>ERZ773263.20-NODE-20-length-148031-cov-14.365694_pt1 | contig 148031 bp, 134 predicted proteins | sample MGYA00511076_ERZ773263 | MGnify/ENA primary metagenome ERZ773263 (study PRJEB29015, sample SAMEA2738155) | human oral metagenome | biome: human oral; feature: human-associated habitat; material: saliva | place: China | collected 2195 ... | reverse complement strand
GCTGGTTAGAGCACCTGCCTTTTAAGCAGGGTGTCGTGAGTTCAAGCCTCACTGGGCCCTCCATTTCAAGAATAAGAAGACCTTTTCAGTGTGAAGGTCTTTTATTTTTTAACCGTCTTTATTCTTTGCTCTTCTTTTTCGATTCGTTGCGCCGTACATGAGTTTGCAACACATCAATTATCGACAGCACCAGGCACACCGTCACGATAATGGCATAAGACGCATTAATACGGCTGACGATTTGCTTGCCGAACTCATCAACCACTAGCGCATTTTCTAGCGGCTCAAACATTAATACCACAGCTAACACTGCAAATATCACTGACCCGCCTATTCGCTGAAATTTATTACTAGCCGCCGGCCCGCTGAATAGTAATATCAGTGAAGGCGCTAGAGTTAATATCACCGCCACCACATCTACTAACGGCGGACTGATAATGACAATACCAAGATTTGCGACATACGGGGTTGCTTGACTACTCCACAGGTCAGATAGAATAGAGCCAGCCGCTAAAGCAAGCGTCAATACGCCGAATCGCCGGCGCGTCATATATGCCAACAAAAACAACACACCAAAGACTATTGCTAGAACGATAGTAAAAGTCATGCTTTTATTTTATCATGTCGTCTATGTACGATGACAAGTTAAAAGCCCGTGTCTCACGAGAAAATACCGCGTTTTTTAGAGGCTTCGAATTGCTCTAACAGTTCACGCTGCTTTTTAGATAGCTTAGTCGGTGTATCGACAATAATGCTAACGATATGGGCGCCGCGCCGTTCGCTGCGCGGGTACGGGACGCCATGGCCAGACAATTTAAAATCAGTACCCGACTGCGTACCGGCCGGTACCTTCATGGTAATTATGCCGTCGACTGTCTCAACGTCAATTTCAGTACCAAGTGCCGCATCAACCATACCGATATGTTCTTGGCTAAGAATCAAATCGCCCTCGCGGGTAAATTTCTTATGCGCTTTAACGCGAATATTGATGTATAAATCACCACGGTCGCCGTCGGCAATAGCTTCACCGCGCTCGCGCAAACGAATCGTCGAACCGTCATCAATGCCTGCTGGAATTTTGACAGTGATTTTCTGCTCGCGGCGTTGCACGCCAGAGCCATGACAAACTGTACATTCTTTCTCGGGTATTTTACCGCGGCCTTTACAGGTTTCGCAAACTACCGCTTGTTGGATCGGGCCAAACATAGTGTTCATTGTGCGGACACGCTGGCCAGCCCCTTGGCAATCTGGACAAGTTTTCATCTCGAAACCCGGCTCGACGGTCGTACCGTGGCAATGCTCGCATTCATCGTTAATCATTAACGCAATCTCGACATCTTTACCAAACACTGCTTCTTCGAAAGTCAAAGTAACACGCGTTTCAACGTCGCGCCCACGCGGCCGGCTATTGCGGCGCGATTGCCCGGACGGCCCGCCAAAAAACTGACTGAAAATATCACCCAAGCCTTCGCCAAAATCGAAATTAATATTTTGACCTTGGCCGAAACCGCCAAAACCTTCAAAAGGATTACCGCTGTAACCAGCACCGCCGCCAGAACCGCCTACGCCAGCATGACCAAACTGGTCGTAACGTTGGCGTTTTTGCTTGTCTTTGAGAACTTCGTAAGCTTCGTTAATCTCTTTGAATTTCTCTTCGCTGCCACCTTCCTTGTCGGGGTGATACTTGACAGCCAGCTTACGAAAAGCTTTCTTGACTTCGTCTTCAGAGGCGTTTTTGCTGATACCTAGTACTTCATAATAGTCGCGCTTTGCCATATTGCTATAGTATAGCGCGTTAGCACTCGAAGTGCAAGAGTGCTAAAATTACTGACTTATTTGACGTCAGTAGCCGATGGACTCTTATTGTTTTTGTTCGGATTACGCGCCGCTAGCACGCGCAAATCGTCAACTACATCAAATTCATCAAGGATTTTACGGCCGAGCAACGCCTCTAGTGCATCCTCGAGCGTTAAAATGCCCGCTGTCTCGCGATAATCATTAACAACAATAAACATATGATGCCGCGTCTTGATAAAGGCCGACAAAGCGCGCTCCAGCTTCTGGTTTTGGTTGATAAAGTAAATCTTCTTGTCCATCGCCGTTTCAACACGGCTAGTTTTTTTACCGTTATCAAGCGTCAATAAGCTACGAATATGCAGAATACCAACAATGTGGTCAATATCACCGTCAGTCACCGGGAAGCGGCTATGGCCAGTCTTATGCAGTTCATCAAGCAACAACGGCCCAATCACGTCTTCCTTAGCTACTGTATTCATTACGCCGCGCGGCGTCATTACCTCTTCGACGGTTTTTTCATGAAAATGCAGGGCATTATTGATTAATTTTTTCTCTTCAAGCGACAATATTCCCGATGATTCGCGTATCAAATACTCAAGTTCTTCCCGCGAGCTAAGAATATTCGGCTCATTCTGCACGTTAACACTGCGCAAAACTTGCCCCAAGCGCGGATGCCGCTCGACGAAAGTCAGCAATCTCGGCTCTATCCGCCGATAATATCCATCAATCATCTGCACCAACCAGTCAAAATGGGCAATTCTACTATAGACTAAAGACGTCATCACGCTAATGGCCACGCCGATAAAAAAACCAAACGCCGATACCGCCGACAATACCGCCAAAACCAGTAGTAGAGCTTCGGTTGCCTTACGCAGCGATACAATATCATCAAGCAGTAGTATTCGCCGTAATTCGTCAGCCGCTGCGGTGTCGCCCTTACGACGGCGGCGTTCTAACTCGTACATTGACAGCTTTGTTCGGCGCGGCGAAATTGACGTCACCGCTATCAACGCTAAAGTAATCATCACAAACAAAATCGCTAAGAATAACCGCATACATATATTGTACCGCAAGCCCGCTTGATTGGCGAGCTCATAAGCAGTATAATATCCTCTAGTAATAAGCGGAGGAAATATGACCAAAAAGGCATGGATTATTTTTGCGGCGATGTGCGTAGGATTGATTGGCGGCTTGATTTTTTTACAGCAGCGCAATCAAATTGATGTTTCAAGCGTCGATACTACGAAGGCGCAGCCAGCATCGAGCGAAAGTGGCAATATTAGCGAGCATGTTTATGGCAATGCCAACAGCAAAGTACTATTAGTTGAATATGCCGATTTTCAATGTCCAGGCTGCAATTCATCTTACCCAGTCACCAAAAAAGTCATTGAAAAGTACAAAGACAAGATCGGGTTTATCTTCCGCAATTATCCGCTAACTAGCGCTCACCCGAACGCGCTGGCCGCGGCGGCTGCTGCCGAATCAGCTGGACTACAAGGTAAGTACTGGGAAATGCACAACTCGCTTTTCGAAAATCGAGCTAGCTGGGTAGAGCTATCTGGGTCAACTCGTACCGAAAACTTTGTGAAGTTAGCCTCCGACATCAAAGGCTTGAATGTAGAAAAATTCAAGGCTGATCTCGAAAATCCAAATATCCGTAAAAAAATTGATTACGACATGGCGCTTGGCAAAAAGGACAACGTTAGCGGCACACCGGCTATGTACATTAACGGCAAAGATGTCGGCAGCCAAAAAGTCCTTAACGGTAAGCTAGTTAGCGGCACAAACACCGATACTAATGCTAGTTATGTTTGGGCTAATGCTGATAATTTTGAAAAGTTTGTTATCCAGCCAGCAATGAAATCTGCTGGAATTGATTACTAGCTATCATTTACGCTGTATTTGGCATACTTTTAGATGACATTTATTGATCTATTTCGTTAAACTAGCATCGATCAATAATATAGCAATAAGCAATTAGAAGCGCCTTAAAAATAATTATTTTTTCTTGTTGTATGCAGGAAGAATGACTGTAAAAGTCGAACCAACATTCTGTTCGCTATCGACGTTAATTCGTCCGCCATGCGCCTTAATAATCCGCTCGGCAATTGACAGACCTAAGCCGTATCCAGCAGTAGTACGCGACTCTTCTGCCCTATAAAATCGCGTAAAAATCTGCGACTTTACTTCGTCGCTCATGCCAATACCAGCGTCCGCTACAGCAACGCTGACGTGCTTACCCTTTTTGCTGCTAGAAATAGTAATGGTACCGCCTTTGTTACTATATTTAATAGCATTGTCTAGCAAAATCGTGAAAAGCTGTTCTAAACTTTGTCGATCGCCAAGCAGCAAAAAATTTTTAGTTTTGTCATCGATAGTAATATCTTTCGCCAGCACCTGATTTACTACTAGGTTCATTGCCCGAGCAATCACCGATTGCAAACCGACCTTACCTTTCTGAATTTCCAGCTTGTCTTCTTTGAGCAACCCTAACATTGAGTTGGTTAATTTTTGTAAACGTTTAACATCATTAACATTGTCGGTGATAACTTGCTTAGCCTGTTTGAGAGTCAATTTTGAGTTCATCAATGCTACCTCATTAGCTGCCAGTAGTGCAGTCAACGGCGTGCGTAATTCGTGGCTAGCATCGCTGACAAAACGCGATTGCGCCGCCATGTTATCCTCGATTGGCTGCAGCGTATGCTGAGCTAGCAGATAGCTGACTAGCCCGCCTATCAAAAACACCGTTAAATTTGCCAACAGCAAGTTTAGGCGAATCGCCGCCATCGCTTCATCTTCACGCGTATCAAGATAGCTGTGAATTGAAATAACCGTACCTGGCTCGGCGGAACGAATCGTAGAAGTTGCTTGCTGATCATTTGGCGGCCGGCGATGAAACTCTTGGCTTGATAGTCCATAAATTATCAAACTAAAGGCGATCGACATAGACATGATGATCGCCAAATAGGTACCCGCTAAGCGAACAACGGCACGTTGACCAACATTTTTCATGCTTTTCTAATCTCGTCCTTAACGATATATCCAAACCCTCGTACCGTTTGGATAATCGGATCAGCGCCTGGAAAAGGCTTATCAATTTTGTTGCGCAAATAGTTAATAAAAACTTCAACATTATTCGGCAAAATATCGGCATCAAAGTCCCAAACGTGCGTCATGATGTTTTGCTTGCTAAGAATTTGATTCTTGTTGCGCAGCAAATACTCAAGAATAGCAAATTCTTTGTTAGATAGCTTGATATCTTTACCAGCCCGTTTAGCAGTGTGATTAGCGATATCAAGTTCAAGATCACGCACTGTCAAAATGTTATCAAGTACATCCTGCGGCCGCCTCAGCAACGCCCGAACGCGAGCGCCGAGAACCTCGAAGCTAAACGGCTTCGGTAAATAGTCATCGGCGCCGCTATCCAAGCCTTCCACAATATCTTTATTCTGATCTTTGGCCGTCAGCATCAAGATTGGCGTTTTATTACCGTCAGCACGCAGCTTTTTGGCGACTTCAAAACCATTCATGATCGGCATCATCACGTCGAGAATGATGAGATCGTAATCATCAGCCCGCGCTGCATTGTAGCCATCCTCGCCATCATGCTCAATATCAACCGCGTAGCCGTCCATTTCGAGTCCTTGTTTGATCGACTTGGCAATTCGTTTCTCGTCGTCAACAACCAAAATCTTCATAATTTTATTATAACCTTTCTTTTGTTTAATGGTTTAGTAATTTAAGGACATTTCTGGCCACAAGTAGTGAGTCGTCTGCTTGCCGCGGCGGCTCATCGAAATCCACCAATCGCCAGCGGTCGTTTTAATTTTGATTAAACCTTTGTTTTTGAGGCGACTCAGCTGTGTCATCAATTTCGGACGGCTCATTTGCAAGCTTTCGGTTAGTCCCGTCAGGTCTTCCTCGCCACTCTCGCTAATCTGCTGCAAAACAAGTGCTTCATCAGTTGTCAAATTCAAATTCTTGGTCATATTCACTCCTTTGTTTAGGTTTGTAATGACAGTATGCGCGGTTGAGCTTAAAGTATTCTTAAGCAGCCGCTGCAAGATCATAAACTGTATATTGTGTACCGCCGTAATCGACTTTACTACCAGTACTTTTCACCCATGTTAGAATATCGGAATTGCTACCTGGTCCACTCATACCGCTGGGGCCGCCAGATTTCCCTTGTCTGCTGTTTACTACGTAATAGCGAACTTTACCCTGTTTAACAAGTTGTTTGAATTGTGATAGCGTCAACGTCGAGTCACTACCGTTGAAGCCGCCGATGGCCATGACTGACTGGCCGCTTGATAATTGAATCGGTGTCGATTCGTTAGCGCTGTTAACCGCTGCTATCCAGGTTGCGACGCGACGGTTTTCTAGCAAAAACGAGACGAGCGTCGATTCAGCTCGCGCCGACTCATTATTTGTATTGCTCATCGCTGAAGCGCCTGGACCAGCCGTTGGAATACTGCCGCTATGCGCTGTAGCTACCGTGCTAACGCTAAAGACAATCGGTGCCGCCATACCAGCAGTAATTGCTAAGCCAAGAATAATTTGCTTAAGCCGTTTCGTCTGTGATAACAGCAGCAGCGTCAAAATAGTTGCTACACCACCAGCAATCATCACTAGCCACATCAGCCAAGGCCAATAGTTGCTATAGCCGAGCATAATAATGCTAAGAATTGTCGTTAGCGCGATACTCAGCGGCAGTATCCAGGCTACTTTGGTGCGGCGCGTGTAAGCTTGCCATATGTATGGCGCCCCGATACCGACCAGCGCTGCTACCGCCGGCGCCATAGCTACAACGTAATACGGATGAATAGTGCCGCTGGTCATGCTGAAAATTACTATATGCATCAGCAGCCAACCCAGCCACAATAATACACCGATGCGCTCCTTATTATGTCGCGGCGCTCGGCGCAACAACCAGATTACTAACCCAGCGCTAATCAAGGCTACCGGAATTAGCCAAGCAATGTTCGGCCCAAAGCTCTCATTAAATATACGCAGCACGCCAGTCTCGCCGCCAAAGCCAACACCGCCGGGACCGTTGCCATGACCACCCGCACCAAAACTGCCGCCCATCATACCAATCGGCGACATCATTGCTTGCGCTGCTGGCGAAGCGGTTTGACCAGCAGCCTGCGCACCCATTTGCATCATACTGTCTGGCCGGCTTCCAAGACCGCCACCATCACCCAATAGCCTTCCAAAACCGTTATAACCAAATATCAAACTCCATATGCTATTGTTGCTCGTGCTACCAACCCAAGGTCGATTTACCGCTGGCGTTAGCCACACCAAAATACTCCACCAAAACGTCGATACAATTGTCGCTATGCCAGCCACGCCGAGATGCCACATTCTGGTAGTGAATTTTGGGCGTGCAAAGCTAATGTAAATGATTGTCATTATCGGCAACAAAAGCAAACCTTGTAACATTTTAGTATTAAAAGCAAACCCCGTAAATAAACCAGCCAGACTCAACCATAACACTGGCCTACTTCCTTCGAAAGACCGCAAAAAACTATAAGCACTGGCCGTCAAAAATAACGTCAAGAAACTATCTGGGTTATTAAAACGAAACATTAGCGCAGCAGCTGGCGTCAACGCCATTACCGCCCCGGCAATTAATCCGGCACGAGCACCATACCAGCGTCTAACCACCAGATAAACTAGCGCCACCGTCGCGATTCCCGCTAGTGCATGCGGCAACAGCATACTCCAAGATGAGAAGCCAAACAATCTACCAAACAACCCCATGATCATCATACTAATCGGCGGCTTATCAACGCTAACGAAATTCGCCGCGTCTAAGCTGCCGAATAGCCATGCCGTCCAGTTAGTACTTGCCGCTTGCACAGCCGCCGCATAATAACTGTTGGCCATGCCATTAATGGTCAAATTCCGTAGATAAAATATCGCCGTGAAAAGCAATAAACCGCCAAACGCTGCCATCTCGCCGAAACTCGACTGACCATATTCTTGGCGTACTCGCGACAAACCCTTAATATCCTCTGTTGCTGTTTTAACAACATTAACCCGAGAATCAGTATCTTCAATCCACTCCACCGGCTCCTCGTGGATTTTATAGCCGTTATATTCAGCTTTGACTAGCAACTCAGTATCGAAAAACCAAGCCGTGTCCTTAATGTACGGCAGCAGCTTTTGCGCTACATCGCGGCGTAGCGCTTTGAAACCGCACTGCGCATCAACAAATTTAGTCTTCATAGTAGTACGAATAATTCGATTGTAGCAGCGCGAGATAAACTCGCGTTTGAAGCCGCGCGTCGTTCGCGATTGTTTCATTAGCCGCGAACCGGTCGCTAATCCAGCATCGCCAGTAATCAGCGGCGCAATCATCGGTTCAAAACTGTCAAGATTCGTCGACAAATCAATATCCATATAGGCTAGAATGTCCGCCTTGCTACTCATCCAAGCCTGTTTAAGAGCCCGGCCGCGGCCTTTTTCTGGCAATTGCAGCAAGCGTATCTCTGGATATCTCTCGGCTAGCCGGCGAGCAATTGCCGCTGTACTGTCGGTGCTACCATTATCGGCAATAACGATACACCATCTATACGGCAGATTGCTGGCAAGATATCTATGCAGTTTGGTAACCGACTGCTCAAGCACATGAGCTTCGTTAAGAACTGGCAATACGATATCGACCGTCAATGTCCGCGGATTGAGCGGTCACAAAATTTGGTCGTCGACTGCTGGAGCCGCCGACGCCAAGGGTTGAGTGATTGTAGCTGCTTTCATGAGCGCCACTGTATCGACGCGTCATGAAAAGTTGCTTAAAGTTTTAATCGTTATAATCAAACGTATTGTTGCGACCAGGCGCCAGCAAATCCACCGGACCGTAAACCCTGACGGAAACCGGGCCGTACATGTAGCGGCAGCGCATAGACTCCGTGAAACCGCGATGGCTGCACGTCTCGTCTATCTGGCTTTTTACATTAACCACGAGTTTGTCGCCGTCGCGGCGCAATTTTACTTCCGGTACTTTGGAATATTGCGTGTCGTGATATTTTACTTCCAATCGAGTCTTTTCGGCATAGCCGCCGTATTCCATCGCAACATATTCACCGTTGCCATCAACTACTATACTTTTAGCGCCAGCAGCAGCTTCTGAGGCATCAATAGTTTTAACTTTTAAAGTTTTCTCGTAATCGTAAGTTAGATTCGAATAAGTATTAGCGCTGAAAATTGCCACACCCGACAAACAAACCGCGCCAGCCATCAATAGACCCAGCATTGCCATAATCGCCGGACGTTTCAGCTTCCAAGTGAAGACGCTCCAGGTAGCCAGCAACGTCAAGGTGAACAAAACTGCGCCGCCCAAAACCAAGCAGCATAGCAATCCCCACGCCCAGCTTTGCGCGGTAAATCCGTTCAACGCTGCCACTGCACCAAAGCCAAACACGCCGCCGACCAGCAGCGCCACCAGCAGTCCAAACGCTATCAGCGCCAGTATAATTCCCAGCAAAAAGCGGAAAATCTTGGCAGCGGTGCTTGCTGTCTGCTTTTCAGTGCTATCGTCAACTGACAAGCGTTTGAGCGCGTCCAGTGTTACCGGCTCGCCGCGCATCCGCAGCTTGTCCGAAGCCGTCCGCGCTTCAGGAATCGACAACCACATGACGATGTAAATCAGTACCGCCGTGCCAAACGTTATAAACGGCGAAAAGATAGCGATCAAGCGTATCCACAACGGATTAACGCCAAAATAAGCTGCTACGCCAGCACACACGCCGCCGATCAAACCATGTTCAGTATCGCGCATTAGCTGCTTAGACGAATTGCCCAATACCTCGTCATCTACGTCAGCATCAATCTCCGCATTGTCGCTACCGTCCGAAAAATCGCGCGGCTCGCCCATCTGTTTCTGAATCGCCAGAACATCATCGTTACCGATTACGCCGTCTTTTGCCACGCCGCGCTCCGCTAAAAGTTCCACCATTCGCGCTTCAATTTCTTGCATGGCTTCCGGCTCGGCATGCATGTTTTTCTGAATTAAATTAAGATATTTCTCCAATGATTTTTTGGCGTCAATCTCCGCGCTGAACGGCGTTTTTGCCAAATGGATTCTGGTTATTTCTTTCATCGCTTTGCTCCTTTCTCGAGATTTTTTAGCGAAGTATTCAACATTTTGATACGATCTTTTAGTTCATCCACCAGCTGCGTGCCAGTGTCAGTCAGTGAATAATATTTGCGCGGTGGCCCCTGCTCGCTCTCCTGCCATTCATGCTTGAGATAGCCATATTTCTGCAAGCGGCTGAGCAGCGGATAAATCGTACCCTCCACTACCATCAGGTCTGACTCGCTCATTTGCTTGACAATATCGCCAGTATATTGCGGCTGCTTAGCACACACCAGCAGCACGCAGTACACCAGGAAACCTTTGCGCAGTTGAATCGCCAAGCTTTCCGCGTAAGCACTAGCGTCCATTTTTTCTTTCTCCTGGCACGGTTGACTTTTCAATCCGGCCGTCTTTGATGATAATTTGATGATCGCATTTTTTCGCTAGGTCGGCATCGTGTGTCACTACAATCAATGTTACACCCTTTTGCTTATTATATCCAAATAGCAATTCTTCCACCTTGGCGCCAGTTTCGCTGTCCAAGTTGCCAGTCGGTTCATCGGCAAAAATGATTTGCGGATCACCGACAATTGCCCGAGCAATCGCCAAGCGCTGCTTCTGCCCGCCCGACAAGTCTTTGGCACGGTTTTTGCGCTTATCGTACAAGTCCACAGCCTTGAGCGCCGCGTTGATTTTATGCGCTCGTTTTTTCCGCGGCACCCGCGCAATTTCCAGCGGCAAACTGACATTATCAACCACACTTTCATTGCCTTGGACAAAAAAGCTCTGGAAGATAAAGCCGATTTTCTTGGCGCGAAACTCATCGACACGCTTTGGCTTCAGCTGCAAAATATCTTGCCCATCGATAATCACTTGACCCTTCTGTGGCTTATCCAACCCCGAGATAGCGTGCATTAGTGTCGATTTTCCTGAGCCAGATTTTCCTAAGATGGCTACGCTTGCTCCTGTTGGGATAGTTAAGCTGATATTTTTCAGCGCCGTAAATTGGTTTTTCTTTTTGCCGTAAATTTTAGTGACGTTCTTCAACTCAATCATGATAATTCTCCTATTCCGTCCTTAATGCTTCAATTGGGTCTAATTTTGTTGCTTTACGGCTTGGCAGCCAGCCAGAAATTACCGCCATCACCACCAGTCCAATCACTAGTAGCCCGATTTGCAGCGGATCAATTACTAGCAAATTAGTCCCGGCACCTAATTTTAAGAAGCTGGCAATAACTGGGTTCAGCAGCGTCACTAAGCTCGCCAGCCCAACACCAATCAAGCCGCCCAGCAAACCAACCCACGCTGCCTCATAGCGGAATAATTTACCGATATCGCGGCCTCTCATCCCCAGCGCCTTCATCAAGCCAATTTGGCTAGTTCGCTCCAGTACCGAAATGTACATGGTGTTAATAATCCCAAATACACTGGCCAGCAGCGCCAAGCCGCCGAATCCTGCCAGCGCCGCTTGCGCCGCGTTGACCATGGTGAGCAGCGTCTTGCGCACATCCTGAATCGAATAGGCGCTGTAGTCTTTGCTAATTTCGTCCTTCACCGCATCGATATTTTTCTCATCATCAACCGACACCAGAGCCGTCGAATACTCGTTCGGCTGGCTTTTGTCGTGGCTAAATTCGTAGATTTCCTTAGCGTCAACGGTCGAGATTCGCAGCGTCGGCTGATAGTACAAAATCGTATCCGACTCTTTGTCAACCGCAGTAATTTTCAGCGACATCTCCCTAGCAACCTCGCCGCTCTGCTCCGCACTACGCAAACCCAACGTAATCGTCTGTCCAATCGCCGACTGCGCGTCCTTAAAGCCCAGCTGCTTAACATAAGTCTCTGGGATGATAATTTCGCCCGGCTTTGGCATGAAATTGTCCAGCTTACCCGCCGCCAATTCTGCCCGCGTTTTATCAGCTTTCACCGCTACGTCCAACGCAAACTTTTTGCCGTTTGCTGAACTCTGCGCATAGGCCACGCCAGCAGTTGAATAAGCCGGCGTTACCGTTTGTACGTGCGGAGTCTTTCGCAGCTTAGCCAGGTCAGCATCGCTCATCGAATACTTACTACGCATAGCTGCTGCCTGCTTCTCCTCTTGTTCTTTTTCTGTTTTTTCCGACGCGCCGTACTCTGGTAATTTTTCTTCCTTATTGTTCGATTCAATTTTTTTGCGAACCATAATCACTTTTTTATCGCCAGCCGCATCAACCATACTATTGGTGTATAACCGACCACCTTCGCCAGCCATCAGCGCCAGACCAATCGTAAACGCCCCGACCGAAATCGCCAGCGCCGTCAAAATCGTCCGGCCTTTCGACTGGCGGAGATTGCGCCCCGCCCGCTTGATAATATCGATTCTTCTCATGCTATGCTCCTTGTATTTTCATTATACATAGTACTATGTTATACAAGGTACTATAAAAAGTCAAGCTACTTTAAGAAAAACAGTACTAAAGGATGTGAATAATTGCCAGACTAGACTCTGTTCTCAACGTATATTGCCGATTATTCGCCAGCCACTTATCGACCGCTCGCGCGGCGCCTGGCAAAGCTTCATTGGCATAGTCATCAACGATGATAGTCGCCGTTTTCTGAAACTTGCCGTCGCAGACGCGGAATGAATCGATAATTGATTCATAAAAATCGCCGTCAAAAAACGCAAAGACGATACTTTCCGGTACGTCGTCAGGGGTGAAGTCAGCAAACCAGCCTTTGTGAATAGTTGGTAGTTTTAAGCCAGCCTTTTTGAAATTCTGAATGAAGGTTTTGCGTGGCGCGAGCAGCTCGCCGGCTTTGAACTGCTCGCCCGCAGCGCTGGCGTCTAGCTGAGTCTTTTCTGGCAAGCCCGCAAACGAATCATAAACATGAAATTCACCGGTAAATTTATAGGCGTCCATCAGCCGTCGAATAAACAAACTCGTCGTGCCGACATAACAGCCAAACTCGACGATGTTTCCTGCCGCACCGCTTTGCAGCACCTTTTCCAGTTCCCGCAGCAAAGCGCCAAGTTCTTTGGCGTCGACTTGGTCGGAGATGATGGGATATTTGGCGAGGAGTTGGTCGGTGATCATTATTAAATTATACAGTACTATCTTGGATCAATGTCGTTCGCTATCATTTCCCCATATCGTATTGTCTGAAAATATTTACATATTTTTGCATAAACTCTTCTTTGCGATCCGCATTATACTGCGTAATAAACCGCGGATGCTCCAACGGAACGATAGTATCAAAGAAATGATACTCATCATTTATATTGGTCAAAAACTTAAAATTCTCACCGCTGCCGATGCAAAAGCAAACGGTTGTATCAATATTAAAATCGATCTGGCGCCTCATCGAATCTACAATAAAAGGATATAGACATTTTTTCAGAACTGCATTTTCATAATAATTACAATTTACCCAATTACCTTTCAAATTTATATTCTCAATACCTAGCGGACACACAAAACTCATGTAAAATTGTTTATAAAAATTCTGGCGCCCGCCGTATTCTTCCATCACTTCATACAAGAAACTTGACGAGCGTTTATTCGCTCCAAAAGCATCTAGAGAAATCCTGGTATCTTTTTGTAAATGATTAACGTCTTCAAATGGCACACCAGTAAGCGCTGTCCCGCGCCGTGCCGGCGAACTGCCCAAAATCATAAATCGCCGCTTATTATCATAATAGTACTGACGATAAAACCGCTGTGTTATTTGTGTTATTTGCTGCTGATTAGCGCCAGCGAATGGATTGATTAGGCGATATTCTTCCGGCAAATTTATGTCAATATTTTTCAGACTGTCGTAAAATTCTAGTATTTTTTGAGCAGTGGTTTTAGATTTCATGCGGATTATTATTGTAAATGATGTACATTAGTAAAGCGTATAAAAATTGCTTATCTCACTGTAAAATTTAGCGAGCTTCCGACAGTCCAGTGATCGCAATGATGATGGTGCTAACGGCGAGGCTTCCGACCAAAAATTCAAGCGGGATGTCGGGTTTCAGGTAAGCAAAAATTGCCGTGCCAATCCACATCACGGCGATGATTCCCGCGGCATACGGATAGCGAACTTGCATCACCCATTGTTGTAATTGCTTCATGATAATTCTCCTTTTTGTAACAACATGGCGTAGGCGGCTCTGTCACGCTCCGCAACCTTGCTCATCCAGTCCATCACTATTTCTTGCGCCAGCTCAATACTCATCGGCGACGAACGCACCGCCTCGCTGATTCCATAGATATTAGCGTGAACCTCGGCCAATTCCAGGGCGTCATGGACAATCCGCCAATAATGCGTCCTTCGATATTCATCGCCGCATGCCAACCTAGCTGCTGCTAAATAATGGTACAAACCGCGCTGCAACATAATATCAACGCTGTCTAACCTGACAGCAAAACGATTACCGGCGTTAATTTCATTGAGGAATAATTGGGTTATTTGCCGATTGGCAGCAAACATGCTGGTTGTCGATTGAAGCAGCGTGTTCGCATATTCATAAATAGTGCGTGTCAAGCTGCGATCTTTGGCGATCACATCCAGCGCTTGATACAGCGTATGATCATAAAACGCCAACATCGCCAGCGCCAATAAACCCATGTCAGCTCGATCTTCATACAGCGCGCGATACTGCACGATCATGTGATAAAACGAGGCGCGATGCCGCGGCGCTGCCACCGCCAAACCAAAGTCGATCAGCGCAACTTTATTGTCTCTCAGCAAATAAATATTGCCTGGATGCGGATCGGCCATAATGATATCTGCTTGTAAAATTGCGATCAAAAACTCACTGCCTACCGTCACTAATTGCTGCTGCATGTCAGAGCCAAGTTGGTCTTTGACAAACTGGTAAGTATCGTTACCCGCTTGCGCCCGTTCTACCACCTCAGTTAGCGGCAGCCCTTCTATATAGTCCTGAACTAATATCCGCCGCGTTGAGTACTCAGCCAGCGTCTCTGGCACCACAACTCTGTCAGTGCGTCTAGCAAAATATTCACGAATTGCCTGGGCTGTAATTAGCTCGCGCTGATAATCAGTTTCACGCTTGGTAGTTTTGATAAACTCATCAGCAATTTCAACCAACGGAAAAATATCGTTCTTTAGCATAAACTGCCCCGCCCAACAGCAAAAACGCAGCGCCACAAAGTCAAAATTTAGATAGCGCACCACGCTGGGGCGAAGGATCTTGATAATATATCGGCTACCTGGACGGTCAACTACGCGGCAGTGATAAACCTGAGCGAACGAACCCGTAGCAAACGGCTGGTCTCCATCAACAACTATTTGACTGGCTTTGCTACCCAACTCTTGCCGCAAAACCTCGGCAACGTCAATTGGCTCAACCGCCACATCATCAAAAGCATCCAGCCGATATCCAGACGCGGCATACACCTGAGCCATTAGTTCAGTCGATGCCAAATGCTGTAAAAACTTGACATACACGCCGCCTAAATTTTGACACTCGTCTGACAGAACTTTGAGCCATATTTGATCGCTGCGCCAAGCACGCCACACCCGAAACAACGCCCGAACCACAAATAATAAGCGCACTTACCTAGCCCTCCGGAACCCAATGAAGTACAACACCAGCGTCAAAACTAACACGCAAATATACAAAAATAATGGATCAATGCTCGTATTTACCAACAGCAGCATAGCCAGCCAAATCGCCACTATACTCACGAAAACAAAAGCATATCTCACATGTTTATTTTAGCATACAGCCCAGTAGCTCTCCAGAGGTTGTTCGGTAAACCAGCTATTGATAAAATCCGATCGAAAACTGTTTTGCTTCAGCAAGCTACTGTGTTTAAGGCTGCGTATTTTACCGCGGCTCACACCTGACGACACTGGCATGGTAAAATTAAATTATGAAGATATCCAGCTCTGCGTTCGCCGAAAACGCTAAAATACCAAAAATTTACTCCAAACTCGGCGGCAACCAACGCCCGCCGCTCGAGATCAGCGATGTGCCGATAGACGCCAAAAGTCTGGTAGTTGTCTGCCATGACCCTGACGCGCCTGGGCGCAATGGATTCTACCATTGGACGGTTTGGAATCTGCCAGCAGAAACTACTGAAATCACTGGTGAACCACTACCCGCGGGCGCTGTCGAAGGTGTTACCAGTTGGGGTCGTCCTGGCTGGGGCGGGCCGCAGCCGCCATTTGGCACGCACCGCTATCAATTTTACGTGTACGCGCTGGACACGACGTTAGATTTACCAGACAACACCAAGCCCAAAGAACTCATCGCTGCCCTCACGCCGCACATCATTAGCCAGGCTGTGCTGACTGGAAAATTTGGCGTGTTGGATATTTTGCGGCGGAGCTAGATACAATCTTACACCCCCGCAAAAACATCCCGAATTTACCGAGATGTTTTTAACGAATATTACCCCTATTTGTTTATACTCGCTTACGAGGTAAGTTTAGTAGATTATTCGCCCGTGAAGCGTCTGCGCGTGTCTGCAAAAAACGAATATGTCCATTGTATTTCACATCACAACGTGCTTCATCACCATCTTCCGATACAAAAGCGTAAGTTCCGTTAGCGTTAAGCCAGTCAATAAACCAGTTACGCTCAAGAGGAATCAATATGCCTCTGACATCGTTCGCCCAATAGTGTGAGATCGCTTCATATCGCTCATCACCTTCGGGCTTTGTGATTGCCCTAATTCGAACCGCCATGATAACTATTCTTTCTGTGGCGGAATTACCACTTATTAATATGTGTGGTATTATAGGGACTGTACAATTTGTTGGAAAACTATTGTGTAAGGAAGCGCCACATAGGCGCTTTTCCTATTTCTACCCCCGGGGTTCCTACCCCGATTACCACTATAATATAGTATCTGCACAAATAAAGCAATGGGATGATGTGTCCCAAAATATTGTATTTGTGTCCCAGAGATGATATTCTAATAATATGAGGGAACAAATGCGCAAGAAGAATATACTCAACCTAATTAAATACTACGCAGAGCATAATGATGCAGGTTTTCGAAATGAAGCGTATATCATTGCTAAGCTATTTGATCAAGCTGGAGACTCCCAATTAGCCGAGTATATTATGGCTCTATTGTCCGGCGCTAACACATTCGTTCCGCAAAGCAATGAATACCAATCAGCCTTCTTTAATAAAGTAAGTCTGGCAGGGGATTCATTACCACTACCCACTTCCATTATGAATGATATTATTGGCATCATTAATTCCATTAGGCACCACGCTGGTTTTAATAAGTTCTTATTTGAGGGTGACCCAGGCACTGGCAAAACAGAGACAGTAAAGCAAATCTCTCGCATTCTCAACCGCGATCTCTATTCTGTTGATTTTGATAGTGTTATTGACAGCAAGCTTGGGCAGACATCTAAAAACATAGCCTCAGTATTTCAGGAAATACGAGCCTTACCAAATCCGGAAAAAGCAATAATCATGTTTGATGAAATTGATGCCATTGCTCTAGACCGTATAAACTCTAATGACTTACGCGAAATGGGGCGAGTCACTTCGTCTGTTCTTAAGGGATTGGATAGTCTAGATGGCAATATTGTTCTTATTGCTACCACTAACCTATTCTCTCAATTCGACAAGGCATTGACTAGGCGTTTTGATGCCATTATCAATTTTAATAGGTACAACAAGAATGAACTTCTTGATATCGCAGAGTCAATACTAAACGATCTCTTAAGCCAGTTTAAGTTTGCCGGCCGCAACATGCGTTTATTTAGAAAGATTATATCTACAATGGATAAAATACCCTACCCAGGCGAGTTGAAAAATATCATAAAGACCTCAGTTGCATTTAGTGATCCGACTAATGAATATGCTTACTTAAAAAAGCTCTACGAAGCCGTTTCGGGTCCAAGCGACATCAAGACACTTCAAAATCAAGGTTTTTCAGTGCGTGAGATAGAAATATTAACAAGCATATCAAAAAGTCAAGTTGCAAGAGAGCTACAAGGATAAGTCATGAACAGCATTCTACAGCTTCGTGGCACCCTTAATAAAAGACCAAACAGTGGTCGCCAAGGACCCCCAAACATACCAAAAGGCGCAAAATCAGTGGAATCCATTCATCTGAAAAGATTACTTAAAGAATTAAAAGAACTAGACAGTTACTGGCAGACCGAAAAATTGATCACTGGCGCCTTGATAGATATACACTATATAGATGTAATTGCAAAAAGCAATCGTATTAGCGGCTACTTCAACAAAGGGAAAAAATCAAACGAATCTGTGGTTGGTGCGTGCTTCGACAGAACAGATATAAAACACCCAAAACACATCATTACGCACTATATTAGCAATGAAGCACTGACCGACACAATAGTAAAGGTCGAGAATAGTATACGGCTCCTAGATGTCATTTTTAATGGCATAATAAAACATGATCAGATAAACAGCATAAAAAATAAAGGCATAAAATTTGAGGACTATAGCCTAAGCGAGTCAGTCTTCCTCAATATAGTAGTTGATTCATACTATATTGAGAGTTTCAGCGTACCAAACCGTGGAGCAAATGCCGATAATAATCAGATCGTTACAATCTACAAGACAGATGATGACGTCTTATCTATATTACAGTCTATTGGCATCACAATTAATCCGGGAAAGATGCTTGGCAATAACGAGACTGCACCTACGCTTTTACTACAACCAGATGAGATAGAGCTACTCCAGAGCAAAGCTCCCTACCTTATCGCAATGTCCGTCAATGATTTAACCAAGTTAAACTTAGAGAATATCCCAGCTAGCGGTAGCAGCACTGCCGTGGAAGCCTCTCAACATGCTGATCAAGCGGATATCATAGATAAGCCAAGTAATCAACCGATTGTTGGCGTCATTGATACATTATTTGACACAAGCGTTTACTTTAGTGAGTGGGTAGATTATCGAGATATGGTGTCAGATGATATAGAAAAACAACCAAAAGACTACGGACATGGTACGGCAGTCTCGTCGATTATCGTGGACGGTCACAGACTGAATCCCTCTCTAGACGATGGATGCGGAAACTTTAGAGTTAGGCACTTTGGCGTGGCGGTTGGCGGAAAATTTAGTTCGTTTACAGTAGTCAAACTTATTCGAGAGATTGTCGCTAATAACCGAGACATTAAGGTATGGAATCTATCACTGGGATCTGATCAAGAGATCAATGCCAACTTTATTTCACCGGAAGCTGCAGAGCTGGATAGGATTCAATTTGATAATGATGTGATATTTGTAATCGCCGGAACTAATAAGCCAGACACGCGTAAGGGAGAGATGCTGATTGGAGCCCCTGCGGACTCAATAAACTCCGTAGTAGTAAACTCCGTAGATAAGGAAAATAACCCAGCCTCTTACTCTCGAAAGGGGCGCGTGCTCTCATTCTTTAACAAGCCTGACGTTAGTGCATATGGTGGCGACGGCAGTGATTACAGAGATAATGTCCATGTATGCATATCTGCAGGCACTTACAAGTTTCTGTCTGGCACATCATTTGCCGCACCGTGGATTACTCGTAAGTTAGCATATCTTATAGAAATACTAGGATTGAGTCGCGAAATAGCAAAGGCACTAATTATCGATGCGGCTACAGGCTGGGAAGATACCGGTAATAACCAAAGTATCGCTCCACTTATTGGACACGGATCGGTGCCAATAAAAATTGACGATATCGTTAAGTCCAAAGATAACGAGATTAAGTTTGTGATAAACGGTACTTCTAAGAAATATGACACTTATGCATATAACATACCAGTACCTGTTAATGGAGAGAGTCACCCTTTTGTTACCAAAGCTACCTTGTGTTACTTCCCCAAGTGCTCAATCAACCAGGGCGTGGACTACACTAATACGGAGCTAGATATATCAATAGGAAGGATTAATCACAAGGGTATAAAAACAATCAACAAGAATACTCAAACTACTGGCGGTTTTGTATATGAAGGTGAGGCAAGAAAATTATTTCGCAAATGGGACAACACTAAGCATATACGTGAAAAATATGGATCCAAATTAAGAGCCCGAAAAGCATATGAATCTGGCATGTGGGGCGTAAGCATAAAAACTAAGGAACGATTAGAAAAACGTGACGGGTATGGTATTAAGTTTGGACTTGTAGTTACTCTTAAAGAAATTAACAACATAAACAGAGTCCACGATTTTATTCAAAAAGCACGCTTGGCGGGATGGATTGTTAATGAGATAGACATTGATACTCAAGTTGACCTACACGAAAAATCACAGGAGGTAATTCACTTCGACTAGACCTGTACTTATAATATTAAGAGATATTATTCCATAATCAACATCAATCACTCAGCAAACTGGCTATTATAAAGTTCAGCATAAAAGCCATTTTGCTTCAGCAATTCGTCGTGCTTGCCCTGCTCGATGATATTGCCGTCTTTGACGACCAAGATTAAATCAGCGTCGCGGATAGTGCTCAGCCGATGGGCGATGACAAAGCTGGTTTTGCCCTGCATCAACTTGTCCATGGCTTTTTGGATGAGCACTTCAGTACGGGTGTCGACCGAACTGGTAGCTTCGTCCAAGATCAGCATTGGCGTGCGCGCCAGCATTGCCCGGGCAATCGTTAGCAGCTGCTTTTCGCCCTGTGAAATGTTCGTCGCCTCCTCGCCCAGCACCATATCGTAGCCGCCCGGCAGCGACCGTACAAAATGGTCGACGTGCGCCTCCTTGGCAGTGGCGACCATTTCTTCTTCGCTGGCTGTTGGATTGCCGTAGAGCAAATTTTGGCGAATCGTGCCGTTAAACAACCAGGTATCCTGCAACACCATGCCAAACATTTGCCGCACATCGCTGCGCTTCATTTGGCGAATATCCACGCCGTCAATTTTAATCGCGCCGCTGTTAATTTCATAAAATCGCATCAGCAAATTAACCAGCGTCGTTTTACCCGCACCAGTCGGACCGACAATCGCCACGCGCTGACCTGGCTTGATGTGCGCCGACAAACCTTTGATGATGGTTTGGTCAGGCTTATAGCCAAAGACGACATTGTCAAATTCGACCTCACCCTTGACGTGAGTCAATTTCACCAAATCCTTGCCCTCCGCCTTTTCCTCAGGCTCGTCCAAAAATTCAAACACCCGCTCGGCCGCCGCCGCTGTTGATTGCAAGATGTTGGCGATGTTGGCGACCTGCACCAGCGGCTGATTGAACTGGTCGATGTACTGGATGAAAGCTTGAATGTCGCCAATTTTCAGCCGGCCTTCAATCGCCAGCCAACCGCCCAAAATCGCCATCACGACGTAACCGATATTGCCGATGAAATTCATGATTGGATAAATCAGACCCGACAAAAAATGGGCTTTCCAGGCGCTTTCCTGCAGCTGGTTGTTAATCCGTGAAAACTTAGCCAGCGACTTTTTCTGGCCGTTAAACACGCGCATCACCTGATGGCCACCATACATTTCTTCGATGTGGCCGTTCAATTCTCCCAGCTGCGTTTGCTGGCGGAGGAACTGTTTTTGCGAACTTTTAGCAATCAGCGTCACCGCACCGCCAGCCAGCGGCAGCACCAAGAGCGCCACCAACGACATTTGCCAGCTGATGGAAAACATCATCGCCAAAATTCCCAGTACCATCACCGTCGAGGAGACGATTTGCGACAGGCTCTGATTGAGCGTTTGGCTAATAGTATCAACGTCGTTGGTAACGCGGCTCAGGACTTCGCCGTAGGTCTGCTTGTCAAAATAACTCAGCGGCAGGCGGTTGATTTTCTCGGACAATTGCCGGCGCATTCTGAAGGTGACCGTTTGCGTCACTTGGGTCATCAACCAGGTTTGAATATAGCGGAAAATGGCACTGAGCACATACAAACCAATTAGCAAACTAACGACTCGCCAAATTGCCTCAAAGTGAAATTCTGGGCGCCGGCTAAGGTCCAGCTTTTTGATGGTATCAAGTTGATTGGATGGAATTTGGCTTTCAATTTCCGACTGGTTCGGAAGCCGTTTCAGTACATCAGCACCAGTCGTGCCAGCCGGCAGCGAAGCACCATTTGATAGCTTACTGGTGATGGTTTCGTACGCCTTCATGCTGACATAATCTTCGACGATTTGGTTGGTGGCGCCGCCCAAAATCTTCGGACTGACAATCGCAAACGTCGTACTACCGACAGCGAAAATCGCCACCATGAGCATTTGCCAGCGGAACTCTGCCAAGTATTTGGCTAATTTCTTGACCGTGCCGTTGAAATCCTTGGCTTTTTCGCCCGCGCCCATGCCGCCGCCCATTGGACCGCCCATCTTCACTGGCTGGCGTTTTTTCATGCTTTGCTGAGCCATTACGCCGCTCCTTTCGCGGTCGTTGCCGACATTTTCTGCAGGTCGTCTTCCGAGAGCTGGGAAGCGGCAATTTCTTGATAGACTTCGCAATTTTTCATCAATTCCTGGTGCGTGCCTTGACCGACAATTTTACCTTCGTCCAGCACAATGATTTTGTCAGCGTTCATGATGGTATTGATGCGCTGGCCAACGATGAGCACAGTTTTATGCTTGGTTTCTTTGGCGAGCGCCAAACGCAATTTGGCGTCAGTTTTGAAATCCAGTGCCGAGAACGAATCGTCAAAAATGTAGACATTCGGCTCGACAGCAATCGCCCGGGCAATCGACAAACGCTGCCGCTGGCCGCCAGAAACGTTACTACCGCCTTGAGCAATGTCATTTTTGTAACCGTTTTTTAGCTCGCCGATAAACTCAGCGGCTTGAGCGATTTTAGCGGATTTTTCTACCAATTCTTGGCTGGCTTTGGCGTTACCGTACTTGATATTGCTGGCGATCGTCCCGCTAAACAACACGCCCTTTTGTGGTACGTAGCCGATTTGATCGTACAAATCTTCCAGTTTGAGCTGGCGAATATCCACGCCATCCAGCAAAATCTGCCCCGCCGACACGTCGTAAAAGCGCGGGATCAAATTGATTAACGTTGATTTGCCCGAGCCAGTACTGCCAATGAACGCCGTGGTTTGACCTGGTTCGGCCGTGAAATTGATATTAGAGAGCACTGGCAGGTCAGCATCTGGATAGGTAAAGGTGACGTCTTTGAATTCGATTTTGCCCGTAGCGTCATTTGGCAATTGCTGCGGCAACTGCGGGTCAACAATTGATGGCAGCGTATCCAACACCTCGCCTACCCGCTTTACCGACACGGCCGCCCGCGGCACCATGATAAACACCATCGACAGCAGCAAGAACGAAATAATCACCTGCATGGCGTATTCCAAAAACGCCATCATATTACCAATTTGCAGATTGCCGCTGCTAATCAAATGCGCGCCAAACCAGACAATCGCCACGCTAGAAAAGTTCATCACCAGCGTCATGATTGGGTCAAGCAACATCATCAGCCGATTAACAAATAAGTTCATTTTATTCAGCTCGGTATTGGCTTGTTGGAACTTTTTCTGCTCAATTTTTTCATTATGAAAAGCGCGAATAACTTTCAAGCCAACTAAGTTTTCGCGCGTCACCAAGTTCAACTTATCCACCAGCGTTTGCAATTTCTTAAACCGAGGCACGGCAATCACAAACAACACGGCAATAACCACCAGCAATACCGACACCGCCAGCGCAATGATCCAGCTCAAATCTGGCGCATTATGGATGGCTTTTTGCAGACCGCCGACCGCCATAATTGGCGCCAGTAGAGCCATGCGCAATAGTAGAATTGATGTCATCTGAATTTGCTGAATATCGTTGGTCGAGCGAGTGATTAGCGAGGCGGTCGAAAATTTATTAAAGTCCGCCAGCGCAAAACTTTCGACTCGCTCGAATAGTTCCATTCGTAATTTTTGCGCCACACCAGTGGCAATTCGGGAGGCCAAAAATCCGATAATAATCGAGCACAGTCCGCCCGCCGCCGTCACCAAAATCATCGCTAGACCGTTGTGCCAAATCGCCGGCATATCTTGTTTGATGATGCCGTTATTGACAATTTCCGACATTTTGTCAGGCAGCCACAAATTCGCCATCACCATGGCGTAAGTAAAGCCAACCAAGATGATGAATGCCAGCCAATAGCCACTAAAAATTCTCAATATATGTTTCACAGACCCCCTTACTGCCGCAATTCTAGAGATTAACCGTGTATAATCGGTAAATTTACACTGTATAATATTTTAGGTTATAAATTGCTCTTTGTCAAGTTTGTCAAGAAAGCCCACCGCATAACGGTGGGCTCTACGCTGTCTGGTATACAACGAATAGGTTTAGTACATACCCATGCCGCCGCCCATATTTGGCATAGCAGCACCTGGCGCTTCTTTCTCTGGCAGATCAACAACCAATGCGCCCATTGTCATCGCCGTACCAGCAATTGAGGCAGCATTCTGCAAGGCCTCCTTGGTAACGCGTACTGGGTCAACTACGCCTGCCGACTTTAGATCAAGCAATTCATTCGGGTGGTTGACATTGATGCCTTGGCCAGCCTTGGCTTTTTTGACCTGCGGCAGCCACTCGTCAGCATTTAGACCAGAGTTGCTCAGCAAGATTCGGAATGGCTGTTCAAGTGCATGAATCAACAAATCTTCGCCTGCTAATACCGAAGCATCTTTACTATTCGAATGCTTATAACCACAGGCTAGGTTCACTAGCGTTACACCGCCGCCTGGCACAATACCTTCAGCTAGCGCTGCTTTGACAGCAGCCACAGCGTCGTCGACACGATATTTCTTTTCTTCGATTTCAGTCTCGGTCGCACCGCCAACTTTGATTACCGCCACTTCGCCAGTCAAAGCTGCATGACGTTTCTGTAAGTTTTTCTTGGTATAGTCGCTAGTGGCATTATCAACTTCCAGTTCGATTTGATCGACGCGAGCGCTAACCGCCGCCTTTGACCCTTCACCCTCGACAATAGTTGTCAGATCCTTGGTGGCGATCACTTTGCGAGCCGAGCCAATTACGTCGCTACCGACATTATCAAATGCCATGCCAGTGTCTTCGGTGATAACTTTGGCGCCAACCAACGCTGCGATATCATACAGCACATCTTTGTCGCTCGGAGCTTTGATAGCCAAGGTATTGAAAGCACCTTTGAGGCGATTCAGCACTAGCAAACTCAGCGCTTCGCCATCAACATCATCGGCGATCAGTACCAAATCTTTCTTGCCGCTTTGAGCAATCATTTCGAGCAACGGCACGAATTCTTGCGCCGAAGAGACTTTCTTATCAGTCACCACAATTGCTGGTTTGTCGTAAACTGCTTCCATGCGCTTAGCATCGGTCACCATGTACGGGCTAACGAAGCCGCGCTGTACCGTGAAGCCTTCGACAACTTCGCTCTCGAGCTCTAAGCCGCGTCCTTCTTCGACTGTCACCACGCCGTTCGGGCCAATCTTTTCCATGACATCAGCGATTAGTTTACCAATCGCCTCGTCGCCTGCGGAGATTGTCGCTACTTCGGCAATCCGTTTTTTGTCGCCGCGAATATCATCGGCGAGTTTGCCGAGCTCTTTAATAATCTCGCTAGCAGCACGCTCTAAGCCTTTGCGTAGCAACATCGGATTGTGACCAGCAGCAATTAGTTTGTTGGCTTCGTTCAAAATATGATAAGTTAAAACTGTCACCGTAGTAGTACCGTCGCCAGCTACGTCATTCATCTTGTTAGCAGCCTGTTTGATGAGCTCAGCGCCAACTTTGAAGCCAAGCGTCTCGTCATCAGCTTCATCAATATCAATGCTTTTCGCAACTGTCACGCCATCGTGCGTCACGCTCGGGCCGCCGTAACTTTTGCCGATAACTACGTTGCGGCCTTTTGGCCCCATCGTTGTTTTCACAGCGTTATACAAAATTTTGGCGCCAGCCAATACGCGAGCACGCGCATCTTCATCGTAAAAAACTTTTTTTGCCATATTTCCTCCTATTCAATTGTAGCGAGGATATCCTCGTCTTTGATAATTAAATATTCTTCCTTATCAAGCTTGATAGTCGTCGCTGCGTAGTTTTTGTAGACAACCCGTGCGCCGTCAGCCACATCTTTGACTGCCGAGCCAACAGCCACTACCTTAGCAGCTTCTGATTTTTCTTGCGCTGATTCTGGCAAAAAAATGCCGCTAGCTGTTTTTTCCGGCTTCTTCTCTTTAACAGCCACGACATAATGCGCCATTGGCTTGATTGGTGAACTCATGATTATATCCTCCTTTTCTAATCTATTTTAGCACTCTTAACCGCAGAGTGCTAGACTCAAGTATAAGAAAGTTGGCGAAAAACGTCAACCGCATTATCAAAATATAAAAATAGCCCGAGCTAAAACTCGCGCTATTTTGCTGTACTTATAGAGATTAGCTAGCTCTCGATAATAGTGCCAACCTGCCCGGCCAAGGCTTGTTCGGCGCTACCCAGGCTAGCGATAATCGCTCGGCGACCTGGCTTTTCGACAAATTTCAAGGCCGCTTGCACTTTGGGCAGCATACTGCCCGGCGCGAACTGATTTTCGTCAATGTAGCGCTGCATCTCTTGGCGATTAGTGCGTCCAATCGTGCGCGCGGTCGGTTTACCATAATCAACCATCGCGCCATCAACTGCCGTCAGTATCACCAGTGCCTCAGCATCAATCGCATCAGCCACCACTGCCGCTGTGAAATCCTTATCAATTACTGCCTCGACCCCCTCTAAGCCATCACTGACAGTTTCAACAACCGGCACACCGCCACCGCCACCCGTGATAACCGTTACGCCAGCATCAATCATCGCTTTGACCGTATATTCTTCGACAATCCGCTGCGGCTTCGGCGATGGTACCACGCGCCGCCAACCGCGCCCGGCGTCTTCTTTGAATGTGAAATTACGGCCGTTAGCAGCCTGCCGAGCTTCTGTCTCCGTCTGATAAAATACGCCAATTGGCTTCGTAGGATTACTAAAAGCCGGATCGTTAGCGTCAACCACTACTTGCGTAACAACTGTCGAAGCGACGCTTTTCATCTGCCGGCGCGAGAATTCGTCAATCAACGCTTGCTGCAACCAAAAACCGATCGCCCCTTGGCTCATCGCTACGCACGTATCGAGCGGGAAAGTCGGTACTTCTGGCGTGTTAATTGCTTCTTCGTGCAAAACAATATTACCAACTTGCGGTCCGTTGCCGTGAACGATTACCAGCTGATAGCCAGCCAAAATCAACGGCACTAGCTGGCGAGCTGTCTCGTCGGCGACGTCTTGCTGGGCGTGAGCCGAAGCCTCGCCTTGCTTTTGCAAAGCATTGCCGCCAAGTGCAACTACAATCTTACCCGGCATGTTGTTAAAACCTCAACGACATGCAAGTTAAGCTGCCGGTAATTTTCTCAAACTCGCTAGTATTGATCAGAATCACTTCGTAACCGCAATCGCGAATCTTCTGCTCAGTTTTCGGGAAGCCTTCTGGCACGATTACTTTGCCATTTATCCACAAACTATTCACTGCATAATATTCATCGTCATCAACGACCAGCTTATTAAAGTTAGCAAAAGCTGGATGATTTTCGTAAGCTTTAGCGACAATCAGATTATTGTTATCTAAGTAGACCACATCGTCTTTCAAATGCAAAATTCCCGTCACCGGTACCGTTTCGGCGGTCATACCATGCTTCTCAAGAATTGCCGTGATTTGGTCGGCTGCTGCCTGGTTGGTGCGTCCACTCAACCCGATGTAATAGTGATCGCCCACCATCATAATATCGCCTGGATCAGTTGTGCCTGGCTCGACAACTTGTTCAATGTCGTCATAGTAGCGCGCCAATGCTTCGCGCAAATCTGGCAGACTAGCTTCGCCACGACGACTCTCAGCACCAGGACGCGACAAAATTGCCACGCCGTGTGGCGTACACAACGCGTTATCCTCGATAAACACACTGTCTGGATAATCTTCGTTGGCCTCTAGAACCGTCACTTCCAAACCGCATTCGCGCAAAATCTCGACATAGCGATCATGCTGCTGCAATGCTAAATCATAGTCTGGCTTGCCCATTTCTGGCGTTTGGCTGATACCATCAATCAAACTATGTGACGGACGGCGAACAATGGCATACTTAAACATCTTTTCTCCTTCATTTGGCAAAACGGGCGCGCTGTATTTGCAGGCGGGCCCGTTTTATTTATTATCATTGACCGATTAAATCAGCGATTTTAATACCTAACGTATCGTCCAGCGCACCAGCCAACAGCTGTTGTACTGCGTAAGCAAATAACGCAATCACGACAACCGCCAAAAGCAGTTCATATAGCGTGAAGATCTTCTTGCGATTCTTGATCTGCATCAAGACGTAGACCAACATGCCTGGTGCATACAAGAACACTGTTATAAGCAGATATTGCATACCGGCCGCATACACTAGCCATACCGCGTAAACACTAGCCATCACACCCACAAAGATATTAAAGGCGCGGTACTTAACGGTTTTCTTCTCTTGCAGAGAAACTTTCAATTGATAAAACGCCGTCAGAGCATACGGGATCAAGATAGCCGAAGTAGCAATCGAAATACCAATATTATAGGCTGAACCTTCAGTTCCGGGGATTGTCAGCAGGAATATCTGCACCAAGATGTTAGTAACCAACAGCGACACTACTGGTGCGCCAACCTTATTTTCTTTGGCGAATATCGACGGGAAAGTCTTATTCTTAGCTGCCTGATACGGTAGTTCAGCAGCAAACATCGTCCAAGCTAACCAACCGCCCAAAACTGCGATCATCAAGCCGATATTAACCAGCCAAGCGCCCCACGGGCCAACCAAGCGTTCCAACAGCATCGACATTGCCGGACTATCTAGTGCAGCCAGATCTTTCTGGGTAGCTACACCAAAAGCCAGCACCGTCATCAGCACATAAATCGAAAGCACGCCAGCAAAACCAATCAACGTTGCCTTGATGATATCGCTGCGCTTCTTGGCGTGGCCCGAAAATACGACTGCACCCTCGATACCGATAAACACCCAGACGGTAACCAGCATCATATTCTTGACCTGCTCAATCACAGCGCCCATATCAAAGTTGTTGCCGGCTAAGCCCCAAAGGTCTTGGTTAAACAATCCAACCTTGAACGACAAGAATATCGCTAGCAAAAAGATCGCAAGCGGGATTAATTTCGCCGCCGTCACCAAAGCATTAATAAAGCTTGCCGTTTTGACACCTTTAAGGATTAATAAATGAACACTCCACAGCAGTACCGACATGCCAACCACTGACGCCCAGTTTTGGCCTTTACCAAACAAGTCTGGAAAGAAATAACCAAGCGCCGAGAAAACGGCTACTGCATAAGCGATATTACCAATCCAGGCAGAAATCCAGTAACCCCATGCCGAATTAAAGCCAACATACTTGCCAAAGCCAGCCTCAGCGTAGCTATACACGCCAGCGTTAAGTTTCGGCTTTTTGATAGTCAGGTTGCGGAAACTGAGAATCAGGAATATCATTCCAACACCTGTAATCAGCCACGCAATAATCGTCGCCAGCGGACCAGCCGCCTCAGCCGTACCTTGAACAAGGTTAAAGATACCTGCGCCGATCATACTGCCGACCACTAAGCCGGTCAGCGACCAGAGTCCTAACCCATCCTTTTTTCTTGCTAATTGTTTGATTGCCATTTTTTTGTTCGAGCCTCCTTCAACTCGGATTTATAGCGTCAATGCCATCACAGCCTTGATAGTGTGCATGCGGTTTTCAGCCTCATCAAAGACGACACTGTGCTCGCCACTAAAGACCTCGTCAGTGACCTCCATCGAGTCAAGACCGAATTGGTCGTGAATCTTCTGGCCAGTCTCGGTATTAAGGTCATGGAATGATGGCAAACAATGCAAGAATTTGACGTTCGGGTTATGCGTCTCGGCTAGCATTTGCGCATTGACCTGGTACGGCTTGAGAAGGGCAATTCGCTCAGCGAACTTGTCTTCCTCGCCCATTGACACCCAGACATCAGTGTAAATAGCGTCAGCGCCTTCTAGCGCTTCAGCGCGGTTATCAGTAATGGTAATCTTCGCGCCAGTTTCCATAGCAATTGAACGTGCTAGGCTAACTAGATCGCCCGACGGATGCAGCTGTCGCGGCGCCAAAATACGGAAGTCAACACCCATTTTAGCCGCACCAATCAGCAAGCTATTTGCCATATTATTGCGTCCGTCGCCAACGAAGACCAGCTTAGCGCCGTTGAGCTTGCCGACATGCTCCTCAATAGTCATGAAGTCTGCCAGAATCTGCGTCGGATGAAAAGTATCCGTCAAGCCATTCCAGACTGGTACGCCAGCATATTTCGCTAACGCCTCGACGTTAGAATGCTTAAAGCCGCGGAATTCAATGCCGTCAAACATGCGGCCCAGTACCTTAGCAGTATCTTCAACTGACTCTTTTTTACCTAGCTGAATATCGTCTTTACCGAGAAATTCTGGCGCCACACCCAAATCATTGGCAGCTACCGTAAAGGCGCAGCGAGTTCGCGTCGATGTCTTTTCAAAGAGCAAAGCCACTTGTTTACCCTCGTGAATGCGGTGTGCTTTGCCCGCTTTCTTTTGCTGCTTGAGGTCGTGTGCTGTATCAAGCATCAGCCGAATATCGCTTGGCGAGAAGTCTTTCAAAGTCAAGAAAGAGCGACCCTTCAGACTGGTTGGCAGCTTAGCTACCGTTGCAGTAGTCGAATCTGTAGTTACTGGCACCACTTTGCGGACGTGCTCCTCTTGAATCATTGGTACCGCCAAGGTGGCTGCCAGCGAACGCTCCGCCGAAGTAACTCTATCAGTAACTTGCTCGTTATCCAGATCTTCACGCACCAGCGGCATACTCATGCAGCGCGGGCCACCGCGGCCGCGGCCGAGTTCTGAACCGCTAACCTCGATAACTTCGACGCCAGCCTCGCGCAATTTAGCATTGGTGACATAGTTACGATCGTAAGTCACCACCACGCCCGGCGCAATCGCCAAAGTATTCGAACCGTCATTCCACTGCTCGCGAGCTGCCGCAATCTCATCGCCGCCGCCGCATTCAATCAGGTTAATCTTTGGCAAATGCAGTGCTTCGCACAACGCTTTTTCAAGGTCATGCTGCTTGGTAATCCGCGGATAAGCTTGCCCCTCAACCTTTTCGAGAATAAACAGATTCATCTTGCCTTCAAAGTCGCGAATCTCCGGGTGGATCGTGAACTTATCGTAATCGATCATAGTAAAGACCGTGTCTAGATGCATGAATGCGTGGCTCTTCGGAATCTCGAGAGCAATAATTTTCTTGAAGTTAGAATCAGCAAACAGCTCAGTTGCCATCTTTTCGATCGCCTCGGCGGTAGTGCGCTCGCTGATGCCGATCGCCATGGCTTCGCTGTTCAACACCAGCTCGTCGCCGCCCTCCATCGAGAACTTCTCATCGCGATTATACCAAACTGGAATATCGTGGCCAGCAAATCGCGGGTGATGATCAATGATATAGCGCATGAACAACGACTCGCGGCGACGGGCTGGCCAATGCATCTTGTTGATCGTCAAGCCATTGCCAATCGTAGCAGCTGGATCGCGTGTAAAGTACAAATTCGGCATTGGATCTAGGTAAAATGGATAATGGTCTTGCTCGACCATATCGTGCAGCTGCTGGTGATGCTCTGGCGGCAAAGAAATCTCGTCTTTGCGCACACCAGCCATAATTTTGCGCACCATAGCGTTGGTTGGCATCGAGAGCAGGAAATCGCGCAAACTCTGCGTGACTCGACGCGAATCTTGCTTAGACGCTGCCAGCATCTCGTCGACAAATTCTGCTTTCAGACTATCGCTGTTGTTTAACGCCTCTGTCACCAATTCGTCCAAATACAACACTTCAACGCCATGGTCGCGCAGGACGTTAGCAAACTCGTCGTGCTCTTGCTGCGCCACCTTCAGGTGCGGAATATCATCAAACAGCAAGTCCTTGAGATAATCAGGGGTAAGATTCTCGAGCTCCTCGCCCGGCCGATGCAGCAGCACGGTCTTGAGTACGCCGATTTCAGAATTGATTTGCAATGGTTTTTGATTCACGCCCACCTCCGCTATGATCTAAATGATTCATTGTTTATTTACTTATATAGTTTTCATTATATAGATTTATGACGCTTATGCAAGCCTTTTCTCGGCTAAATCAAGTAGTCGGTGCTGTCCAATACTGCTGGATGATAGACTGCACCTGCGTTGGCTGATTTATTACAGCTTGCTCCCAAGTCATGTCAGCGTCTTTTTGGAAAGAAGACATAGCTTGGATGAGACTATCGACCTGAGTATGTGTGATAACACTGCCGTTAGCCGACTTGAAAGTCTCAATTTTGTAATTATCGCTGCTATACCACGAACTAACCGTAATAGCGTCAAGCGAGCCTGGCATGCGGAGGCGGAGGTTACTGCCAGCACGCTCAAATATAATATCTAGCGAGTCATAACCAAGATGCACTTCATCTGCTAATCCAGACGCATCCGATATATAATCTACTTCGGAGTTATCTATATGAGTAACAGTTTTACCGAGTTGCAATCCATATGTACCTACCCAGTCAAGAGAATTGACATGATCTGTAGAGTTATATTTGTCAGCATCTATAGATGATACGCCAACATTATCGCCAATACCAACAGCATCAAAAGTTACAGACTTTATACCAGCGTCACCTTTGTCCAATTTGGCGGTCTTATACGTCATATATTATATTGGGCCAACGCACCGCCGAGAGAGTGCCCAGTGAAGCTGACGTTGCTACCTTGACCAATAGCCTTAAACATCGCCTTCTGATCGTTATAACAAATAGGGCCATATTGATTGAGAGTTTGAAAAACAAACTTTCTAGCAGCAGCAAATTGCCCCATCCAGTCTGCTGGAAATACTCTAGAGCCAATGAGCCCATCAGTGTCCCAATCTCCAAAATTGTTAGTACCACGAAAAGCGAATATAATCTCTTTGGTTTCTGGGTTCTGTAGAGCAATGCAAGAAAACTCATTTTCTACCGTAATGGTTCTAATGCCATTACGATCTTTAACTGTGCGAGTATATGTAAGTGGAGATTGCGAAAGAAGAACAAAGGAGCGGAGAGGATTAGAAGAGTCTTGGAGAGCAAAGAGTTGAGGGTCTGATAGATTAAAATTTTTGCGCGATTTATTCTTTTGCTCATCTCTGATAATCTCATCCAGAGTTAATCCAGTATCAGATTTTTTAAAATCAGCATAAGCCAATGCTGACAGATTTAAGTACTCAATCGTTTTTACCATCTATCGCTCTCCTCTACCGGCGTATTTTTTGTTATATCAATACAACTTTTTAGTTCATTGATCGATGATAGCTTATCACTATTACAATATCCTTTTGAGATAAGCTTACCTCCTTTTGATAGATATATATTCACGGACATATCTTTGGAACTAACTCCCGTGTTCTTTGCGTACTCTATCATCTCGTAAATACCGCTAGCAAAACGATCCTTGTCTTTAACACTACCCTCATATCTAAAATCTAATCTATACACTAAATTGCCACGCTGCCCAACTTTATTTTCAGTTAAAAACACCTCCTCAAAAGTCGGCTTTTTCAGAGTGAAGGTGCTTTCTATGTTTGAGTCTATCACACCTAGTCTAACTTTTACATCAACGGGCATGTCTTTAAATATTTCTCTGGCTTTAGGTTGAATTTTGGCAGTTTGTTCTTTTTGCCAAGTTCTTACTACATAATCGTCGCTGTATTTTGTCTGATTATCCACTCGTGAAATACGTATCTTTATGCTTTTGTCCGCTTTAGGATAAGCATCAGCAGACCATACACAAGAAATACCCAAAGCACCGCCATTGCAGCTAGGTTTTTCTACCTCAAAATCTTGGCTGTATTTGTTTCTTAGATAGCTAGTCATGTTAGTTTGTTCTGTCTTATCGCTAACCGAACGTTTATTAATTTCTCTATCTACTATAATTCCGCCTACAATGTACACTGCCGTCATTACTACGACTATTGACGACAGAATAATTAAAATAACCTGCCAGGCTTTTTTATTATTTACGCGCGACTTGCTCGCTCTTTTGCTTTTACTCTTCGCCATACAGTACAGCCCCCTATTGCTTATCATTTTATCTTAAGAATGAGCGCAATACAACGAGTTATTACAGACATACCTGCACTATAATACGATCATGGAGCATAAAAGCCACCGCAACAATTTGCGCCAACACCGCAAACTTTTCGTCCTTCATACCAACGATCAGCGGCAATGGCAACTTCGTTAATTGTTTAGAATTAACCGTAGCTGCCCGCGCCTTCAATTTGAGTGAGCGCGCAGCCCGTAGCATATCCGTTTCACTCATACCTACACGCGGATCGATCGCTAACGCGTGAGCAATCTGCTCTGGGTCGGCAGGAATACCATGAAACTGAGCGATGGCCGTAAAACAATACAGACCAGGATCTAACTTGCCGCCAGACTTTTTATTTTCCAAATCATCATGTAATTTTTCACGATTCTTTGATGTAGATTTAACACTAGCACGCTTTTTAACCGGTGCTTGACTATCCTTATCTGGTTTTTCTCGCTTACTAACCACTCTCTCCTCTGATTATTGACTATATCAGAGGAAATTATCGGATCAAAGCTTAAACAATTACATATCGCTCTTAGCAAAACACATCAAACCAGCCACGATGCACGGTATGCCAGCGCAAACAAAGGCTAGCGACGCGTAGTTAAATATGGCACTACCGCCAAAACCACCGTCTGGGCCAACCATTATCTGCGATACTGCGAAAGAAATTGTGATAGCTATGACTAACGGAATACTAAAAAGCCCAAAACCAATTCGCTGCAGCCGCAAGCCGCGCTCTTGCTGTTTATATTGTGTTTTTGACAACGAAGATGCCGGAAGAGGCTCCCAATATAACCGATCCGGGAGTCGTAGCAATCGCCACAAATATAACAAGCCAACAGCAGCCACAACGAACAACCCCAGAAGTACCCAAGGCGATGTAAGCAATTTCGCGATATAAACAATATCGTATGCATGCAATAATGTAGCAGCCACTGCTAATGTATTAAAAATCACGGTAAATACAGGCAAAAGTAATATCACGCTCAGCGCAGTAATACGCTGACGGTAGCGATCCACGCGCCGGTATTGTTTCAAAATGACAATGCCTTCTACAAACAATAAAGCAATAAATGATAGATAAGCTACAAACAAAGGCGGCACAAAAAACAACGGAACAACAAGAAATGGGTTTGCTAGCAAACCAACCATCGCTGCGCCAAACAGCAACATGCCAACTGCTTGGCTAACTATGATGGCTTCATTTTTAACGTTTCGTTCTGGCAGATGCTTATTAGGCTTTTCGTGTTCAGCAGATGATACTTTTGAATTTGCCATAGTTATTTTATTTTAGCATGTATTGTTAACCTTATGCTATTTATCAGCATCAAAGAACTGGCGCGCTCGTTCAGTCTTCGGGTGGTCCATTACTTGTTTAGGCGGACCGTCTTCAATGATGTCGCCTTTGTCAAGGAAAATCATCCGTGTGCCAACTTCACGAGCAAAGCTCATTTCATGCGTGACAATCACCATGGTCATGCCCTGCTTAGCCAAATCGCGCATCACATCAAGCACCTCGCCAATCATTTCTGGGTCAAGCGCGCTAGTCGGCTCATCAAACAACATAACTTCTGGCTCCATAGCGAGCGCCCGAGCGATAGCCACTCGCTGCCGCTGGCCGCCCGACAGATGCTGCGGATATTCGTTGGCTTTGTTAGCTAAACCAACCTGCTCAAGTAGTTCTTTAGCTCGCCGATTCGCTTTACGATCCGATACTTTGCGTAGTTTCTTAGGCGCTAATTTGATATTATCTAGCACTGTCATATTAGGGAATAGATTAAATTGCTGAAACACCATACCGATACGCTGGCGGATTTTATTGATATTAACGTGCGGTTGAGTGATATCAACGTCATCAACAAAAACCGATCCGTAAGTGGGTTTTTCAAGTAAATTCAGACATCGCAGCAGCGTCGATTTACCCGAGCCGCTCGACCCGACAATCACTAATACTTCACCGTCCTCGATCGTCAAATCAATCCCGCGCAGCACATGGTTGGATCCAAAATATTTGCGCAGGTTACGCGTCCTGATCATCAGCTTGCACTCCCTTCTCGAAACGCCGCATCACTTTCGTAAAGATAACCGTCAACGCTAAATACATAACCGCCGCCGCAAACAACGACTGGAATGCTGTCGCTGTCAACGAGCGGATATCGTCAGCGCCACGCATAATATCACCCAAGCCAATCCAGCCGACTACCGACGTTTCCTTAAGCATAGCAATGCACTCGCTAATCAACGCTGGCAGCGAATTTTTCATCGCTTGCGGCAAAATCACATAGCGCATCGCCTGCGGATAGCTCAAACCTAGCGAACGCGCTGCTTCTAGCTGTCCATTATCAATACTCTCTATGCCGCCGCGAATGATTTCCGCCACATAAGCGCCACTATTGATACCAAAGGCGATTGCCGCCACGAAAATCTTCGGCATGAAACGATACGATCCAAATACTACATAATACATAATAAGCAGCTGCACCAACAGTGGTGTACCACGAATGATTTCAACGTACAAACGTCCAAGACCAGCTACCGGATTCCACCTAGCCAAACGCTTCAGCTGCGGAAAGCGCCCTAGCCAACTAAACGGACGGATTTTTGACACCCGCATCAACGCGATAATTATGCCGATAATTACGCCTAATGCCACCGATAACACTGTCAAAACCAATGTTACTTCTAGTCCGTGCCATAGATAAACCCAGCGCCCGTCACCAAAAATCACTTCGCCAAAATTCATGGTGCCTGCTCCTTCGCCGTGCCAAAGTATTTCTGCAACAACGCTTGGTAACGACCGTCGGCTTTCATATTGGCAATCGTTTTGTTGGCATGCTCGGCCAGTTCGGTATTGCCTTTTTTGAAAGCGATCGCGTAGCTTTCACTACTCAGCGGCGTGTTGATAATTTTGAGCGAAGGAAACCCAGAGACGTACTGCTTAGCCGGCGCATCGTCAATCACCGCTGCGTCAACTTTGCCAGCCGCTAATTCTTGCAAAGCATTCGGCGCTGCCGGGAATTGCACGACTTGCGCTCCCTTAATTTTAGAAGCTGCCTGGTCGCCCGTCGTACCGAGCTGCACAGCAATTTTTTTGTGTTCTAATTGATACTTATTGGCTATCTTGCTATTTTTGGGTACAATTATTCGCTGCGACGCCTGGTAGTAAGGATCCGAAAACAGCGCGTTTTTCTCACGCTCCGAAGTCACCGACATACCGGCCACCGCCATATCGATTTGCCCGCTCTCAAGCGCCGGCAACAAGCCATCAAACGACATATCCTCGATTTTTAGCTCTTTGCCCATGTCTTTGGCAATAGCTTGCGCCAATTCGACATCAAAGCCAACCACCTGGCCGCCATCTTTATACTCAAAAGGTTTAAATGTCGCGTTTGTACCCATGACCAGCACGTCGGTGTCGTTGGAGATGCTGCTGTCGCGCTGCAGTATATCATACAGCATCCAGCTAATCATCGCTAAAAAGGCCGCTACAAACAGGCAAGTCGCCATTTTTCGCAGTGCTTTTGCCCTCTTCATAACTTATAGTATACGCGCATCAAACTAAAAGCGTAAGAGTTTTATCGAATTTTATAAGAAAAAGCGTCCCAGCCGCCAACTGGAACGCTTTTCGATAGATTATCCTCGGGCCGATACAAACACACTACTCGGTTTGGTTAGCCTCCGACCGCGTCAACTTATCGACCATCGGCAAAATCAAGTAGATACCGATGATGGCTGTCAGTAGCCCAAGACCAACGATGACAAAGTAGGTTGGTGTTAACACCGGCTTCAGCGTCGTCGAGAACATTTTCGTAAATACCGCGCCCGTCCAAACACCAATACCGCAAGATAGCACCGAAGTCATTAGCAGCGGCGCCACCGACTCAACCATCACCAAGCGTTTCAGTTGAATGAGACGCATACCGCCCAGCCGCAAAGTGTACAGCGAGCGCCGACGCTCCATCAGCCCGCCAATCGTCGAAACGATCAAGCTCGCCACCGCCACGAACAGCGTCACGCCGATACCAACATAAGCCAAATCAGCTAACTCGCGAATTGACGGATTGATATGCGGCTGTTTGGCCCATCTTCCGCTAACCACGAAGTTAAAATCGTACTTATTGGCATTGGTCGCTACCAATGTTCGCAATTTATCAATGTCGTTTTCGTGCTTGACCGTTACCAAATATTCTTTGCCGCCGTCAGTAGCGATTTGTTTATCAACCAGCTTAACGTTTTTAACAACCGGCTCTTCAAAGTTCAGCAGCGCGAATTGATCTGAACTAGCATCACTCGGACAAACATGCTCAGTATAGTTCGCCAAATCGCGGCAGCGAATAGCATCGCCTTTTTCTTGTGGATAAATCACTGCCACCGAGCTAATATACGGCTGTTGAGCTAGCTTTTGCGCCATATCATCAGGCAGCGAATGGCTAGATATCATTGCTGTTCCAGCCTTCAGCTGCGAATAGCCATTATCCTTAACTGTTTGAGCGTTCAAGCCCTCAATACCGCTGGTCGCCGTCAAATAAAAACTGCCAGCAAACAGCGCCAACACCACGCCGCTAACACTGCGAAAAACTGTTTGCGAGTGCACCGCCGTACGCTTGCCAGCAATCAACGCCGAAGCATTATTCGACCAGCGCGCCAACAACAGCGCAATCTTATTAGTCAGCCAGCTGCCTGCCAAAATCAGCCCGAACATAATCAACAGCAGCGCCGACGTCATTAGTATTAACGGCAAAGCTGACTCCTTATTATCATTCAACCAGTCCATGCCCAGTTTGGAAGATATCCAGGCGAAAATCGCGATACCAATCGCTGGCACGAACACTCGCCACACCCGCAATTTTTTAACTTTTTCAGCCGACCGCGACACGCCCAGCGGCGAAATTTGCGCCCGCCGCATTCGCCGCCAATTGACAAACATCGTCAGCCCCAGCGTCAGAACGATAATTAATGTGTATTGCGTGATGCTCAGTTTCAAGTCGCTTGGCCACATACCTTCGCCGTTCATTTTGAAATTAAGCAGCGGCGCTTGCCATAGCCAAAATATCGTCAAGCCAATCAGCACACCGACCGCCGACGCCAAAAACGACTCCAGCATCAGCACTCGCGCTACCTGTTTTTTAGTAGCGCCAATCAGCCGCAGCGCCGCATAGCGTTTTTCGCGCTGAGCAGCACCTAATTGCGTCGCTACCGACACGAAAATTACCACTGGGAATAGCAAGATTGTCGCGCCGACACCCAGAATCATCACGGAAAAAGGATCAAAGGATACCGTCTTTTTACCTTCTTTGTCCGTCTTGTAAATATCCGCAAACGCTGATGGCTGCTGGCGTGATTTTGCCAAAGTATCAGCTTGCGTCACCTCCTGGCTATCAATGCCGCGCACCATCATCAGCGTATCTGACGTCTCGACATACTCGTCAGGAATTAGGCCCAAATACTTAGTATTCTTGCCAAACCGCGCCAAAATATTATCCTCAGGATAATCAGCAACTAGCTCTGCTAGCGCTCTCGACAGATAATATTCGCCCGGACGCGGCGTTTTCATCTTGGCAAACTGCGGCGACTTGTCCGTGCCGTACATCGAGTAAACACTGATCGATTGATCGCGCCACTTCGACGTATTGCCTGGCTGCCATGCCATAACCTTCAATGGATCGACGCCTTTGACTGGTTTTTGTGAATCCGTATTATTACTTGCATCAGCGGCGATACTGCCAATGACTACGCGGTTCGAGCGACCCAACAGTCCGTTAGTGCCAGCCACGAAATAACACACCAGCATAATCCCTAGCGCTACTGCTGCCGCTGTTAAGCCTAAACGCACTACTGACTGGCGGCCAGATTTTTTGAGTAACATCCAGCTAACACTCATTTGGTAGTCCTCGCGCTAGCTTTGTTAAGATTTGGCCGGGTATTCTGCGCCATATTCACCGCTGCATCCGCGCCGGAAATCTGCCCGTCGCGGACGATAATTTCCCGGTCGGCATAGGCGGCAATTGTCGGCTCGTGGGTCACCATAATAACCGTTGTGCCGTGCTCTTTGGCGGTTTTGATGAATAGCTCCATAACTCTCTCTGAATTCAGACTGTCCAGCGAACCAGTCGGCTCATCAGCGAACAGCACTTTTGGCTCAATCACCATCGCCCGGGCGATCGCCACGCGCTGCATTTGTCCGCCCGATAATTCACCGAGCATACTGTCAGCTTTACTCGCCAGCTCAACCTTATTCAGCCATGTTTTCGCCTGCTGATAGGCTTCTTTACGCTTGACACCGTTAAGCAGTAGCGGCAGCGCCACATTATCCAGCGCTGTCAGCTCCGGTACCAGCTGCCCAAACTGAAAGACAAAGCCAAAGCTAGTGCGCCGTAAAATACTGCGCTGATCATCGCTCAGTTTGTCGATCCGCCGGCCATCAAAATCAATCTCGCCGCTATCAACCTTAGTAATCGCCGCCAAGCTATGCAGCAGCGTCGACTTGCCAGAACCTGACGGACCCATAATCGCTAGCACCTCGCCCGCCTCGACATCCAAGCTGACGCCGCGCAGCGCGTGCGTTTGCCCGAACGACTTCTTAATATTTTTAGCGCTAATTATTGGTTTGCTCATGCAAAATTTCCTCCTTTAGCCGCGTTAAACGCGAAATAGTTAATTCAATCCAGCGCAAATCCGCCTCCAAATGATACAAAGCATGGTCGATCAGCAGCATGTCCGACAAACTGCTATCGCGCCGCTGCGCTGTCAGCTCTCGCATCCGCTGAATATGCGCCTGCCGTTGGTTATCCAAATACGGTGACGCATCGCCGTCTTTCAAAATCGCCAATACCGCCTTTATATACATCGTCGCTTGCAGCTGTGGTGACGGCGCCTCTGGTGATTCCAACCATGCTTGTAAATCCTGCTTGCCCTCATCGGTAATTTCATACCGAACCCGGTCTGGTCCGCCCGATTCGCTAATATCAGTAATTTCTTTGACTTTGTTGTCGCGTTTGAGCCGTGCCAGAGTTGAATATATCTGACCAGTTAAAATTGGCTTATCTTTGCCAAAATAGCCGTCATATTTTTTCTTCAACTCATAGCCGTAATTTGACTCTTCCGCTAAAAAACCTAACAGTGTATATTGAACGCTCATACTTTTACTATACACCCAGTGTTTAGTTATTGCAAGAGTTTTATACACTCAGTGTATAGTTTATAATTTTAGCTGTTACTCTTACTGCTCTGTATCAGATCTTCTGAAAAATAAACAAGTGTTCATGCATGATTAGTAAGAAGTTACTTTCTTGCGATCTTTTTACCCAGAAACCGGTAGCCTTACAATTAAACTGGCGTTTTATTATATCTTCTTTCAGTTGAAAACCTACTCTTAAAAATCTATCCATGACTTTATACGCCATAGGTTGATACATCTTGTTGCGGCGCGTATCTCCAATTAGAATTGCACAAAATTTACCAGGTTTTAAAATACGATATAGTTCAGCCGCTACCTTTTCCATCTCACCAGTAAACTCATCGATATCATGAATATTTGATAAATCTTCATTAATTTTTCCACCGCTATATTTTATAATATCAGCGTACGGCGGATGAGTAAGTATAAAGTCTATACTTTCGTCTTCGGCTTTACTTAAATCTCGAGCGTCGCGTTTAACAATCTTTTGCCACGCATCATTTTCCACTTCAAAATCTAACGATATTTTTGTTCGCTCCAGCGCCTTATCGTTTACATCAGAACATATAATGTGACGATTGAGAATTTTTGCTTCAATGGCAGTTGTCCCACCACCAATCATTGGATCGAGCAAAATATCGCCTTCGCTGGAGTATCGCAATATCAAGTTTCTTACAACTTCTGGAGACCAATTACCTCGCCAATCGGATTTATGTGTCGCCCAGTTACCGCGGCGCGGAAATGCCCAAACAGTCGTACATTCTAGCTCAAAGTTGTCCGGATGAAGTTTTCTTGGTTTGGCTACCATGAGAGATTATTTAATACTCCACGCTCAAGCATACTGAGATTAAATATGTAGTCATTATGGTTATAAGTTTCTTCAAGGGGGCGTTTTGCTGTATGCCACCCCAGACCATCTGTAATCCATACAAAGTCAATATTCTGCAGTTTTAACTCGTCATATAAACTACGAAATTCTCCGCAAACAGCCTTCAATTTTGAGCCTCCACCATTATAGAAATTTGTTTCAAATAATTTAATTTTACCTGTTTGGGGGTTATAAACAGCAAAATCGAAACTCCGCTCTGATTTATCAACTTTAATCTCGTAATCCCATTTTTCTTTTATTCTATTTGGACGAGCTTGACTTAAATACTCAAAATTATTTTGCCTACAAAAATCAGCTAAAAATAATTCTACAATCTCTTCCATCAAAGTCCCGCCACGATTCTTCCTGCCATTACTATCAAGCCCAACTTCTACACCTGTAACATAGTCTACTAAGTTTTTTACACCGTCTTTCTTAAATAAGTTCACTAGTCCAGTCTTATCCAAAAAATTAAAATACTTGTTGGCGTCGTCTTCTTGAGCTGAAAAATCATAAAGCTCTGATTCTTTTGATATTTTATCGTAAACTTCTAGCCTACTATCGCGTACGGCAATCAATATAGGCAACGCTTTCACTATATCGCGATTAGATTCGTATAACTTACAAAATTCCTCATACAAATTATCCTTGCCGAGCAAATAATTGAGCTTATTTAAGACTATTTCTATATCTGCACTACTCGTAAAAACCTTATTCCAATTTACAAAATAATCCCAAGTTTTAATTGAACTCTTGAATGTCGATACTAAATAATTAAAATCTTTTTCCATAATCCTAGTAATTTGTTACTAATACCTCATTTATTTTACCGCGTTTTGATCCTTTTGAATTTATAGCACGTCCAGCAATTATCTTGTTTATACTAACCCCCTCTAATCCAGAATACAATTCATTAATAAATGGCGTGTCCGAATTTGAGAGCATAACAAAACATCCGCGTTCGTGCAGTTTAACAAAGGTGTTGCGAAGTTCTATTTGCTCCTTCTCGAAAAAACCCTTAGCAGTATAGGCGGTAAACGAAGATGTTGGATTAAGCGGGTAATACGGAGGATCAAAGTAAATAAAATCGCCAATCTTCGCTAATTTTAGAACATCTTTATAATCTCGATGAGTAATAGTAATTTCCTGCAGAGCTTCTGAGGCTTTACGCAAATTATTCTCATCACAAATAAGCGGATTTTTATATCGACCAAATGGAACATTAAACTGACCGCTCTTATTTACTCGATACATACCATTAAAACCAGTTCGATTAAGAAAAATAAAACGCGACGCTATCTCTATATCGGATAATTCATTAATATCTTGAGCGCGAACTCTTAGGTAATATTCTTTGTTATAGATATGTTTTTTTAGCGACTTGATTAAACCATCAACGTTGTCTTTTATGACATTGTAAGTTATTACCAATTCTCTGTTAGTATCTGATAATTCTGCATGTTTTGGCAATAGATCAAAAAATACTGCACCGCCACCAACAAACGGCTCAAAATATGTATTTGATTCTGGGTTAAAACACTCGGGTGGATATAGATTTAATTCACGGAATTGTTTAAGCAGCTGCCGCTTACCTCCGACCCATTTTACAAACGGCTTTGGCTTATCTTCAACAATTTTCCTAATATCGTCAAGGGTACTATTTTTTTGTGATAGCTGAAACAAACGACGAGCATAAATCAAATTTATATCAAGAGCACTAGCAATGCTTTTCACTGTCAAGCCACCCGTTTCCATAACCCCTCCAATCACAGTTTTATATATACAATAATACCATTTCACATCTCAACATTAAAGCCGACTCAATCCAATTCTCCAAATTTTAGCGTATAATAAGAATCATATGGAGCGTATCCGACAGCAAAAAGAAACTGTCAAAACTGCCGCTGCTGGTATCGGCGCGCTATTGAAACTGCCGCGCTACGGCGTGCTGGCGGCGGGTTTTTCTTTGTTATTCGCCATTGTTATTTTCTTTGTGATTAACGGCAACTTTTATGGACCGTTGTTTTTGTCGCGGCTATCAATTGTCGATAAACTCGCTGTTGCTGGTAACATGCTCGCCGAGCTATTCAAGCAAGGTTTCACCACGCCAAACGGCGCGCTGCTGCTAATCGTCTCTATTCTGCAAGGCTTATCGCTTTCAGTTGTAATATTTACAGCACGGCGCAACAAACGCAACGAGCAAGACGTAGCTCGCCAACTCAGCGTCAGCGGTATTGCCTCAATCGCTGCTGCTATCGGCCTCGGCTGCGTACCGTGCGGCACTTCGTTAATCTTGCCAATTGTTACTCTGTTTTTCTCGGGCGCAGCGGCTGCTACCGCTGCCAATGTTGCTGGCACTATCGTACTAATCTTAGCGCTGGTACTTAGCCTAGCGTCGCTTTACAAATCTGGACAAATCGCATTCGTTTATGCACAATTAGCCAAACAGGAGGAAAAATCATGAGTCATCAACAAGAACGCGGCATTGCCCCAATCTGGATTGTTTTATCGATCATCGTCGTCGGCATCGTCGCTTTATTTATCTACGGCATCGTCAATCGACCGCCGAACCAGCATATCAGAAACGGTAAACCATGGAACGAACACATGTCACAAGGCTCGGCAGATGCGAAAAACGTGTTTATCGATTATACCGATTATTTCTGCTCATTCTGCGCCCAAGTCGAAGACGCTACCAGCAACGATTCCTTCAAAAACGACTATATTAAATCCGGCAAATTGCGCTACGAACACCGAATCGTCACCTTGCTAAAGGATAAAGTACCAAACACCGAACAAGGCGCTAAAGCCGCATTCTGCGCCGCCGACCAGGATAAATATTGGCAATACACTCACGACATCGTGCCACGCATCAAAACGGACTACTTCGATAAAGGCATCGGCGTCAAAAACGTCGCTGTACCAAAAGAAATCCCGCTGCTGCCTCTCAGCTACTTCGAAACATCCGCCAAGAATGCCGGCCTGGACACCGCCAAGTTCGCCGACTGCATGAAAGGCGACTCCCACCAGCAAGAAATCAACGACAACACGCAAAAAGCTCTATCGCTTGGCGTGAACGGCTTGCCGTACATGGTAATTAACGACTACCAAACCAGCGGCTTCGCTGGCGGCGAGGACGGACTGAAGACGATCTTGAAGGCTGGCGGCGTTAATTAATGCTAAAATTTCTCAATTCGTTTTCAGCGCCGCTGATCGGATCTTTAACTTTCTGGCCTTTTTTATGCATCCTCTTGACCATACCATTCATCATTTCACGGCTGATCATGCGCCGGCGCGTAACGTGGTCGTATGTATTCTTTTCCTACGGCTCAATTCTCTATTTCACAGGGCTAATCTTTTTTACGCTGTCGCCAGTACCAAAAGACCCGATTGCCTTTTGCCAAACATATCACATCCAGCCACAACTTATCCCCTTCAACTGGGTTAACGACGTTGTTCAGCCTAACAAAGATACCCTATATATCACGCTGCAATTAGTCATGAATATCGTTTTCTTTGTGCCGCTGGGCATTTTTATGAAAGCGTATTTTCACAAGCATTGGAAATTTGCGCTGCTAAGCGGCTTTCTTTTATCGATGCTAATAGAAGTGACGCAGCTAACTGGCGTGTTCGGTTTATACCCTTGTAGTTATCGGCTGTTTGATGTTAATGATTTAATAACCAATACCTTTGGCTGCTTGCTCGGATTTATGCTGACATGGCTAATCGGCTATAAAGTTCCCAGCGTCAAACTCAGCGACGAAAACTACGCCGCACCCAATCGCCGCAATAAATTCTTAGCTAGCTGCATCAATATAGCCCTTATTATCTTCGCTTCAGTAGTTACCCGGTCGCTAATTTATCCGTTTTTCATAGACACCATACAACCTGGTAGGTTCTATCTTTCAGAGCTAGGGGTCTGGATTATTATTCAGTTGTTTATCATACCGAGAATCGCTAAAAGCTGGACGATTGGGAGTTATCTGGTCAGCATCCAACCGAAACGCCAGCGCAAAAGCAACAAACAACAGCCAAAAGACGATGCTAATCCAGAAAATTAGCCTTTCAGCTGCCGCATAAATCCGCGCAGCTGCGACGATGTTCGCTCGATTCTCTCTGTTGTCCAGTATTTATCCGGCGTGATATTATCGTCGCCAGTTGATTCCTCTTTGTAGCGGCCGATAATCTTGCCGTTCTTGACAATCGATACGTCCGGTACAAATATTCGCGGTTTGCCGCTGTTATCTTTGTCTAGGTACGGCTCTAGTTTCTTGACCAATTTTTGGTAAACTTCGCTGTTGTTGGCGCGAGCATCGCGAATATTCAAATAGTATATTTTATCAATTCCTTCAGCCCGAGCTGACCGGTCAACGTGTTCGCTCAAATGCTGGCACCACGGACATTGCGGAAAACCCAAGAAAACCACACCGCTGCCGTTATCAAAAATATCAAGGATTTCTTTATCGCTGGCATAAACGAAGCGATTATTCGCCGCCACTCGCGGATATTCTGACTTGAATTTGGCAGATTCGGACACGTTAGTAGACGGAGTTTTCGGCTGCTCGGCAGTGCGCCGGTAGTTATACCACAATCCAGCCGCCGCTCCGCACAGAATAATTATTACAGAGATAATGGCAATAGTTTTTTTGTTCATGCTCGCCCCCTTTACCTTAGCATTCAGCGTACTTTTATTATACTACAGCGCTTTTGATGATGGAGATAAAGTGAAAGATTAATTTATTTTTCGAGTTAAACGCCGTAAAAGCATATAATGTCACATTTTTGCCTAAAATTCATTGACATTTTATTCAAGTACTGATATATATATATTATCAGCTTTTGCTCAGGCTTAGTCTTAGGGCGAAAGTCGCCCTTTAGCTTGAGTGGAAGAGATCAGAGAGGAGCGGTCATGGATACCGCCTTCATTGTCGTCATCATTTCTCTCTTTGTCATTGGCCCTCTGCCGATGGTTTTCGCCATCGCCAATGACAACGATATCGCCAAGGCGGCATCCGTTGTCATTGCTGTCGTCTGTCATGTCATCTTCTGGGTGACACTTGGGCAGTATGGAGACAGAGAAGTTTTCTGTTTCGCAGGATTGTACGAGTTTGCTTCCATTGTGGGAGTGTTCTACATCGTCTGTGACACTCTGGATCTCTGCTAGGGCCATGCCCGCTGAACTACTCGCCAACCTCTCACTCCGGTTGAGATATCTCCCCTGATATTTCCCGGGTTGAGACCCGGTTCGGTTTGAGATGTTCGGCGGGCTAGTTCACTGGAATTATTTACCACGTTTTACAACATACTTTTTATTTGCTGGATAATCGCTTCGACATCCAGCCCATGCTTTTTCCACAATTCAGCTACCGGACCGCTTTCGCCGAATTGGTCGTTGACACCAATCCGCAGAACCTTAACTGGCAATGTCTGGCTGAGAATTTCCGCCACGGCGCTGCCAAAATCGCCGGGGTAATTACTGCGCTCATGATAGTTCATCCAACTGCGTATTGCGCCGATTAAACCGCGGAGCGTTGGCATACGGCGTGTTTAGCCACGTCTCAACAATGCCTTTCCAAGCAGATTCATCATATTCCAAGATTCGCGCCGGCAAACACAGCACATTCGAGTCGTTATCATTACGCGTCATCTTTGCCTCAAAAGCATCCCAAATCGCACTGGCACGGATTCCCTTGAAACGGTTAGCCGCCATATACATGCCTTGACTGCCGTCGCAAATCAAAATTGCTCGTGGGTCTTTACTGTCATCGCCGATCACTTTCAGCGCTGCCGCCTGGACAAATTGCGGAAAATCATCGTCTGGATTCAATTCCACACCGCCGACATCTTGCACATCATAACCGTTTTCTGCCAAATATGCAAAAACTTTTTCTTTCAAAAAAGCCATAATGGTCTGAACCGAGATAGATTTTCATGATTTCAGTATAAGCGATTTCGGAGGTTTTTGAGAGGGAAAGTTGGAGATTTCTCCAGAGGTGGAGCGTAATTACTTGACAGAAAGTACGTACACTACCAAAAACCTTTGCAACCAAAAAGCAGGCCTCGTAGACTGTAGTTAAACCACTAATTACAGAAAGGAGGGCCTGCTATGGCCTATTCTACCAATCCTAACCTGCCAAAAGCTAGAGCAATTGCTATGCGGCTGCCGGTTGTAGACCAGCTGCCTGTAACGGTTGTCGCCAGAAAGTGCGGTGTACATCGCAGCACTGTTTGGCGTTGGAAACAGAAATGGAATAAGCTCAATAAGCATGTTCGCCTAGAGAATGTAAATCGTCCTTCGCGGCTCGTCTCTAGTCCAAGCGGCATTTCTAGTTTTCGGCTGGCTGCTTGCCGTTGGCTTATACCCACTGAGTCATCCCGGCCGCACATTAGTCCGGCTGCCATTCCTGAGAAGATTGTCCGGCTTGTATTGCATACGCGAGATAGACTGAAACGTTGCGCTGAGGTAGTTTGGTACCATCTGGCAAAATTGGCGTGAAAGCAGCGGACGGTACATTGCAGCTAGTTCAATCAGTCTCTCCAGCGTTCGCCGTATTCTCAAGCGCCACCACCGCTTAGATGGTGCCAGAAAACCCAGAGTAAAGAGAGATAACCCAAAACGGCCATTGTCAATCCGTCCTGGCGAGCTTGTCCAAACCGACACTATTCACCACGTTGATCCGTATTCTGGAAAGAGACTGTATTACTACACAGTGATAGATCTCTACAGCCGGTTGGCTTACGCCGAACCGCATACAGTATTGCGTCCAGGCTTAGCTGCGGCAGTTGTCCTGAGAGCGCAGGAAAAATGGCGTAGCTATGGCTTTACAACAATCTCTTTGGTACAGTGCGACAACGGGCCAGAGTTTGGAAGATACTTCGCGCAAGAGTTAGAACGAGCTGGCATACAGCTGCGTCACAGCCGCCTCGGCAGGCCGAACGATAACGCTCACATAGAACGATTTAACCGCACTCTGCAAGAGGAGTGTATCGGACACTATTGGTGCAGAAGCGTACCGCTTCCGCACCAGCAAGAGAAGCTCTCTCGCCACATTGACTTCTACAACAACAAGCGCATACACTTAGGCATACAGATGCGAACACCTGCGGAGATGTTGCAGAGGTGGTGAGGTGTGTACGAATTCATTGACATTTTATTCTATTAGTGATATATATATTAGCTTTTGCTCAAAGTTTCGGATAAAGGGCAGAAGTCGCCCTTTAGCTTTGAGTAAGCTCTCTCTTGGAAGGAGAGACCACCAATGTACAGAGAGTCTTCTAGAATGGCGACCGCAATTGCGGTCGGTGTCTGGGTGATTAACATGACCGCCTCGGCGGTCGCCATCGTACTCCTCGCCGCGGTCCTCCGCGGCGCGGGTGCAAGCTGGATGCCAGGAATCTCTTTCTGGCAGGCTGTCGTCCTGAGGATGATTTTCAAGGCTCTTTCGGGCGATATGTTGAAGGTTTCGCCCAGGGGCTGAGGGCTCTGCCCGCCGAAAATAGCTCGCCGAATGCGTTCAATCTGATTGAGACAGTTACTTGTTTCTCGGATTGAAAGATCCGCATTCAGCTTGAGCTCGTTCGGCGGGCTATTTTCATTAAGATAATTACTCCCACCTAAACAGCTTGATCGCCGCGATGTAAACGACGACAATCCAAGCAGTAACAGTACCAATTTGTGGCAGCACTCCAATGAGGTTAGCATGCTCAGTCATGATCAAACGGAAACCATCAGTAATCGGCGTCATCGGGATGTACTGAGCGACGCCGCGCAACCATTCCGGAAAGAGATACAGCGGGAAGAACGCACCAGACAGGAACATCATCGGGAAGGAAATCAGGTTGGTTAACGGCGCAGATTGATTTTCATTCTTTGCCCAGCCACCAATCAATAGACCCAGGCCTACCATCATAAAGGCCGCCAGCACCGCCATAAGGACAAAGAGTCTCCAGTCGCCGCGCATATTAAACTGGAACAACAGCATACCGACAACAATCATCATCGTCAAACTGAGCAGCGAAATAATCGTGTAGTGAATCGCCATAGAAATAATCAGCTGCCCCGAGGTGAATGGCGCTGCACGCAGCCGTCGGTAGGAGCCGCGCTGTTTTTCGGCTGGCATTTGATTGGCCAGACCAAAGATGCCCATACTCATCAAGCTAAACGCCAGCAGCCCGGTAAAGGTATAATCAAACGACTTCAGCTGCTCGTCGCCAACAGCTTTGCCAGCGGCTTTCAACGGCGCTTCTGGCTGGCCCATGTGCATATTAATTTTATTGGCAATCTGGTTCATCACTGCTGTTAAGGCGCTACCAGTTTGCTCGGAACCTTTGGCGTACAGCACGTTAATTGTGCCAGTCGGGCGAGCCTGCTCGCCCTCGCCCTTAACCTCGCCAAAATCTCTCGGCAGCTCAATAATACCGTTCAATTCCGAACGCTTCAACTTCTCGCGGGCCTCGTCCATATCCTTGACGTCTTTAATTTTAAGAATCGAGTCTTTGGCATTATCCTTAGCGCCTTTAACGAAGTTTTTAGCAAATTCTGTCTGTGAATTATTGATAATCGCGATGTCAAAGCTGGTCGATTGATTATTAAAAATCGAACCGAACACCAACAAGAAGATGAGCGGAAACAGGAAGGTAAAGAACAGCGACATTTTATCGCGGACGAAGCGCTTTTGTTGGGCGCGCACTTGCCCAAATACACCAGTCCAATATTTTTTCATACTAATCCCGAATCGCCTTTCCTGTTAAGTCAATAAATACGTCTTCCAAATTGGCCTGCTCGACAACTTGCTTTTTCTTGAAGCCGCGCGCCAGTAGTTGCTTGATCAGATTGTGCGGCGTATCAATGGTAATGATTTTACCATTGTCCATAATTGCCAAGCGGTCGCACAGCAATTCGGCCTCGTCCATATAATGCGTGGTCAGCACGATAGTAATACCTTCATCGCGGATCTCTTTGATCAAGTCCCAGAGATTGCGGCGAGCCTGGGGATCAAGGCCAGTAGTCGGCTCGTCAAGGAATAGTACCGTCGGGTTATTGACCAGCGTCGAAGCGATAGCGAAGCGTTGCTTTTGCCCGCCCGAGAGCTGCTCGACATAGCTTTTGGCTTTCTTAGTCAATTGCACCTTGGCCAGCAGCGCGTCGGCGTCGACCGTTTGTCCGTACAGGCTGGCAAACATTTTCAATTGTTCGCGTAGAGTCAACTTGTCGTAAAACATTGTCGATTGCAGCTGGATGCCGATGATGTTTTTAATGCACCTAGGCTCCCTGGCAACATCAATCCCGTCAATGGTCGCCGTACCGCCGTCAATCGGCCGGAGCGCCTCCAGCATCTCTAGCGTCGTCGTCTTACCGGCGCCATTCGGCCCAAGGATGCCGAAAATCTCGCCTTTCTTGACCTCAAACGACACGCTGTCGACGACATTCTTACCATCGTACGTCTTGACGAGTTGGTCAACTGTTATGATTGGTTCGGGTTGAGCCATATAAATTCCTTTCTACTCCCTAGCAGAGAAACATCGCGTACGGTGATCGCTCGCTTTTGAGATTATTATAGCACAAAAAACCCTATTTCACCGGTGCGGTTTTGAATAACGCCCATGCTGCTAGCATAGAGTAATTAACAATCTGACCGTTAGAAATCATCTGCTCAAGTTTGTTAATTTCTAACCAATTGCTAGAGATAAATTCGGTATCATCTGGCTGGAGCGAATAATTATCTCGAAAAGCGCCGCGCGCACAGACAACGTACAGCTTGGCACTAGTACGGCGATTGTCGGCATAAAACCAGCCAATTTGCTGAAAATCTTCCGCCAAAATATTAGATTCTTCCGCCAATTCGCGCTGGGCAGCTTGCTCGGGAGTCTCGCCTTCTTCAATTTTACCGCCAGGAAATTGATACAATATATCATCAACCGGATACGAATATTCCCGCTGAATAAGCACTTTGCTGCCGTTTTGGCAAATGATAATCACACCGCCTTTACCCTGGTATACTTGCCGCAAATATAACGACCTTTTGCCATCTGGCAATTCTACCTTATCCTCTGCCAATACTATCCGCGGATGCATAAAAACCACCCGCGACGACAAATGGCGCCATTTCTGCGGTTTGCTGTGTCTATTCATCTTTATAAAACTCTGTTAAATGATTTGACTTGATATTTGAAAGGTATGCTTCACATCTTATCCATTGCTTAAACATAACATTTGCCTCAATTACATTTTAACAGTCAAACAACTTTCGCGATATAATTATTACATGAAGCACCAGCAGGCGGCGGCACCCAAATTTTTCTCAAGGAAACGATGTATTATCTTAAGCGTAATTACACTGTTGCTTACTACATCGGGCGCAGTCATTGCTCAGCCGAAAATTGCCGATAAGCTGTCGTCTCTTATTAATTCCACGCATCTCGACAGGTCGCCTGGCGAAGCGGCTTTTCCAGATATTGATACGGCAAATTTAAGCCCAACTCGCCAAAAAATTATCAGCCTAGCAAAGACTGAATTCAAGGCGCAATCCGCTGGCGCCAAGTTCAGCCAAGGCGCAGAAGAGGCGTGGTGCGCTAATTTTGTGAGCTGGATCATGTATCAAGCGGGCGCGCCGCTGAAAAATCCGCATACTGGCGGCTGGCGCATCCCAGGGACGTTTACCTTGCGCGAGTATTACGAAGCAGCCGGCCGGTTCAAGCCTGCTAATTCCGGCTACCAACCGCTTCCTGGCGACGCGGCAATTTACCGCAATTCGCCAGTGTTCGGCGACCATGCTAACATCGTCTTGAAAAATGATAACGGCGTGCTAACCACTGTCGGCGGCAACGAAGCAAACCGCATCCGCGTGTTCGTCAATCATGACAAGCAATATGACGGACTGCTGGGATACGGCGTACCAACAGATAACTAACTTTTCCAGTCAGCGCTGCTTTCTTAAACTAAAACGTAGTCAGCTTATCGTTTCCGCAAAAAGAATCCGCCCAGCGCGCAGGCCGCCACGATGCTAACCACAGTGATTTTCCAAAACATCAGCGGATCATTATCACCAGGCACCGGCACGTTCATGCCAAACAACCCAGCAATCATCGTTGGGATAGTCAGCGCCACGGTGATTACCGTCAGCAAGCGAATTGTCTCATTCAGGCGGGTATCCATCACCGCCCGGTAGCTATCGCGCACATTAGTAATGGTTCGCAGCAAACTCTTACAGCGGGCAATTACCTGCTCCAAATCGATCGACAAATCCTCGACATCCTCTTTATCATCCGCCCGCAGGCGCAGACCGCTGGTCGCCAGCAATTTCTCGACCGCCCAGTTCATTGGGATGAGCGCATCCAGGTAGTCGTTCAGCTTACGCTCGTATTCCGCCAGCGTAGCAATATCTTTAACCCGCAGCGTATGAATATTATCGGTAGCCGCTCGCATTTGGCGGTTAATCGCTGCCACCCGGCGCTGATATTGCCTGGATATCGCGTCAATCATGTCAACCAACAACTCAACCGGCCGGTCGGTACGCGAACGTGCTTGGTCGATAAACGGCTGCCACAACCTGCCCAGGCTATCACGCGACAACGTCACGGCATAATTCTTATTCAAACAAAACAAAATCGGCGTAGTAAAATCATTAAAGTCATCATCAGTATCTGGCAGCCGGGCGATTAGATACGTCCAATCGTCGCCAATCTCCAGGCGCGGCACTTCATGCGGATCAAGCGCGTCGCTCAGCAAATCATTATCAAGCCCCAGCGACAACAACTCGGCCAACTCATCCTCGTTCGGACGTTCGCAGCGCACCCACGAACCTGCCCGCAGGCGTTCCAGCGGCTTGATTTGCTGATTTTTAGCACTTGAATGAAGATATTGCAGCATTCCCTTTTTATACTATAATTTACTAATATTTTCAATGATTTTGGCGTCCTGCGGGCAGAAAATCTACTATAGCAGTTTTATGAAAGTCCTATAGCAAATTACGGACTACCCAGCCTTTCTCAAAAGTACCGTGTTGGTTTTCTAAAAGTAAGCTGTTGGTTTTAAAAAAGTACCACGTTGGTTTTGAAAAAGTACCGTGTTGGTTTTAGCAGCAGCCCAGCACCCCTAATATATTACAAATGTTATACTATATCTATGCCTGCCAAAAAATCACCAAAGAAGCCGCCAGCGAAACCACCGGCGAGTAAAACAGATAAGCCTAAATCGGCTAGCAACAAAGCAGCCAAGCCTAAACATATCCGCCGCACAGCAAAAACAAAAACCAAGCCCGCCAAATGGCGAAACCTGCTGATAGCGATATTGTTATTGACGGTAATGGCAGCGGTTTTATCGGGGCTGGTTTATGCATATTTTAACCAGTTGTCGCCGCGCCGCCCGACTGCTTTGTCTGACGAGCAATATTATTTCACCGATTCGCGCTACTCCGGCATTCGTTCTAAGTTCGTGACGCGCCAGACTAACCGCGAGAAGGTTTCGATTGAATATCCACTGACTAAAAATAATAAGATCAATAAAACCGTCGCCCAGGCAATTGACCGCGCTGACAGCGACTTCCGCTATGCTGCCACCAATATTTTGACGTTCGACCAGCCACTGACTGAGACGATTAGCTATCAAGTGACGCATAATAATTCGGCAGCTTTGTCAATCATTGTCAATATTAAACAAGATATGCACGGCGCGCATCCGATATCGCTAACGCACTTTTGGACATTTGATAAAAAATCTGGCGAGGTGATTAGCCTGAGCGATTTGACCGAGCAATCAGAGAAAGCGACCGGGGAAATCGTGGCAGCTGCCCGAAATAATATCAAGGAGACCATCAAGCAGCGCCAGCAGGCAGAGCTGGATCTCAATGAAACGATTACCCAAGAAACGCTATCGAATTTCGTTATTACCGATGGCGGCAATAGTCTAGCTTGGCCGATTGGACAGGCGTCGCTCCTGCCGTCAGCCTACGGCGAAATGACGATCAAAGTGCCGATCGCTGCCGTTGCCAAATATCTGCAAAATCCGACAGCCCGAAAACTAGCTAATATCCCCAAGCCGCCCGAGCCAAAACCAAAGCCAGCGCCAGCCGCACCGACGCCTGCTGCTGCCGGCAAAACCATTGCCTTAACATTTGACGACGGACCGGGACCGTACACCGCGCAGCTGATGGATATTTTAGATAAGCATGGCGCTAAGGCCACCTTTTTCCTGATTGGCAGCAAAGTTTCCGCACAAGCCGACGTATTGCGGCGCATGCACGCGCGCGGCCATCAACTAGGCAATCATTCGTGGTCGCACCCAGAACTGCCTAAGCTGCCCGTTGACCAAATTGCTGGCGAAATTGACCGTACCAATGACGCCATCAAGCAAGCCACTGGCATCAAGCCGACTGTTATGCGCCCGCCTTATGGCGCAGTTAACAGCGCTGTCTTGGAACAGCTTCGCCTGCGCGGCATGTCGTCAATCTTGTGGTCGGTCGACACCCGCGACTGGGCCGATCGCAACAGCAACATCGTCTGTTCGCGCGCCGTCGCTGGCGCCCACCCTGGAGCTATCATCTTGATGCACGACATTCACCAAACCTCAGTCAATGCCGCGCCGTGCATCCTCAGCGCGCTGAAGCAGCAGGGTTATTCGTTTGTGACAGTGCAAGGATTGATCGGCAATATGGCGGCGGGAGCTGGGTATCCGTAGAATTGTAGCCGGATATTAACAATGTAGCTGCGGCAACTACTCTGTCTTATCCACCTCAAAAACCTTATATTTCGAAGTTGCGCCGCGCACCAATTTTACCTTTGACGACGCCACACCAAAATGTTTCGCCAATAGCTTCACTGCTGCCGCGTTCGCTCGCCCTTCAATGGCTGGCGCCTTGGTATATACTGTTAGCGAACCGTCATCATTCGCCACCACTTCTTCACGGTGGCGGGAGTTGGGCTTGAGATGGACGGAGATTTTCATAATCACAACTTAGTTCTAAATTATCTATTCCTTATCATTTATACGCTCAATAGCGTCAACTCCATCAAATAACAAATTAAGCTTATTCAACTGGTCTTCAATATGATTTAACAACAGAGAAAAGTCTTCCTTTACCTTATCATAGGTTGTTTTTGTGATAGTAACTACAGAGCCTATTTTTTCACTTTTCAAGCCTACCGCTTCTACGTTAGCAATATATCGTTCATCAACTCTGGCGTTAGTGTGGACAATCGCATGCCTCATCTGCCAATATTTATGAATCCTTTTCATATATTCAGATTTAGTGTCTATTTCAATATCAAAGTAGCTTTCAAATATGTCTGCCATAGTTTGAGTATTTTGAAAATTTACTTTTTCTTTTTTATTTTTGATACCATGTATCTGTTTAATTGTAAGATTAGCTAACTCCAACGAAACAGATTCTTTGTCCTCATTCTGCTCTAAAATTCTTTGCAAATCGACAATACTATAGTTAATTCCACTTGACTTGCGAATTGATAAGAAATTTTCTTGAATTAAATCTTCGAAAACATCATTCAAAAAAGCCTCAAAAGCTCCTGTCAAAAGTATAAAGGCTTGGGTGTGTAATTTAGTAGATATATCTTCCTGTGTTTTTTCTACTGTAGTTTTACACTTTTTGAAAGCAGCTAGATTATTTTTATTAACGTTAGCCGTTTTCATCATTTCGCTATAAATATTATATAGAGTCTTGTATGAGTCAAAGATAATATCTATTGATTGTGTGCGTTTTGTGAATGCGCTGGTAAGATTACTCATTTTTTACACCTTTGCCTTGGGATGCTTTATATAGTCTTGCAAAATACTTACCCTTATCTGTTAAGTTTATACGATTATTGTTGACAATCTTTGTAAGACCCCAAATATCCACCAACAACAAGCTTTCAGGCCTTATTTTATCTATATCTCCATCAATATCAAAACTCCTACGACTATACACAATTTCCAATAACTCATCAAAGCTTGATACCGCGTCTTCGTTTAAAATAAATTCACGATATTCTTCTTGCCAGCCTATGACTGGATTTCTTTCCGAAACTTCGGCTTTTTTATTCGCCAGTTCAATCTTTGCCTCTTCTGTAGCAGTTTGTTTTTCTATCAGCTTTCTCTCTTCATCTTGGCGCTTCTTCTCTGCTTTGAGTTTTTCTAATTCCCTATCTTTTTTATAGTTAATTTCCCTCTTATACGCAGGATTAATAACCAGCCTCGGTAGCCACCATATATAAAAATAGGCAAGCCCAGCAGGAATTATCCAGCCTAGTAAAATCTCTAGGTTATGAATAGTTAAGATATTTGACCAATTAAACCCAAAGAAATATTTATTTACATACTCATTTTTGAGTAAACCATATTTCCCATAAATGATGTCTTGATTGACAAATATAGTCGTATAAATCCCTTGCCAGTGAAAGATCGCCCAAAATACAGTGTAGGACACTAAAATTGTCGACACAGCACGTTTACGAACATATTCAAAAATAGCATTCATAGCACCATCTTTACCTCAATATCCTGATTACCTGATCCCAATAACAAAATAGTGCGAGCGATGGTAATAGGATTTTTAGACTTACCCATACACCTATTGTACCCTGATCTATCATAAATTAATGCATCAATCCAACAAACTTGCTCCGCCGCCAGCGTCATACGTCGCGCGTTTTTGACTCCACTCGTTACCATAACGCTTGGCTTGCTCCAATACCATGTCAGTTGCCAATGCCTGTTGATCTGGCGGGTAACCATATTTTGCCAACGTCTTTTTGACGTTAACTTTCAATTTTGCTTGAACATTCCTGCGCTCTGCCCAGTCAATCGTCGCATCACGACGCACCTGCTCTAACAATACTTTTGCGATATCGCGCAATTGCGCGTCACCCAGTATTTCACGAGCACTGCCATTTTCAACCAGCGCATCGTAAAAGATAATCTCATCCTCGCTGAGGCCATCAACCACTCCGTTCTCAACAGTCTGGCGAATTTTCTGTCCAATGTTGATTAATTCCTCAATCACCTGCGCTGCCTCAATCGTCCCATTTCTATACCGTGTCAAGGCTTGATTGAGCAAGTCAGAGAACTTCGTATCCTTGGCATAATTTCTCGAAAATCGTAGTTTAATTTCATCAGCAAGCAGCTTTTGCAGGGCTTCCACTGCCAAATTCTTGCGCTCCATGTTACGAATTTCTGCCAAAAACTCATCGCTCAAAATCGACAACTCTGGCTTTTCTAACCCTGCCGCCTCAAACACATCAACTACACCGACTGGTGCAATCGCTTTATCAACAATTTGTTTCAGCGCACTGCGGTACTCCGCATCAGTCACCACAGTTGAGCTGGATACTTTCTCTAGCCGGACTTTCACTGCCTGAAACAGCGCTACTTCTTCGCGAATTTCAAGTGCCTCGGGACTGGGCATGACCAACGCGAATGCCTTACTCAGTTCCAAAACGTGCTGCTTCAACCGCTTCTCACCGTCTTCCAACCCTAAAATATATTCCTCAGCATCCAAAATAATTTGTAGCTGTTGGTCGGTTGGTGCGGTAAAATATCGCTGATAATCAAAGTTACCAAACAAATCGCGCACCACTTCATAGCGCATCTGCATCTGTGCCACCGCCTCAGTAATATCAAGCTGCGGTGCGCCTTGACCACCACTTTGCGTATAGTCAGAAATAGCATCGCGCAGCGCCCCCGCTACACCCAGATAGTCAACTACCAAACCGCCAGTTTTTCCAGGAAACACTCGATTCACCCTAGCAATCGCTTGCATCAAATTATGACCCTTCAATGGTTTGTCCAGATACATGGTGTGCATATTCGGCACATCAAATCCCGTCAGCCACATGTCGCACACAATCACCAGCTCAAGCGGGTCATTTGGATCTTTGATGCGCTTTTCGATCGCCTTTACCCGTTGTTTATTACGAATATGCGGCTGCAAATGGTCAGGGTCGCTAGCACTACCGGTGATGATCACCTTGATTGCGCCGCGCGCGTCATCGTCACTATGCCAATCCGGCCGATACGCCACGATTCTCTCATACAAATCAGCCGCAATACCACGGCTCATCGTCACGATCATACCTTTACCGCTCAACACACTTTGTCGCGCTTCAAAATGTTCAATGATATCCAAGGCGATAGTATTCAGCCGCTCACTATTACCGACGATAGCTTCTTTTTGTGCATACTCAGCTTTCAACGCATCCTGACGGCTTAATTCTTCGCCCTCCAGCAGATCATCAACTTCCTTATCCAGCCACTGCCGCGTCGCCTCGTCCATATTCAAATCAACCAGCCGACTCTCATAATAAATCGGTACTGTTGCGCCATCTTTCACCGCCTGCTCAACATCATAAATATCGATATAGTCGCCAAACACCGCTGGCGTTGACTTATCGTCCGTCTCAATCGGTGTACCCGTAAAGCCAATGTAGCTCGCACCCGGCAAGGCATCACGCATATATTTGGCGTAACCATACACCAATTGGGCGTCGCTGGCTCGAACATGTGCCTTCAAACCATATTGACTGCGGTGCGCCTCATCTGCCATCACGATGACATTGCGTCGATCAGTCAGGACTGGCAAGCTATCCTCCTCATCCTCGGGCGAGAACTTCTGGATTGTCGTAAAGACAATTCCACCCGCCTGGCGCTGCAACAGTTTCCTCAGCTCACTGCGTGAATCGGCCTGCTTCGGGTCTTCTCCTAATAGCTCGCGACAGGCGCTAAACGTGCCAAATAACTGACCATCAAGATCATTACGATCCGTCACCACCACGATGGTTGGGTTATGCAAATCGCGCGATTTCATCAGTTTGCCAGTATAAAACACCATACTCAAGCTCTTGCCCGACCCTTGCGTATGCCAAACCACGCCGGCCCGTTGGTCACCGCGTTCACTACTAGCTGTCAGCGTCCGATCAAGCGCTTTATTCACCACCCAATATTGATGATAAGCGGCAACTTTTTTGATTAGTTTATCGCCGTCACTCCGCTCAAATACGATAAAATTCTGCACAATGTCCAGCAAGCGCTCAGGCGTACACGCACCGCGTAGCAACACTTCCAGCATCGGCACATTGCCAACCTCCTTCTCACCGTCAATCGTCTTCCACGGCATCATTCGCTCCAGCGGGCTGGTGATCGTCCCCATTTCCGCCTCTAGTCCATCACTGGTCACACACAGTTCATTGAACCGAAACAAGTCACTAATCTCGCGCTTGTACGTCTGGATTTGCTGATACGCCGCTACCAAATCCGCCTTCGTATCAGCCGCATTTTTTAGTTCAATCACCACTAGAGGCAACCCATTCACAAATAGCACAATGTCTGGCCGGCGATTATAGTCACCCTGCAGAACCGTCAGCTGATTGACCGCCGCAAAATCATTGTTTTTTGGCGAGGTAAAATCAACCACCCCCACAATATCGTGCTTAATCTCGCCGCTCGATGTGCGATATTGCACCGGCACGCCCGCCACTAGCAGTTGATGAAAATCGTGATTATTCTCAACTAAGCTCGGTTTACTAATCTGCGTCAACCGTCGCATCGCCTCCTTCAAGGCTGATTCTGGAATGTGCGGGTTAAGCCGCACCAAAGCATTATATAGCCGCTCCGGCAACACCACCTGCCGCAGCTCACGCTCAGCCGCAGCACCATCCGGGCCAATGTCCGGTCCGTGTAGAATTTGCCAGCCAAGGCTAGCCAGGATATCAAGCGCGTATTGTTCGATTTGAGATTCGGTCATAGCGTATTTATGCGATATTGTCTACTATAAAGTATAATTTCCAAACTTTGGGACTATTGTAGCACAAATCAACCCCAACCCCTACGCCATCTTCACCACAGCAACCGCCTTAGCAGCTATGCTGTACGCGCTCAAATTGTTTATATCTTGCTCGCTAATAATGATAGGCGGTAAGTCTTCCGTGGATTCTGACTCCAGAATAATTTGCCGATTCTTAGTATCTTTGCGAAATTTCTTAAGATTTGCCGCTTCGCCAATAATCGAAATGACATGATCACCATTCTTTGGACAATAATTGTCTTCCTTTCGAGCAATAACATAATCCCCATCATCGACCGATTTGCCTCCAATATCAGCCTTATTCATAGAATTGCCAGAAGCCTTCAAGGCAAAGAGATTGTGAAAATCAGATATAGAAACAATGCTAGGAGTTATTTTTAGATACCCTTCTATCCTATCTTGAGCAAAGGCCAAAGCTTCACCACAGTTAACATATCCATAGTAGGGTATACTAATTATCCCATCTGCCACATGGTTACCTTTTGGTCTAGATATCGCACCTGTTTTATAGTTCTTAACCAATTTTCCTTTTTTGACAAGTTGGTCTATAGCAAATTGAACCTTGTATGGATGGTCAACGTCAAGTGTCTTAGCTAACCTGTAATACGTATGCGTACTTAGGTTAACTGTTTCAGCTAGGTCAAGAAGCTTTTTTTGTACTTCATTCATATTAACACTATAGCAAACATTGTTTAATCTATCAAGTGAGTTGCTTATTTTGCTTGCTCCGCTACATATAGCGTTTTCATGCTTGGCAAATAAATCACAATGTGCTACCATAGAAACAGTTATATACCTAACATAAAAATAGGGGGTATATAAAAACACCAGCTGGTAACTGGTGTTTGAGCACATATGTAGACCGGCAGTCATATATATGTGCTTCTCATCTTACCACAAAAATTAATATCATACCAGGCTAAGTCCGGAGAAAGGTGAGAAGTTTTATGAATAAACTTACTCTCGGGGATTCTATCCTCAATCTACAAATACTAAAACAACACACGACTGTCGTCGTCGAGCCAACATCGCAAATGGGCGGGACATATGACTCGGCTGAAATAACGACTGTCTTCACAGTCAATAACGACCAAGAGCGTGAGGTAGAACTCATCCTACCCTACTCAACGGTCAAGTTTAGCGCATCAATTGCTGTTATCTCAGCTGGAGAGCAGGCTTATGGTGAGCGGATAGCACAAGTGGGTCGCATAAAAGGCGATCTGTCCAGGATCAAGCCATACTTACAAAAGATTGGCTTATCCGAGGACCAATACGACACCGACAAAGAGTTAAAGTCTATAGCCAAACAGTTTAGGGCTGGAAAACTGAAGTTGCCGCAAGGCCAGGTAACTATTAAAATTCAGTTGTCAGCCGTCATTGATGAAATAACTGGCGAAGATGGGGTGAAGTGCTATTCGTTTAAAGCTTATTCTCCACTGCCGGCATTTGATATGGCTGGCAGTAGAGTACCGCTAACTCTTACAGCCTTGTTTAAGGGCGACGAAAATATTAAAGCTCAAAACATCGCCTACAATATCACTAATCCATTTGGTGACGGCACAAATCCTGTGACAGAGCTAGTCAATCAACCGCTTGGGGAAGATGTTGCTTTCTTCTGGAAGTGGCAAACTGACCCAGTAGTTGAATTTACTTATCGCTATTAATAGATCGATAGAGGTCGGAAAGAGTCGAGTATAGTCTCGGCTCTTTTCAAATTAATTTGTGACGTCCTCATGGCTTGTCCGTTAATTTTCAGAGCTCCCCCGGCTTAGTAGCCTTACATCAATTCAGCAAATCATGATTTCGTTTTAGAAATACTTTATGATCGTTGTTATTATTTTCTATGAACGAAGACATGATCCTATGTTGAATCTCTGGACTCCAGTAGATAGTTAACTTTTTAGTTGCTCTGGTGATAGCAGTATAGAAGATATTTTTTGTAATTTTCTCTTCACTGTCTTTAGTTACTACTACTTTTACGGACTCATATTCTAGGCCTTGCGCCTTATGAATTGTCACTGCATATGAGACCTGAAACGGCACAACCGACCTTATAGTTTCGGAATCATCATCGCTATCATTATTATGCCTCTTTTCTACCCTAATTCGGACCCTATTAGTCTCAATAAACTCAAGCCCAGCTCGTTCAGCATCCCATTCTGAAATTACAGCCCCAATAATATCCACAACAAACTCAATAGCCGCTTTGTTGACTAAGTTGATATCAACGATCTTACCTCTTAGGTTATTGTATAGTATCTCACTATAAGCACTTAACTCATTAAAAATTATAGGGTCGCCAACTTTGTAAATTTCATCATTCCATGTAACTGGCTTTTTCTTATTTTTCATCTGTAATATCTTATTTATATTATTTACACCATACAGACCGTCATAATTTAAGCAAAGAACAATCTCTTCGTCCGACAATCTTTGAAATATTGAACTATCCAATCTACGTGAGTAGCCCTGTCTTGCCATAATCTCTTCAACGTTATCGTTGTCTTTCCTGACCGAGTCCCACAACTTTTTAAGATTGTCGTCTTCTGTCCGAAAGGGAGTTTCAAGCTCGAAAACAGCTTGCTTGGGTAAAAACTTTCTAATAATATTAAACCAATTACCGAATCTGATTGACTGAATCTGATAAATATCTCCAACCAATACCAAGCGCCCAAACTCAATGTTATTCAATAGAGCAACCATATCTCTGTTACTAATGGTACTACACTCGTCAATAAATAAAATAGAACAGTCCAATCCCGAAGCTTTAATTGCTTTTGCAACTGTCATAAAATTACCGGCATCACCCAATCGCATCCTTAAATTACTAACTGCCGCATTAGTGTTTGCCAGATATAGTTTATTCTCGGTATTAAAGTATGCTGATACGTGCTCTATCATCCTAGTTTTTCCAGTACCTGCAGCTCCATAAATCACTGCTACTTTCGATAAATCAAATAAGTTTACTAAGATGTCCTTTTTGACTGGATCGTCTATTTCACTGCCATTGTTAGTCAGCCACTCTAAAACATTGTCTTTATAATTTTCCTCGCTATCAGAACAGAGTGTTTTGAGTATTTTAACTATTTCTACAACATTTCGTTCATAGCCTTGTATGAAATAGTGGTCTGCGTATTTTTCAATTTTTCTATCAGCGTGCCCAGACCATAACTTAGCATTATACCGATTAATTGAGATATCTAGTTCATCGTCACTGGAGATTTTTTCTTTTGGAGAATACAGTAGGCCTTCTTGTTCTGTGTTGATCATTACCGTTCTTGCTATCAGTTCATATTCTCGCCCACTAATAGGAATAGCCGATATCACATCTTCAAGACGAGGGTTATGATTCTTTAAAGAGGTACAGAACGGCATTTTATCAAATGGGAAAGTTTTCTTGCTTAATAGAACATCTCCTAGACAGTCAGATTGATTATTCGGGTACTGATCTTTTATCGTCGAGTTGTGCATGCTCAAAAGCAGATAACGGATTACGTTTTTGCCAGTTCTTTGTGTTTTACAAAAATGTCTGATCTTTATTATTAAGTCTATAATTGTCGATTTGTACCCCAAAGGGCGTACTTGATTAACGAAATCCCTAAACAATTCATCACTCAAGTCAATAATGTCGACTAGCGATCTGTGGTAGCAAGTAATATATTCCATGACCGGAAGATAGTCCTTTTGTCCTCTGCTAGCTCTCACATCAAATCCAATAATTCTGCCTAAATTATTAAGCTCACAGGGTCGAATATTCACCCTCCAAGATTGAATTATTTTTATAGGAACTTTTATGTCATCAACTTCTATAATGGAATCAACAAGCCAGAGGTCTACTGCGTAATTACTAAAAATCCTCTCCCTCGAAAAAGCAACTTTCCTATGAAACTTACTATTGCGATCAATCGCCAACGAAAAAGTTATCTCATAATATAATTTTTGATTAATAAAGAACGGTTTTATTCTGTGTATGTAATAGTTGTCTTTAGTACCACCTTCGTTTGCATGGCTTTCTATTTGACTCGCTATTTTTTCATAATACTCTTGCTGAGACTCATCAATATCTAATGGAAACTCTTTGAGATTGTCTAAAATATCAATTGAGAAATTGTCTTTAAGGTAATTTTTTATTAGAATTAGTGACTCATAGTACTTTAGCATAAGTCTTTCGGCGTTATCCCCGTTTAGAGTGTAGTGAGATGTCGAAACCTGAAGTTGTTTATAGAAAGTTCGCAGAAATACCAGGTCAGCACGAGTCTCTACTAGTTTCATCGCACTCTCAATTGCTGGATAGTTACTGTCTGCATTTATATCCTGGGTGTTGATCAATATTGCAACTTGATTAACCAAATCGCGAAGAGAATTGATGATATTGACAGACATAAGCCCTCTATCATCTATAAGTTTTGCAATATTTTCTGATACTGCCACATCACAACGTCGTATCTCATCTATAATAGAAGCCATACTAAACTTCAATCTCTCCAGAAATTAACTTCGGTAAAAGTGAGTCACGAAGAGTAATAAGCGTTTTAACTTGATAGCTGTTTAGCATTATCATCTTATCTATTACAGCAACCTCATTTTCAAACTTCTCCACTAAGTCAATCGGTGGTATTTTCAACTTTAGAGCTTTCAGTTGTTTACTGTTAATTGAACCAAAAACCGTTCCCTCAGAGTTATACTCTAAAAAATCCGCTTTAAGCTGGTGACAATAATAATAGCAGAAACTTACAGCTCCTGTCCTACTGGATATTGCAGCGAGACCCCGACCAATACAGCAGCGTTCTGACGCCTGATTGACATCACCGACTGGAGCACGAACAGTCAATAACACATCACCAACTTTAGCAAAACGTTTCGGGTCGGTTGTAAATAAACGCATATTCGGGTATCGTAAGCCAAAATCAGCGCGACCTTGGTAAAAAACAACACCATCGCCATTGTTATTATAACTTTTACCAGGTGGTGATTGACCCATGGTTATATTCATAATGTCACCCAAAGTTCCTTCATCCCAATTTTTAGCCTCAGGATTATCAACAAAATAGTGACGAAAGAGAGCTTGACCGAGCCGCTCAAGGGTTTCGTTCATGCGGCGATTGAGCTCGATTTTTTCATCAAGACTGCTGAGAATATCGGCAATTTTCTCTTGCTCTAACGTCGAACGTAATGGTACTTGTTTAATATACGCAACATCACGATTTAGACCAGGAATAGCACTATGTGAATTAAGTTTGTTTAATCCCAGTGTTTTTAATACGTAATACCAGTATTTCAAATCGTCGTCGAGATTCTTTAGTTTTACATAATATGTCGTATCAATAGGCCAAAAATCCTGCTTTGACCAAATTACCTCACCAACTGACCCTTTGCGCCCAACTATTATACCCGGTCCGCCAACTAGAGATTTATTATGCGTATCAACCTGACCATTTGATCCAAACACAGGGAATCGTCCGGAGACACGAGACCTCTGAGGTAGACTCTTACCATAGGCAAGTTCAATAATGTCACCAAGCAACACTTTCTTCATTATATACCGCCAATACAAGCTAAATTGCCGATAATCAACCAACGATCAACCAATTCTACCTCTGTTATTATTACGATTCGACGTACCAAAATCAACCAACGATCAACCAATATATTAATCATAATTCCCCCTCTGATTCATATATTGGAACATATTTCCTACTGCGAGAGCCTGCATCATTATCAAATACCTTTATTTTGTTGTCTTTGACAGCCTGATTAAGCAGTCTAGATGCTGTAGCCTTATTGCCCTCATCAATATCAAATAATTCTCTAATGGTTGAATTTGTTGTATATACACCCTCAACCCACAAATAACAAGCATTGATATAGATAGACCACATCTTTTCTTCTTGAGTCATGTCTATCAATCTTTTCTGTCTTGTGAGTGTAACTATAGTATGCCGATTAGTAGCAGATACCGATGGAGCAGGGTATTTTAGTTTACTGGCCTCTTCCGCTATCTTGTCCCATCCTGTACCTCGCTTTTCGCAGATGCCCAATTTAAACAACTCATCAGCCATCTTTTGATTTCTGGAAGTGGGTGGATAGTCCACAAAGCGATCTTCCGGAACTATTGGTCTACCAGCATTTGTAAAAACAATTCTATTATTGAATATTTCAATCATAGGCTGCGTACCTTCAATTGTAAAATCTTGGTGTATTATTGTGTTGGCTAGAAGTTCACGTATGGTTAGAGGCGGAAATCGATAGACATTTTTTCTAAGCGCACCTATTATCTCCTCACCGTCGTTAACTTGCTCCATAATAAAATTATGCAACCCTTTAAACCCAATAGCGTACCCGCGAACACCAACCTGTTCTAGTTTCGAGGAAACCTTAGAGTCTCCATCGTAAATTATTACCCGAGGGGCCTTGAGCTTTAATGCATCAAATTTTCTAATGTCTCTCGCTAACAGCAAAGCCCCTAGATTAGTTATGTCGTAAGTGGAGTCCTTGTTGTCAATGACAATATTACAACTAATAAGTTCAGGAAGGATGGCGTCACGCTCCACCGAGACGTTAGCTTTTCTCATCTCATAAAATGTATTTAGGTCTAGAAGATTCTCCACTTCCTCTATTGATAAATTCGCCATTGCTGACATAGTTTCATAACTATTTGATACAACTTCTCTCCAGACTTGCTTTTCTGTCTCAGGAAAATTGTCAAGTGCTCGAGTATTCTTATCAATCCGCACATACGCGGTACCGTTAAATTTTGATACACTTGTACGATTCGCACATATAATTAATAGAACCACAGTCCTTTCATTGACCGTCACTGTATGAAAACTAATTTCAGGCTCTGGGTATATAGACTTTTTAAGCCATAATATAAGATCTTCGTTGCCTTTCTTTTTCTTTTCTGGTTGAAATTTAGTGCCTACAATCTCGTGAGTTTTATCGTCAATCCCCCATATAATATAACCTCTTGTTATGTTGTCTTTTATCATTATGTTGGTTATACCTGATATATTTTTAGCAATTACTTCTGGACTATCTTTGTTCATCTTAAACTCTACGTGAGACTTTTCAGTGTCCTGAGAAGCAAAGTAATTTATTATTTGAACTAATTTATCATCATTAATCATTGAGAACCTCCAGATCAGCTTTAACTTTTCTCTCAGGCCTAACATTTTTCACCTCAGCCTTCTTCCACACAGCCTTTGATTCCTCAAGACGTTGCTGTTCTATATTCCTTGAGACCTCACGATCACCTTCAGTTTGAACTATAAAGAATTTCTTTATAGTTGCCGAAGGGACGAGCGCTTTCTCTTCGTAGATATTCTTAATATGTTGGCCTATATTTTGCCTTGTAGTCTGAAATACCTGGGCCAACTGCACTTGAGTGAGCCACATATTTTCATCTTGTAGCCTAGCTTGAATCTGCGGCTTGCCATCATCGCTAACATACAACACCATCTCGCTGTTCGGGTTGTCGCCACTCATCATTTGATTTCTTTCTCTATTTTGGCAAGGTTCTCTTTTATCTTTGCCTCCAGCTCGCGGCTTTTCGCAAATTGCTCTTCCAGCTCAGCCGTCAACCGAGCAAATTTCTCAGCGAACGGTTCATCGTCCTCTTCTGTTTCCTCAACACCAACGTAACGGCCAGGCGTCAGTATATAGTCATGCTGCTTGATTTCTTCTAGATTAGCGACTCTACAGAAACCTGGCTGGTCAGTGTAATCCGCACTGGTGGTTTTATAATCATGATATGTCTTCGCCACCCGGGCGATATCTTCTTCGGTCAGCTCGCGGTTACGACGGGTTACCATTTTACCCAAATTACGCCCATCGATGAACAGCACTTTGCCACGGCGATTGGCACGATCACGTGACACAAACCACAGACAGCATGGTATAGCGACGTTAAAAAACAACTGAGATGGTAGCGTAACAATGGCGTCAATCATATTCTTGGTTACTAACTTCTTACGAATATCACCTTCACCACCAGTTTGACTGCTCATGCTGCCGTTTGCCAGCACGAAACCTGCCGTACCGCACGAGCTTAGGTGGTGAATCATATGCTGAATCCAAGCAAAGTTAGCATTACCTTTTGGCGGCAGACCATATTTCCAGCGCGGGTCCGCCTGCAAATGTTCTTGACCCCAATCACTAATATTAAACGGCGGATTGGCCAAGATGTAATCAGCTTTCAGGTCGGGAAGCTGGTCGTCCATCAGGGTATCGCCGCGTTTGATATTCGCGTCAATCCCCCGAATTGCCATATTCATTTTAGCGAGTCGCCAAGTGGTTTCGTTAAGCTCCTGACCATACACCGCGATGTCGCTAACGCGGCCCGCATGCTCTTCGATAAACTTCTCACTCCAGACGAACATACCACCACTACCGCAGCACGGGTCATACACGCGCCCACTGTATGGCTCAAGCATTTCTACCAGCAGCTTCACAATGGAGCGCGGCGTGTAGAATTCACCGCCATGCTTGCCCTCACTGTCGGCAAACATACCCATAAAGTATTCGTAGACTTGACCAAGCAAATCTTTGGGACTGGCAGTATCGAATTTGATATTGGTAAATAAATCAATAAGCTCGCCTAGGCGACGTTTGTCCAGAGCTTCACGAGCATAATTTTTCGGCAAAACACCTTTCAAACTAGGGTTGTCGCGCTCAACTGCCTCCATGGCGCTGTCAACTAGTACGCCAATTTCTGGCTGCTTGGCGCTCGCCACCAGGTGTTCCCAGCGAGCCTCCTTGGGAATCCAGAAAACATTCTCCGCCAAGTACCAATCCCGGTCTTCAGGATCATAATTCTCATCAATCGCTGCCTGATATCGCACCGAAAACGCATCCGAAACGTATTTTAGAAAAATCAGCCCCAGCACCACATATTTATAGTCCGACGAACTGATATTGCCCCGTAGTTTATCCGCCGCAGCCCACAACTGCCTTTCAAGATCCCTCATGCTCATAAGTAAATTATATCAGATTTCGAAAGGCATTTACGTTGAGCAAAGTAAGACCTTATACACTTCACAACAATCAAATATTTTCAAAGTTTCAATATTTGCATCCTTGATCAATCATACCGAGTGTGCGGATTTCTATCAGCTGGAGATTTCCAGTCTACGCCATACTCTTTTTTCATAAGTTTCTTCAGCTCCGACCAATAGGCATGAATATTTCCCATTTTCCATTCTTTTGGCTCGCCATTTTCATCAAGCTCAATTATCCCTCTTTTTGCCATAGCCTTGTAGACCTGAGGCTCTAATGATTTAAGTCTTTTTTGTTCAAGTAAATATTCACTCACAGTTTCAGGGCGAGTTTCTAGTAAATCAATAAGATCATTGAAAGCGCGTGTAGCCATATGAGCATAATTAACTGCTGAGTGTATATCTCTTTTTAGTTGGGCATTCTTTGTTTTTTTATTAAACAGGCTTTTTCTTTCAGATGCCAAACTCATGGCGCTATTTATATTGCGCGTAAGAATCTGCAAATACCCACTCAGATCAAACTTGATATCTCCGTAATACTTTTCGCCCTTTTTCATCGGACTTTATTATAGCATACTCACATAGTCATTTTTAGTAACAATAATATGATCATTAAGCGTAATACCAAGCAGCTTTCCCGCTTCTGTCAGCCTACTGGTGACATCTTTATCAGCCTGACTAGCTTCCAAGCTCCCGCTCGGATGATTATGCGCCACGATGATGCTGGCAGCACGGTCGGCGATGGCGTCGGCGAAGACCTCGCGCGGGTGCACCAGGCTGGCGGTCAGCGTGCCGATGGTCACTACCCGCTTGGCGATCAAACGATTCGCACCGTCCAGCGTCAGGCAGACAAAATATTCCTGCTTTTTGTCGCGAATATCGGCCAGCAGCTCGACGGCCTTTTCTGGACTGTCAATGATCGGCTGGTCGCTATCCAGCAAGTACCGCCTCGCCAGCTCCAAACTCGCCAGAATCACCGGGATTTTCGCTTCACCTAAGCCAACCACGCTCCGTAAATCATCATACGAAACATCACCGCCCTTTTGACGCAAAATTTTCAGCACATCGCGCGCAATTTTACCGACATCCGCCTGTTTATTACCGCTGCCAATAATCGCCATCAAAAGTTCCAAATCACTCAACCGCGCCGTACCATAACGCGCCAATTTCTCGCGGGGACGGTCGTTGGGGTGGCGGTCAGACAGCTTCATATATAAAATTATACTATGCTAATGAAATTATTATTGCTCTACACATACTTAACTTCTAACGATATACCAAACCATCCAATAAAATGACCAGCCGCCAAACGTTACCCTTTGGTAACGGCAGGCTATCGTAAATAAACCTACTCTAATTTTATAAGGACATGGCCGAGAGGTTGGCCCTTCAGGGTTAGGCGCAGACATCTCGTTATCAACTTGTATGGTCGCAGGCTTGCCAGCGTAACCGTCAGCTTTGATGCCTGTCACCGTGACTTTTCTGCTCGTCGATACGTCTACATCGGTAATATCAAGCTGCCGCTGTTCGCCAACCGTGTAACCAAGGTTAGTATCATCTAGGCTAACTAACCAACGCGAAGACAGCTCATCAACTGGCTGCCAATTTAATCTAATTGTCGCCTTATTGCCATTTCGCTCAATAATTTTTGCCGAAACCTGAGGTGCTCCAGGACCAACAGGCAAATTAGGTTTTATGCCAACTTTAACAGGTGCCGATATGTTTGACACTGTGTCGTTGTTAGCACTCATTCGCACCTGCATGATGCCATCAAACTTTTCATTATAGACATGGCTAGCAACCGGACTTGTTGTCGTTTGATCAATCTTACCATCACCATCAAAATCCCACTCGTACTTTGTGATACTACCATCAACTACATACGAATCGCTGGCATCAAAGGTAATCTTCTGCCCAACCTCCGCATAATATTCGCCGATTTTCAGTTTGGCATTCGGACGATTCTTAATTTTAGTTAAAGCTTTATCTAGCGCAGCAACAATGTCATTCTCGTCGCCACTAGCAATTACCTGTCCAGAAGTTTGCTTAGCTATATCTGTATACGAGTTTTTTAAGTAGTCTCCTACAACAGGATAAATATTGACTGGATCTATCTCTAACGAACGCTTAGCCACAGCCGCCAGCGTCGAACCATCAACCTTATCCGGCTCGTGATAGCCGGCATCAGTCAACAAAATGATTGCTTTTGTCGCGCCTTTTTGCCACTTCATTTCATTCATAGCCACCATACTAGCATGCAGAGCTGCCTCTGGACCATCGCCGCCACCATCAGCGGATACGCTTTCTAGTTTATTAAGCAAGTCTGTGGTATCTGTCTGCAAATCAGATAATTTTTTAGCAGTGTATTCGTCGCCTGCATCGCGATAAACAACTAATCCAACTCGTCCATTTATTTCTTTAATTTTCGAACTATAATTTCTAATAAACGTTTTCATCTGATCAATATAAGACATCATAGACCCAGTGGTGTCCAAGACAAAGACAACATCAGTTCCGGTCGTTCCCATATTGTTATTTAGCGGTTTATCGTTAATTCCTGGGTCGTTTTGAGAAGCAAGTTTGGCGGCATTTTTTAGCCTATTAGCCGCTTCGCGAACACCGTCGTCAATCGGACCGTTGTTGTTAGCATATTTACCATGACCCTCAACGTCCCACACAAATTTTGAACTACCGCAAACGTAATCGTTAGCTAGACACCATAACCCAGTTTTTGAGTTATCTTCGCTCGGCAAAAACGGTTTTCGGGCACCAAGTGCGCCGTTGTCAACATGGCAATTAGCAATTTCTCGCCGATAAGCTGATAATTTCTCGTTACGACAGGCTGGCGGAAATATCCCTTCACCCTCTGGCAAATATAATTTAGGATCACCGAATAACATATTAAAGACTATTTTATCTTTGACGCCAGACGAGATATTTGGCAATGCTTGACCAACCACCTGCGCACCCTGTGAAACACCACCTAGAATGAAAAATTCGTTAGGACATTTTCGATGGCGAATATCTAGATAAGTACGCAATTCTGCAACGCCTTCTTTCACGCTTTTACCGTAGGTATTTCCCATACCACCACTAATCTTGGCGCCAATAGCATTGCCATTCCAGACATTACTGACGTCAACCGCTGGATATTGATTGCCGCCATAGCTTTCGCTACCAAGTTCGTAGAAGTTTAACTGTTTTTTATCTACTCTACTTTCTAGCTGTGTACGGAAAGTTAAAGATTCTTTAGCATTAAATCCTTGCCCAGAACCACGAGCGAATATAGCTGTAGCTAATGTACATTTATCATCGACTTTCTTCGCCATAACTCTAGCGTCAAAGACGAGTACACTAGCAATTATAGTTACTACAGATACCACATAGATTAATACTTTTTGCTTAATCATAAATTTGACCCTTTCTTCTTATAAATAAATATACTTTAGTACTATTGATTGAGTTGTTGTAATCAATCATTATACTAAACTGATAATCCCCTCTCTCTCCGACGTATTCGCACGAGTCTAAAACTTTACTATCATCATAATCCACGCACCTGCTATGGTTTCTATTAATATCTGAAGAATTTCCGATAAACCTCTTAACGCTATTTTGCGTAATTTTATCCTTTATAGTCCAAGATTTAGACGCCTCTGGACAAGCTCCTGAGAAACATAAAAATCTTGGCGGGACTACTCTAGAGTCGGTTTGTTGCCAACCATCTAACGGCTTAAAACTATCCGCCACCGCTTCAATGTCTTTCGTATCACCTTGCCAAGACAACGCATAAACCAACACTCCTGCTAAAGTCAGCAGGATAATAGCTGCAGATAGTATCACTTTTTTGAGGTTAACCTTTTTATTGCTACTCATACTATACCTCCTCGCAATTAAAAAGCGCCCAAAGGGGCGCTAAAATTCAAAATAGTTGGTGTATTCACTGGTGGCGTACCATCACAGGACATATATTTATTATAACTTAAGGTTTTTACAATGTCTAATTAGAAATACCAAGCGTACCTTCCCGCCTACTGCAAGCCACATAAACTGCTACTGCACCAACCAATTTTGTCAGCCACGAAGTAACGCTGGTACTGCTACCCTTTGAGATTTTATTATTTTCTGGATTTAGCCGGCTGTCATCAGTCCATAACGCCGCTAAGGGATGAGCAAAAGCAACCTTATGTAGTTTTTCCGCCTGGTTGCCGCTATTATCATTTAGCTGGCAATTCAAGTCATTATCATTATTCATTTCTATTTGATCCGTATAGTCCGCAGTTGGTTGACTGTGCAGACTGTCTACCTCGCTGTTAGCATACTCATTCCTCAAATCAACGTATATTGTGTCGTTTTCGTTTGGCTGTGTAATTCTTGTTTGCTGAGCTTTTTGACGAACTGGTTTGTCGTATTCAAAGTCCGCTTGATCAATCAATCGATTTGACGCCTCATCCGGCTCAGGCCATAGTTCAGAGGTTTGTCTCTCGTCATACTCTTGCAAGCCGCTTGACATCTTATCAAGTTTAGATAATAGTTCAGAATTTAAAGACCTGCTCGGTGGCAACACTGAATTTACCATCTCATCCAATTTTGGCAATAATTCAGAGGACCGGGCAGAACGCAATTGAATATTTATCTCAGTAGTATTTTTCGGCTCTGGACCTTGATTAGTATCAACTTTTGGCGTTAGTTCGTTCTGCGGTAAAGTCGGCAAGTCGTTATCGCCATCTATTAATACTGCCTCACGCTGTATAGACTCGTCTCTATGGTTATTAGTAAAAGTTTCTTCCCGATCAACTACAAAGACTTCATTTTCGCTAGCCCAACTAGCAGTTTCTGCAGGCAATTTTACAGCAGGAGTATTTGGGACCGTTTCTACCTGCTCTGTCTGATTAAACGCACTAGCACTATTGCTGTAATGTATATTAGGATTTTTAACAGCTGTTTTTTTTGAAGACGTAACCTCCTTCTCGGCAGATTCTACGACCGAATCCTCTCCATCTGATGTATTTTGTACATAGTTTACTGGTTGAGCCTCCGGCAGAGTTCTTTTGAGATAATCAACGGGTTCAGCCGCGGAAGGGAGGTTAATGTTATACTTTTTATCGTCAGCTAACGGGTTTTGCTTATCTATCGACGGAGTTTTTTGAGACTCTAAAGACATCTCAGCTGAGACTTCGAAATCTGTTGATGAATCACTATTAGGCCTAGTTGTAATATTTTTTGGAGTAGTTTTTTTAAGTAGATTGTTCTTTGTGCTAATAGGTTTTGGCTTTAGAGCTGGCGACTCTTGCCTATTGACTACTCTGTCGACCGCAGTAGAAGTCCCGCTGTCGACTAAAGCATCATTAGCATCAATTAGCGTGCTTGATATTTTTTCTATCAATGGCTCTTTCTGAGAGCGAGTTGTCGCAACAGTGCTGCCAGTGTCCTCTGGCTCAGGAATTTGAATCGCCTGATGAGTGTTAACTGACGAGATTTGTTCAGTTGTATCAACAGCTGACGACACCTCCTGGTCGGCATGTTTGTTTGAACGTTGAGCTGTTTGGGTAGCGCGGCGTACTTTTACTGCCCCCCGACTAACAAGCTTATCCGAGTCATCCGCTGCACGGTCTGCTGCTCGCAGTAATTCACCTTGTCTGATGTACTCATTAGTATTGTCACTGTCGATTTGCGCAAGAGGTTCTTTCGATATTTTAGCAGACAAATTAGAATTGGCCTCAAGATTAGCACTGCCATCATCGCTGTTCGTTGTTTTTTTCACTACATTAGCTATATGAGCTGTAGTCGATTTTTCTTCGTCTTTGCTATGTATTCTGTCGACTTCATGGTTCAAAGATTCTGAGTTTCTTGACTCTGCAGCCTGAGATAGCGCTACCGCAGCTGACTCCTTTTGCTTGTTAGACGGCCGAGTAGATGGTTGAGTGTCTGATAGCGGTTGTTTTTCTTCGGGTTCGGGTTTAGGCTTAGGTTCAGGCTCTGATTCAGACTTAAATATACTTGGACTATCATCTATCAATGACTGTTCTTCATTAACAGCTAGTAGCTGCTCTCTACTGACATCATCATCTGGCGTAGGCTGCGCCCAGACAATCTCACCCGGCGCGTCGTCTCCTCGGAGTAATTTCTCTAGGGTGCTGAGTTGCTCCGTTGGTTGACTCTCGTTATTCTTTGCCACCATCGCCGCCTGACGCTCGGCGCACAATAGCGCAAAATCACAACCAACGCAGGCAATTGTACCAAATTTTTCGCACAACTCGGGGTTAACTGGCGTCAATGTTTCTGAGCTATTGTTACTATTCGTATTGCTCATCGCGGTATCAAGTCTTTCTTCACCGCTGGCCACTGCCACCAGGTCAAGACTGCTTGCCGCATCACTTGTACCAGCATTTACCTCTCCGCCAATGTCATTAATGCCAGACGAAAAATCCTCACCTCTCAGCGACGAAATGTCAAAATTATCACCATCAGCTCCTGTTGGTGATAATTCTCCTGTAGTCGCCTCTCCAATCATTGCTCAAAAAATGTCTCCGTTGAAATATGTGATTCATCAACACCAGCGACAGTTAGTTTTTGCCAAACATCACGCACAAACGGTAGGCTACCGCAGACCAGAAAGTGCGCATCGTCCGGCGTTTCAGCGACAATCTTCGCCACCTCAAACCGCCCATTATGCCAGCCATCTTCCTCCTCAACCTGCTTACGGGTACTAAACTTATTGACCTTGATGGACGAGGCCGCTAACTCCTCTGAGAACACCATGTATTCTGGCGATTTTTGGCTCAAATAGAGAAAAGTCGGCTGCTTGGCGTCCGCCAAAATACTCCAAATCGGGCTGAGCCCGCAGCCCGCCGCGATGCCAACCAGCGGCCGCTCGGTTTGCGGGTTGAAATCGCCGTACGCCCGGCTAATTTGCAGCCTATCGCCAACTTGACGCGAACACAAATAGCTCGAGAATTCGCCGCCAACATCTTTCACGGTAATCGACATCAAGTCCTCATGCGGGCGCGAGGAAATGCTATAGGCCTTGCCTTCACGCACCTGACTACCCGCAATGAACACCGTGATGTATTGCCCCGCCATAAAGTCAAACGGCCGCGCAACATACAGCGTCGTTACCTCGGGATTTTCCTGGCGCACCCGCACAATTTCGACAGTTAGTGAATCACGCATTCGTCGACATACCTTTCCATTATTTTTTGAGCGGCTCTGAATTCCTCATCGGTAAATGTATGGTAGTTGGCAAATTTCGGACTAATCGTCGTACCGGTGCGAAAATGCTGCAAAGCGAAGCGCTTGGCACCCTTAACCAACTCGCCAATCTTTTCAAAATCCGCCACCTCCAGCTGCTCGCGGACGATCGTCGTCCGAAATTCATGGCCAATTCCTGAATCAATCATCAGCCGCACATTAGCTTTAATCGCCTCCAGATCAATCGGCCGGGCCGCAATATCCACGTATTTTTCCAGCGGCCCCTTGACATCCATGGCGATAAAATCAATCGTCCCCTCCTCGACCATGCCGCGCACCATGTCAGGATGCGTGCCGTTAGTATCCAGCTTGACATCAAAACCGAGGCTCTTAATCATTCGGCACAGCACCGGCAAATCCTCGTTAACCGTCGGCTCGCCACCAGAAATCACCACGCCGTCCAGCCGACCAATACGCGATTTTAGGAATATCATCGCCTCCTCAACCGGGATGCTCGGTGCCAACCGCTCGGGCAGTACCAACTCCGGATTATGGCAATAGCCGCAGCGCATATTACAGCCCGAGAGAAACAGCGCTGCCGCCACGTGTCCTGGATAGTCCACCAGCGACAGCTTCTGAATCCCGCCGATTGACACCTTAAGCTGGGACAGCGACGGCGTTGGCTCGCTGATGTTCGGCGGCATCGTCATAATGCTCCCTCATGTCAAATTCAGCTTGCTTACCGTTATTCCACTGCGCAACTGGACGGAGGAAACCAACCACCCGCGAGTAAACCTCAGTCGCTTCGCCGCAATTCGGACACTCTGGATGCTCTCCGACGATATAGCCGTGATTGGTGCAAATCGAGAAGCTTGGCGTAAAGGTAAAGTACGGCAATTTGTAGTTTTCGCAAATTGTCTTGACCAATTTCTTGAGTGTTTGTGGATCATCCATACGCTCACCCAGGAAGAAGTGAATCACCGTACCGCCCGTGTATTTGGTCTGCAAATTATCCTGCAAATCCATTAGCTCAAACAAATCATCGGTGTAATTGACTGGCAAGTGACTGGAGTTGGTGTAGAACGGATGCTTGACCGCCGCACCCAAACCATTGGCAAAGTGTGCTCTATCAGGGAAGCTGGCTTTGTCAATTTGAGCCAAACGGTAGGTTGTACCCTCAGCCGGCGTCGCCTCCAGGTTGTAATTATTGCCCGTTTCTTTCTGGTACTCCACCAAACGATCGCGCATGAAGTCAAGCGTCTTCTCGGCGAACGCCTTGCCCTTTTCGGTACCGATGTCAACGCCCAGCAGGTTCAACGCCGCTTCGTTAGTACCAATCAAACCGATGGTTGAGAAGTGATTCTTCCAGTACTCGTTGAAACGCTTTTTAATATCGCGCAGGTAAAACTTGGTGTACGGATACAGGCTGATATCCGAATCGGTCAGCTGCTCCAGCACCTTGCGTTTGGTCTCCAGGCTGTCGCGCGCCATATCCATCAATTCGCCCAGACCCTTGAAAAACTCTTTCTCGTTCTTTGATTTCAGCGCCAGCCGCGGCAAGTTAATCGTCACCACACCAATTGAACCGGTCATCGGATTCGAACCAAACAGACCGCCGCCGCGATACTCCAGCTGGCGATTATCGATGCGCAAGCGACAGCACATCGAGCGCGCATCCTCTGGATCCATATCGGAATTGATGAAGTTGGAGAAGTACGGAATGCCATATTTAGCGCTGGCTTCCCAAAGATTTTCAATAACCGGATTATCCCAGTTGAAATCTTTGGTGATATTGACCGTCGGAATCGGGAAAGTAAAGACCCGGCCGTTGGCGTCGCCCTCCGACAACACCTCCAGCAGCGCTTTGTTAAGCATATTCATCTCTTCTTGATAATCGCCGTAGTTGGTGTCCTGCATCTCGCCGCCGATGATCACCGGGTTGCCAGCCATGTGCTTCGGACATTCCAGATCAAGCGTGATGTTGGTAAACGGCGTCTGGAAACCAACCCGCGTTGGCACGTTGACATTAAAAACGAATTCTTGCAGCGCTTGCTTGACCTCGTCATAGCTTAATTTATCAGCGCGAATGAACGGCGCCAAGAGCGTGTCAAAATCAGAGAACGCCTGAGCGCCAGCCGCCTCGCCCTGCAGAGTGTAAAAGAAATTGACCACCTGCCCAAGAGCCGAACGGAAATGCTTAGCCGGCTTGGAAGCAACCTTGTTTTTAACGCCAGTGAAGCCTTGACGCAACAAATCCATCAGATCCCAGCCAACGCAGTAAACACTCAGCAAATTGAGGTCGTGAATATGCAAATCACCCTCTTTATGCGCCTGGCCGATTTTTGGCGAATAGATTTTATCCAGCCAGTAGGTCTTGGTAATTTCCGCCGAAACGTAGTTATTCAGGCCCTGCAAACTATAGCCCATGTTGGAATTTTCTTTGACTTTCCAGTCCAAGTTATTGACATATTTATCAATCAAATCGACGTGCGCGTTGGATGTAATTTCACGCAGTTTTTTATGCTGGTCGCGGTAAATAATGTAGGCTTTGGCAGTTTTCTTAAACTTAGAATCAATCAGCGTGTCCTCGACGATGTCTTGGATTTCCTCAACACCCGGCACTAGACGCGTCTGGCGAGCTTCTAGCTGTTTAAGTACTTTATCAGTAAGCTTAGCAGCGGCTTTTTCGTCGAATTCGCCAGTTTCAGCGCCAGCTCGAGCAATCGCTTTAGTGATCTTGGAAGCGTCAAACTTCACTTTACGGCCGTCGCGCTTTTTGATTGTTTGATACATATTACCCTCCTGAATGCATCATTAAAACGCTCCGGATCTACCCCTGCGGAGCGACACTTAATCGTGTATTTGTTTTACGAAAACACCATATATAGTGCTTACATACAAATGTACACCCAATATATAGCGCTAGTCAAGGTTTTTACATTGTATTATTTACATTTACACAGTCAACTTAGTTTAATTATATTCGCTTGGTAAATATCATTGCCCGATGATCGCGAGTTTGCGAGTTTTTTATCCACTCCCCAGCGCAAGTCATCAAATTTAAGCCTTCAGACACACCATCAGCTGGACGCATAAAACTATTCATATCAACATCAGATAGCTTAATTATTTGTTTTTTGACCACCTGGTAGCGCAACATTTGGCCGTTGCCGCGTTCAACACTGACTGTATCGCCAACATTTAGCGACTCTAGCTTATTAAAAATTCCCCCCAAAGTCATACCAGATGCGTGGCCAATAATAATAGATGCTCCCGGCTGCCCCGGCTTGACGCTGCCAGTATACCATCCTGTATCAAAAATATTGACAGGCGATTGCATTGAGCCGTCGGCATTAACGCTCATCGGCAATACTCGAGCTTTAACCCCTAGCTTCTCAATAGTAATCACTCTCGGTAAATCTGCAGCTACCTTGTATTTAGCGATGGCGTCGCCAGAAACTTTTGTTTCGTCTTTACCTTCATTGCTCCGTCGATCATTCGGGTCATCGCTGCGTGCAGCCACCGTCGCTGTATTTACAGTATCTTTTATCCGATTATTTAACAGCCAAGAGTCCACTAATGAATATACCGAAACCAGCAAGAGAATCGACGCCGCAACACCAGATAATTTCTTGCGAAAATTACCGCTCATGATTTCTTTTAAGCGCCGCTTGGTGGAGTGTTTTTCACCGCCCATTTGGCTAGCAGCTGTTAGTTTTTCATAAATAATAAGCAAGCGAGCTGTCCGAGCTAGCTTTCTATTAATTCTCGTATAATCTCTAGGTTTTTTGTTTTGGAAAGACTGCTCTTTTGGACTTGGCGAGACAGGCTGCACTGCGATATCCATAATTCGCTTCATACTAGGCTGGCTAGCAGCGTCCGCTACAACATCATTCGCCAATCTACGCCGCGGTACGACTACCCGGCCTCGTGCTTTTGGCAGTACCTCCAGACTACGAGCAACTCGTTCTCTTTGCGTCATTGCTTGCTTCATTATAGCTAACAGGCACGCCTCGCGTCAAACCGCTTACGGCGTGCCTGCCTCCAATCTTAATCGTTATAAGTCTTGGTTATTTCTTGCCAAAACTCTTTCGTTTTGCCATGAATAGCAGGATTGCTGCCGAAGCCACACCAACGATAGTTCCAGCCAAATTAACTGCTACATTTTCGCCGCCCGTATTTGGAGCCTTCGGACCTGTCGAATCATTCTGCGCCGTTAGCACAACGTCATTGCCATCGCCGCCAACATAGCTAATCTTGAAGGTTGCGCCATCCACAGCGAACTCTGCACCTTCGGGCAAACCATTGAATGTCCCTTGAACCGGAGCACTACCGTTATTGTTGATAATCGTAAAGGTATCACCCTTCTTGATGGTACCGCCAGGCAGATATACCAGCTCTAATTTCGGAGAACTACCACCGTTGCTAAGCTGGACGCTCTGCGCAACAATCTGATCATAATGATCTTTATCTAGAATTTCTGCCTTGTATACGCCAGTACCGTTCATATAGAAGTCATTCAGTACAGTAATCTTGCCTGGCGAATTACCTGGAGCAACGACACCTGCCACATTAAGACTCTTTACCGTAGCATTACCGCCAAATACACCGCCCTCATCGACATAAACATCAGAGCGGCTGCCGTTTAGCAAGACTGTTTCGCCCTTTCTAACGCTTACCGACTCATTAGGTTTGTCGCCGTCCAATTTTATCAGCTTAGCTTCGTGGGCATTACCGTGCTGTCCATTCGGCGTACCGCTGGTGTTGTCCGAAGATTCAACTAGCAGAGTACCCTTGTTATCTTTATGAGCAACCAGTTTACCAGGGCCACTGAGCTTGCCAGTAATCTTCACTGTCACGTTCGAAAGTAATTTATATTCAACATTGCCATTGAGTACAATGTCGCCAGATAGAACTGTTGTCACGTTTGAAGAACCGCCGCCAGAGCCCAAACAACTTATTCCATGGGAAATCATCGCGCCGTTTTCGAAAGTAATTTTGCTGGCGCTTGTTTCGTTATCAGCATATTTAACTCCTAGCTCGCCACTACTTTTAACTGTAATGTTATTAGCACCTTCTAGCGGTACGCTAGCGTTTTCGCCAACAATTTTCTCTGAAGCTTTTACAGAATTGCTTATAGAATTGCATCCGCTATTAGCAACTTCAAAGCGATTAATGCTTGTTTCGTTCTTAAATTTTCCGTCGAATCCGTTAGATTTCAAGTTTGACAAGCCAGTAACAGCACCAGTAACATATATATAAGGAATCTCAACCTTGTCATCCACGCTAGTCTTATCACCACTGAACTCAGCATCCGGTGTAAATTTCAGCGTATCAATCGTATAGCTAGCGCATGTCGGACTAGCATCAGCATTGTTCATCTTCGAAACAGATAGACCCGACAAAGCAACGTTCAAATCATTCTGAATCTTCTCGCTAGCTCCGTTGGCACATGTAAATACCAGCTTAGCGCCCTCTGTTGGTACTTGGCCGTCTTTCCAGTTGCCAGCAGTTGACATTTTGTGGTCGCCAGCAGCGCCCGTCCACGTGAATGCAGTCGGCGCAGCATTGGCTGGCGAGTTAAATACCACTGCGCCAACAACGGCTGCCACTGACACAGCACTAGCCAATTTGACATAGGTAACACCCATATTGTTTTTCTCCTGTACACATTTGTGTTTTAATTTAGTTTACGCTTTCATACTAGCATTACTTAACAATTTTTTCAAGTATTATCGTATAAAATACAACGAAAATTACACGCTTACCCTAATGTTTGCTGCAATAGTAAAACTATTTATAAAATCTATTTAAAAAGGCCTTGACTTAACCTGTCGAGGCCGTTTGCCCGGTATACCAGGCAACTCATCTATCAATTTGGCTCGCACTAGCAAACACGTTGCGAACTGAAAGCTTAGAATATGATGACCATAGAATAGGTATGATAAAGGAAGTTTTACACAGCCTGTAATATGCTTATGGTTTCAAAATGCGTATCTATGCTATCATAGTATTAGATAACTCGAGAAGGATAAAGCTGGGTTCCCGAATGGGAGTAGTCGCAAGACGAGAATTCCTTTGCTCCTGGGGTTATCTACCTAGATTTACTATTTGACTTGAGAGCGTCAATTACCCCAGTGGGGTCTTTTTTTATTTGAGCTATTATAAAATCTACTAAAGCGGGTGCGTATGAATAGGTTGGCTGTCTTCCGTCCATTTTATGGGCGTAGGCATAGGTTATATCATCTTTCAGGTTGTAGAAATTGATAAACAAGGTTAAGTCGTTTGTGTTGAATACTGTTCTCACTTCGCCAGTTGACTTGGTGTAAGAAAAAGCCACATTATCGTTTTTCAGTCTTTTGTTGACTGCTTTGACTATGTTCCCAAATGAGTAATTATGAGTATTGCTTGGGTCTTTCAACTCCTTGACCACCTTGACCTTGTTACCTGAACCGCTATCAATGGCTACCGTAAAGTCAGCAGAACCCTTCTTCTTTGTAATATACACATCTTGTCGTATGCCGATTGAGAACTTAGGATTGCTTTCCTCTTTTTCTAATACGGCTAAATCATTCCTATAAGAAATAAGCTTTTCAGCAAGTTCGGTACTATATTTCGCACGAACGGCTTCATCGGTAAAATCGCCAATATTTATAGACAAGGTCAAGAAACTATCTGGTATGTTTTCGGCTATATCAACCCCGTGAAATTCGTTCATTTTGTTGCGAAAGTTTATAACACATGCCTGAAATAACGGTGCATAGATAATTCCATATTCTTCCGTAATAAAGTGGGTGCTGGTGTTTCTCAACTCAACAATCTTCTCAAGGTTCTTACGCAAAGGGTCTTTGTCATTAGTAAACACCTTTTCAATTGCCTTAGATATGCTGATGGTACGTTCTGGATGGTCTTTGAAGTAAATACTTCCCTCGCCCAGTTGCTTTACCATTTCAGCTTTGAGCATAAGCTCCCAAGCATTACACACAAAGAAAACAAAGCCCTCTACTCGATACTTCAGAGTTGGCTTATTGAACACTTCCAGTCCCATAATAAAGGCTTCACGGCTTTTTTGGACTAACTGTTCAACCAATTTGTCTTTTGACTTTTTACTCACATAGTTATTTTATCACTTTGCTATGAGGTACGGTAGTAAGCCCCTTATACCTAAGGCTTTTTGTCAGGAAAGTCCGTAAACGCACATACTTATGACTAACAAAAATCAGTACGCTTTCCGTTTTGCCCAACAATACTACACAACAAACAGTGATTAGATTGCTGGGAATAAGTTGTTTGCTAGAGGGGGGTAGTCGCCCTTTACTTTGGCGTTTAGACACTCCGCCTATGAAATGGTAAATTTCGGGGCTACTTTTGACCAAGCGTTTTTTGAACAGGGTCTTCCGACCGTTCGTACTTTGCTAGACGCTCCTGTGCCATATATAATGACAGCTTCGCCAGCTCGTGTAACTGCTCAACAAGTTCAGTCACGCCTTCATCGGTCCAAAAGTTTTGCCTGAAAGTCTAAGGCAAAATCTTCTTCGCCTCGCTTGTCGCTATTGTAGAACTTGAACCCTAACGGCTTCACCTCTTTGTAGCCGTGCTTACTTACTTCTTCCAGATACTCACGGTAGTTACGACTATCACCGTCTTCAGCTTCAAACACCACTTCACTATCATCAGTTAGGCTTATCAAGGCTTCTTCTTTCCATAAATCCTGCTCAAGAATATGACCGCCCTTAGGCTCAATCAAACACTGGTAGTACATCTCGCCACTGTGTACATCGTTCACAATCAGCATATAGTCAGGGCTGAACCTGCGACCGTCTTGAGGGCTAAACAGCCAATAGTCTAGTTCGTTTCGTATGAGGTATATTTCAGCGCCCCTATACTTTGCTCGCAAGTCGCCAATTTGACTAGCAACATACTTCACGAACTTCTTTTCCTCGCTCGTGCCATAGTTTTCACTGTAAGCGTACCAGTCAGCCGTTTCTATATCGTACTGAAGGTCGGGGTTGTCGTGGTCGCTTTGGGCTTTGGCACGTTCATCGGTACTCACAAATACCTTCTTACCTGTAGCAGGGTCTTCGGTCGGGAACGACATAAGGTAGATATTCTTTTCTTTGCCAAATACCGACGACAGCGATACTGGTCGGAACTTCTTGCTACCTGTTACTCGTGGCATATTCAGGTCAATGCTTTTACGCACTTCGGGCAAAATCACACCAATCAGTAGTTGCAGTTTTTCAATAGGGTTCAACTGACTGATACTCTTGCCTTCTTCGTAGGTGTATTTTATTTCGTATAGCGGTAAATACTTTTCAATCAGCTCATCAACCGTTTTGATACCTACAATATGTTCACGCAGGTTGTTGTAACGGAAAAAGCCAGCTTCAGCCGCCACCAACGCCTTGCGAATAATAGGCAACGGGAAAAACTCTTCTGTAATACGAATAACGTCAACCTTTTGACCTGCAACAATCTGGTTTTGCTCAAAATCCGACAAGCCCCTTGCTCGCAGGTTATACGAACCAGCTTTTATAATACGCTTGAACGTCGTGTCAATTTCATCACCCTTTGTTTTGGTACGCTTGACGGTCTGATTGACCAGCACGAAGCCCTTTTGATACGTTTCGCTTTCAAGGAACTTTTGTTTCATTGTGATGGTCTTCTTTTCGACACCCTCACTGATAATACCCTCGCCCAGCAAATCACGCTGAAGGCTCTCAAGAAACGTACCAGTTTTGACGAAGTGATACACAAACGTTTCTAGCACACGTCCTTTATCATAGGGGTCGTTGTCGAACTTTCGCTTGTACTTATCAAACTCAAGGTTGCGAGTAGCAAACAGGCTAAGCATATTGTCTTCTTCACTATCTCGCTTGTACGAGCGTGGTAGTTCATACGGGTTATACCTTGCACCACGACCAATCAGCTGAATATCTTGCAGCGACACCTTTTTACTCTCGGAAATATCAAAGTGAATAATATCATACAACCCCAGCACGTCCCAGCCTTCGTTTAGGGCATTGACCGAAAAGATGGCTCGTATTGTGTTTCGTGGGCTGTCCAGCAACGGCAATAAGTCCGCTTTTTCCTTTTTCTGGCTGTTGTATATCAGCGTATTATCGTGGGCAAAACTAGACCGTATTTCAGCCGTAAACGCCTTCAAGCCGTCCCAATCACCACCTGAAATAAACCCTGCTTCTTTGGACGCCAGCCAATTGAACATATCAGCCAATATCTCGTGTTCACGGTTCTTATTCTCACGCCCTAGTTCCTTCAAGCGGTTCAAGTCTTCGGGTCGCAAAGAGCCAATCACATTATCAAAAAACTTGCGGTCTTCTTCGCTTTGGGCAATTTTCACTGACTTGATAAGCACTATTGGACTGATGGTTATACCCATCACACGTTCAGCCAGCAACCTACGGTATTCACTCAACGCAACGGCATTTATAATCAAAAGACGCTTCTGGTCTTCGGTATGAACCTCTTGGTTGAATAGGAACTTTACGTCCTTGCTGTACCCGTCTTTGTTGAACGCCAAAAAGTCGTAGCGATGAACGATTTTATCTTCATATTTTTCGTGTATGGCTTGATTGGCAAGGTCAACCGTAGCAGTAAACTCAATGAGCATATTTTCTTCACGGGCTTTTACAGCAGACAATACCGCCGTTTCCCAGTTCTTCACTTCGTCCGCTTCACTCTTGGTCTTTTTGCGAGTTTCAACGTTCAATGAGTGGGCTTCGTCAGCAAGTATCACTACGTCATTTTCAACAAAGTCATCAAAGGTAAGTCCGTTTTCCTTGTCTTCGTTCAGCCTGTTATAGAGCAACTGCGTACTGAAGAACATAAAGTTGATGGCGTTACGGCTACTATCAGCCACGCTACCAACCGCCCTTACATCAACGTTCTGCCCGTTGATTTTTATACCCTTCGGGTTGAACAGATACTTTTCAAACTTGTAGTCAGTAAAGTTTCGGACGGCTTGTTTGATGATATTATCTCGGTACACCAAGAATAGGAAGTTGCGATAGCCTTTTTCATACAGATACAGCACAACAGACGCCATTACCAACGTCTTACCCGTTCCAGTCGCCATATTGAACAGTAAGTGCTTCGCACTTGCCCTATCGTGGTCGTAGAGCCATATAAAGTGCTTCAGGGCGTTTTCTTGGTACTCACGCAGTTGCTTAGCAGGGTGTAGATTGTCAGTGATGTAATCAGGTATCTGATAATCTTTTGCCCACTGTTGATAATCAGGGTCGCTTTCTATCTTGTTGAAAAGAAAGTTCTGTAATGTTTCGCCAACCTTAGTTTTCGTTCGTGCCATAGAATTTGTCCGTCAATACTTTTTCATCAGCCGTTACCTCGTGTCGTGTATCGCCCATATCTGCGTAGTTGAGGTATAGTTGATTTTCGTCCAGCACATCAGCCAGTGCTTCCTTGCGACCATCAAGGTCAAGCTGCCTAAAGTCTTCGTCTTTTTCAAAGTGGCTACGGTCAAACCAGAACTTTAGGAAGGCATTGTTACGCATATCAACGTATATATCTTCAAGTTCCTTCAGGCTCGTGGCTTCCATAATACGGTCGATGTACTCTTGGTTATACTTCTTCAGTTCAAAGTACACGAACGAACCGCCACCTTGCCAGTTTACATACTTGGAAATACCGTTCTGTTCACCGTCAATTACACGCTTGAGCCGTACAGTGGTCTTATCTTCAACATAGTCCATCTGCTCAATACCAACCCACCTACGCCCCATCTTATGAGCAACGGCTGACGTTGTACCCGAACCAACGAAAAAGTCTAAGACTATATCGTTTGGCTTCGTTACCATATCAACAATTCTTCGTATCAACGCTTCAGGCTTTTTACCGTTAGTCAGGTCAACACCGCCTTCATTTTGAGTATTCTGAAAGTCTATATCAGTCCATAGGTCGCCAAGCAGTTGAGCCATCTTTTGTTCACCGTCAATCTCTTGGTACACGTTGGAAAGCATTGAAAGTCGCTTACCGCCGTGGGCGTACATTTTCTTACCGTTCTTGTCCTCAATAAACACTACGTCATCAGGCGTCTTCAGGCTCAACGCCTTCAGGTTGTCAGGTATGGAATTGACTTTTCGGAATACGCTATAGCGTATTCCAAAAAGGTAATCGTTGACTTTTCGGATTTTCAAAATATCTGGCGTGATAGTGTCGCTTTTAGCAATAACACCTTCCGCAACTAAAACATCTTTTAGTTTTTCAATGACCAGCGTACCGTCTGGCAACTCCTTCAGCACTGAATTATAGTGGGTGTCCCACTCGTTTTTTGCTACATATTGAGGCTTGATGGTTATTTCATTAGCCAACTTATACGCCAAAATGGTGTCTTTATTCTTCAATATAGTTTTTTCTTTGTGTTGAGTTTTATTGCCAGATATACTGTTGGACTTTACTGTAATTTGAGCAACAAGGTTAGACTGCCCAAAAATTTCGTCCATAAGAATACGCAGGTAGGCGTCTTCTTTGTAGTCGCACTGAACGAAAATCATACCATCATCACGCAATAGGTCTTTTGCTACTTCAAGGCGGTTTTTCATAAAGGTAAGCCACGACGAGTGGCTGAAACTGTCGTTGTAGCGGAAACTATCACTACCAGTGTTATAAGGTGGGTCAATGTAGATGAGTTTCACTTTACCAGCCAGACGACTTTTGAGTGTATGCAAGGCAAGAAGGTTATTGCCCTTGATAAGTAAGTTCTGCTTCAGCTCGCCATCTTCATCAAAGAAGGAAACGTCACTACTCGCAGTCAGCGACCTTTCGCCGTCCTTATCAACGTAACGAAAATCGGTCAGTACTTTTGGTTCTTCCAGTGTGTCTATATCTTTACTGTCTATATCAATCTGAAGGAAGCGTTCTTCACGCCCCTTGTCTTCTTTGGTCATACCAGCTTCTAGGACGGTATCTTTGAAAGGGAAATTCAATACCACTTCGGTATCGTTTTTGATGAAGCTACCCTTGCTATTGCTAAACAAGCCAATCTTGTTGCTGTACTTGGTATATCGTCCTTTTTTCAGTGAATTATCTGCCATCGCTCATTACGTCCTTCCAAATTTTTACTGTTTACTGACCTGCTTCCAAAAACTTCTTTACATCTTCTTTTTTATATCGTCGTATTTTACGCTCGCCAATACGAATAGGCTTGAGTGTACCGTTTTTATCCCAGTTACGCAGAGTGTTCGGGTGTACCTTGAGCAGTTCACTGACCTGCTTCAGTGTTAGGTATTCAGATAGATTTTCGTCTGCCATATAATATTATTGTATAATAAATGACAAGAACTTGGTAGTTGAAAGATGTAATGACAGAGAAAGATAATTTAGTAACGGTCTATATGAACAGGTACGAGCTTGACGAAGCTAGTGCTAAGTATGTCGTAGACCGTGCCGCCGCACTCGCTAAGTCGCTCAAAGAACCAGACCGCAAAGCCAACGACTTCGCCCTTGCCTACCACCTCAACAAGTTCGCTATCGGGCTATTTGAAATGGTCGCCAACAACCTTAGCGGACTACCAGACGTTAGCACCATCAACCGTAGCTATATACTGCTCGTCAACGAGTTGAGAAAGATATACGCTCGCAACGCCGAGCTTGAAAACATCAGTGAAAATATCTGTTGGCAAAGTTTCGATAGGCTCGAACATATTGAAAGCGACGTATGGGAATACACGAACTACAACAATAACGAGTACGGACTTAGCCATAACGCACAGGTAAACAGGCTACGTATATCGCACGGCAAAGAAACGCCAGACTTCCCGCCTGAAATAAAGAAAATCGTTGACGAAGCCGAAGCCAACGGCAAAGCCTTCTTTGCTAAAATTGAGGACGAAAGCGACGTAGAGCGGGACTGGTTTATACCCGAATACACCCTTACCTACGCCAGCGACGGCTCACTGCTCGTCAACGGCGTCAAAGGCGTACTAAAGGTCAAGAAAACACAATTAGCTTCAGCGTCGGCAAAACTGATGGAGCAAGCAGTCGCCAAGCCAAACGAACTATTCAAGCCAAATCTAGGGCATAATTATTCTCGTACTCTTAGTGTTACGCTTAGCGGCTTAGGCTTCTCTGGTACGCTTAGGGAATTGTTCTTTCCACAGGTTAGCGAAGCCAACGGCGTAGTCTTTCGCCCTACCATCACCCGTGAAGAAGTAGACGCCGAACGCATTGACACCACCAAGCTAGACGACAAGCTCAAGAAACTTGGGGCTGATGTAGTACAGAAACCGATGGAAATACCGTTCTAGCAATTTTGAACAGAATTATACTGTTTTGAACAGAAAATAAACGGAGCTGAACAGAAAACCGCCAATCACGAACAGCAACAATAACAGATTGAACGACTTAGTTACAACATAAAACGCAAACAGCGACAACCCCGCTAGATATTGGCATAGTTGGTAGTATGAACGACCAACAAGAGCCAGCTCCAGCAAGTCCAGACACGCCAGCCGTGCCAGTGCTTGATACTGACGAGTTGAATAACCTCGCCAAGTTTTTGGACGCCCTTTTGGAAGTTGACATGGAAGTAAAACGTAATGAAAGGGTCAGTACAAATGGTAACTATCCACAAGCTATTTAGGATATTTGTCCGCAAACTAATAGAACTGCTCACCAACATATGGCTATGGGCAATCAAAAAAGAACAAGCCGCTGAGGAACGTAAGCGATATGGTCGTTAGCGAAGTAAACATCACGCCTGTAAAGCCGAAGAATGGCTTAGTTGGTATAGCCAGCCTAGTTGTTGATGGAAACATATACCTCAACTCAATCGCCGTCTACACCAAGCTAGATGGCTCGTATCGCCTGTTGTACCCTACGAAGCTCGTAGGCAATAGGTCGCTAGGACTATTCTATCCAATCAACCGTGAAGCAAGCCGGGCTATTGAAGGAGCTGTGTTCAAAAAATGTAGCGAAATATTTGAAGGACGTAACGATGATAGATACTATCAAGCTGGTACTACCTTTTAGTAAGCGTCCCCACTGGTATGAAAAAGCTCGCTTCCAACACGGCTTTGATGCCGATACGGGCTTATTCAAGGCTGTTGCTAATCCTAGTAGTGAAAACAAGAAAAAAGGTATCTATCAACCTCGTCTCACCTACACCGAACGACCAGTTAGAGGCGGTAAAAACTACGAATTAGCAATTGAGTTGTCGCTACCAAAACTGATGTTCAATAATAACTTCAGCGAACTTGATGACGCCGATTTTGAAGCGGTAGTCAAAAAGTTATCTGACACGACAAGAACCACTTATGGCATCTGGTTATTTCCTCATCAAATACGGCAAGCCAGTGTCCGCAAGATAGACTACTCAAAAAACATTATATTCACTGACCGTACGCCAGTTTCTAACGTACTTGCTAACGTCCGAACGGCTGACGTTTCCAAAGTGTACGATATTCAAAATACCGACTTTCGTAATGGTGGACATGTCTACCATATACACAGCAACAGCCTAGATATTGCCATTTACGATAAAGTTGCCGACCTGAAGCAAGAGCGTATATCTCCCAAGCGAAGCCGTGAAAAAGACGGCTACGTACAAATGAACCTACTTGATGAACTAGAACGCCAAAAGACCGTAACGGTTGCTCGCTTAGAAGTACGTCTGAACGGGCTACGAAAAATACGCAGTGAACTGGCTAAGATTGGCGTTACCCACGGTATCACCTTTGCAGAAATGTATAGTAGCGACACTTCGCAAAAAATACTAATGCGACACTGGCAAAATATCTTTGACCGCATACCTAAAGGACTATTAGACAGCGACACCGCTGAACATCTGCTTATCAATGACAAGAAAGCCAACGAAGATATGAAGATGACGGAAGCCCTCGCACGAGTTGGCTATGCCTACTTACGACAAGACAAAGATGAACGCTATGTACGCAACCTACTTGAAGGCTTGTTCAGCCCGTCACAATACCGCCGTTTCAAGCAAAAAAGCAGAGAGCCACCGAACCCTACACAACTCAAAACACTATTACATATAACCAATACCCTGACGGCTATGACGCCCGTTAGTATTAAAGACTATACTTTTTAGTTTTGGTAAGTATTGTTATATAATGTTATCAAATATATAATACAATAGGAAGATTATGAAAGTAAGAAAAGAAATAAAGGACTACGAAGGCATGAAAGCCTTCCTAATCGCACGGGTATCAGACCCACGGCAAGTAGACGCCCTGCCAGCACAAGAGCTACGGCTCAATGAATACGCTGACCGCTACAAGTTCAGCAAAGAGCTACATCGCTTTGATGAAACGGCTTTCAAAGAAGACCGTGCCAAATTTATTGAAATTGTTGATGAAGCTATCAAGTACCCTAAGTACTTCGTGATGGTATTTGATAAAATCGACCGCCTCACCCGTGATGTTTCTTCGGACGTTGTACGCACGCTGAAGAACCTAGTAAAAGAAGGGCGTTGCGAACTACACTTCCCGTCTGACGGGCTTATATACCACCAGCACTCACCAGCCCACGACAAGACCCGTCTAGATATGGGTATGGTCTTTGGCGGTTACTACTCAATGGCTATCAGCGACAACGTAAAACGTAAGATTGAACAGAAGCTTCACGATGGCGAATACCCAGGCAAGGCTTGTATTGGCTATAAGAACATCAAATGGGAAGACACTAGCGGTAAAGTGGTAAAGAATATCATACCCGACCCAGACCGCAAGCAGTACATTAGCAAGGCGTTTGAACTACGGCTTGAAGGTAAGTCTTATCGCACCATTGCCAAGATACTTCGTGAAGACGGCTTACGTAGTAACACTAAAAAGCAAGGTATAGTTGGTCAGAGCCAGATTGAAACAATGCTCAAGAACCCGTTTTATTACGGCGTTATGAAGTACGATGGCGGTCTTTACCCTCATAAGTACGAACCGATAATAGATAAGTCCACCTTCGACAAGGTTCAACGTATCAACGACCAGCGGACTAACGAAAAGACCAAAACCAACACCAAGCAGATATTTACCTTCAGTGGCATACTCAAGTGCGCCACCTGCGGTTGCACTATCTCATCATATGAGCAAAAAGGACACGTCTATATGCGTTGTACTAAAGCAAAGGTTGGCGTAGCTTGTGACCAACCTCATATCGCCGAAGCGGATATACTACCTCAAGTAACTGAACTGCTCGAAAAGCTCAATATCAGTGAAGGAATAGTGAACCAAGTGCTTGAGCTGATGAAAAACGAACACGATAATATACAGCTGTTCTATAAAAACGCTATTACACAAACACGGGCTGAATACCTACGTTTAGAGAAAAAGCTAGGTATACTATACGATGACAGGCTTGATGGACGTATTACTGTCGATGAATATGACAAATATGTAATGAAGTATAAGACCGAAATGGAAGACCTTGACCGTAAGTTGGTTGAGTACACAAATAACGATACGTCCTTCCAACTCACCTCTGCTTATCTGTTAGAACTGGCGTCAAAGGCTAAAAATATCTTTGAGCGTTCGCAACCAGAGCAAAAGAACAAAATTCTGCGTATGCTACTTGCGAACCCTACTTTGAAAGCAAAAAGGCTTCAACTACCTCTGTTGAAGCCTTTCGCTAGTATACTAGACAACTCTAATTCTCAAAATTGGCTCCGGCAGCTGGGCTCGAACCAGCGACCTAATGGTTAACAGCCATCCGCTCTACCACTGAGCTATGCCGGAATACATTCTGCTATCGCCGCAGATACCAGTATTGTAACTTATTATATAAAAGGTGTAAAGTCTACTGCGCTCGCAGCGCATCAAGTTGTTTTGCCAAATCAGCAATCGCTTCCCAACTAGCGCCATCAGTCATAATTGACAGTACGTACGTACCGTGCGAACCATAAACAATCGCCGAGTCATGCAATAATCCATTCATAAAGCCAACCTTATCGGCAACCGTCCCCGATACACCTGCTGGAATACCTTTACGAAACACGTTTTTCTTCATAGCTTCTAGCAAGCGCTGCTGATTGGCGCTCGAAAAGTTTTGGCCGGTTGCAATCATACCTAGCAGCAGGGCTTGATCATTTGCTGTCGTATACGGTCCGCCTCCTTTCATAAATGTCGAGTTCTTAAGGCCAATGGCGTTAGCTTCGCTAGTCAAAGTACTAACTCCAATTACGTTCAAGAAACTTTCCGCGCAAGCATTATCGCTCAAACTAATCATTTTATTAAAGCATGCTTGATCGCTATCCCAACTGCGCGCACCGCTATCAATACGCTTTAGCAAGCTATAAGCCACTAGCAATTTGTAGGTGCTAGCTGTTACAAATTGCTTATCGCCATTGTATTCGGCGTGGCGCTTTTTGCCGTCAAGTTCTATCATCGACACGCCGTAAGTCCCCGGATGGTCTTTGGCGAAATTTTCCATCAAAGCCGACAAGCCAGCATCGCTCGAGCTATATGTCCGCGTATATTCCTCGCGCGGCGGCACAGCCTTGGTAACGGCATCAAGCTGCAAACTACCACCGTCGATTGTACTTTGTAATTTCTGTAGCATTACCGCCACATCAAGTGCTTGCCCTGAACTACCTGTCTGCTTACTAACAATAGTGAAGTCGTGCGTAGTAATTTTCGACACCCCAGGCGCCACAGTAACAATTTTCGCTACCACATCATTCAGCCATTTGCCAGTACGTTTAGCATTCAGCGTAGCCACCAATTCTTTATCTTTATCGGTAAAGTCAAGCCAAGCGTAGACTGTCTGCGCATCGACCGCGACGGTTTTATCTCTAGCTTTTATTCGAATACCTTCCGCTAGATGCTTAGTCAGCTTTTGCGCCAATTGCCTAGCTTTTTCATCGCTCACCGCTGGTTTGATATCTATTTTATTAACTTTAATCGTCGTCGGCTGATGTAATTTTGGCTTGATATCGCGAACAGATTGTTTAATTTTGGCCTCATCGCATTTACCGCCAGGCCTAGACCTCTGCAACTCAAGCTGCGCCCCTTTGGCTTTAAGTGTAGCATTGGTCGGGCTAACTTGGCAGCGAGCAACTATTTTGTCGTTAACAGCTGCATCCGTTTGGTTGGTAAATTTAGGGGCTGGCGGCGAACCGTAATTCAAGCCATACCAAAACAATGAAGTTGGCACCAACCGCACATACCAAGGATAATCATACTGCTTGATCCGCTGCGAATTATCAACCGAGACAGCAATATCGCGCAGCTTAATGCTAACTGCTGGCTTGTCTGAATTATTCATCGTGATATTAAGAGTATGGTCGCTATACGCTTGATTAGCTTTTTTGGCCGCCGCATCTTTAGCTATACCGCCAATTGCTAATCCGTCAACGTGCGCAAACGGCAAAGTCTTATCGCTTGGATAAGCCAACTGTACAATTACTAGAATAAAAGTCAAACTTGCTGCCGCACCAACTGCATATTTACGGAAATGCTTATGGCGTAACAAACGTTGTAATTTTATCTGCAATGAAGCAGCTTGGTAATTAACCTGCCGATATGCGCCATAAACTAGACGCCGCGATTGCAATCGCCAAGCGCTAGATTTAGTAGATTTAGTGGCATGGACCGCCGCTTTAGTACCAGTATAACGCCGGCGGTACGATGGTTTACGCGCTATCCGTCTCACGCGGCCCCTCATAACCAAGAATTTGTAATGCCGATTGCAGCGTTTGAATATCCCGGCGTACCTTATCGTCGTCTTGCTTCTGCAAATCGGCTATTTTAGCGCGAATACAGCGTTCAGTTATCGCGTCTGTCGAATCCAAAACTTCTGGCGTGGTTTTTGGCGCCTCAACCACGTCGATCACCTCTAGCGACCGCGCTGAATTGTCACGCTTACGCAAGTGGCCGCGGGAGATCAAATTATCAATATGCGCTGCCACTGTCGAAACGCTTTTGTAATTAAGCGCCCGCATTATCTCGCGATAGCTCGGCCCGTAGCCGTTATCTTTTATAAAGTTATCAATAAATAGTAAAAGCTCGTACTGCTTCTTGGTCGGATTAATTGCCGCCGATTGAGCTTGTGCTGCCATACCTTCACTATAACGAATCAACTAGCTCCCGGTCAAACGGTCGTGCCACTATCAGCGCCGACAAGCCCCACCAAACTAGTGCTATTACATCATCAGCAAATACCGGCAAGAACAAACTAGCGATACTTAGGCCAATTCCAGACAAAAACATGCCAAGCGCTAACCAATCGTTCCGCTGCCGCCATAACCGCTGCAAAACGATAATCACAATCATCAAGTAAATCACTAAACCTAGCCAACCAGCTTCGTGAACGATGAATAAATATTGGTTCTCGATAACCACCCCTGAATCACCTAATAACGATGCCGACCCGGTACTGCCAATACCAGCACCAAACGGCTGTTGCGCTGCCTTGATAACGCCATGGCGCAGTGACGAAAGGTGATCGTCATTTGAGGTTCTAGCAGCACCCGTAGTAGGATTATCATGCAAAATCACATTACGCATAAAGCTGGTATCGCGCAGCAAATAAGCTCCGCCCGCAGCTACAGCTAAAACTCCCGCAGCAATCGATATCCAAGCTTTTTTAGGTAATTTCCGGCCATATTGATGAGCAAAAAGCCCGCCTAACGCTGCTAGAGCCCCCAGAATCGCCGCCCGCGAATAACTAATATAAAGAGCGACACTAGAGCTAACGGCCGCCAAAATGCCGTAGACGCGCAACTTAGCACTATCCCGCCATTTTGCCGCCAAAAATGCTGACGCCAAAACCAATCCACCAAGCGCGTACGCTCCTAGCGGATTCGGCCCGCGCAGCGTGCTGCCAAAGCGCACATAAGCCTCATTTGAATCAACCGTCAAATACGGCGCAACCGTCGCCTGGCTGTAACCGAATGCTGTCAAGAAATCCCGCGGCAAAACCAACTGCAAACAAGCAAACCCAATAATTACCACCGCTGCCGCCAGCATACACTTCAACAAAATTTGCTGATAGCGCGGATATAAATAAATAAAACCATACATCGTCGCCGCCATTAGACCCCAGCGCAAATCAATTACCAGGCCGGCAATCACAGCTGCCGCTGAATCACCCGCAGCCAGCGATATTCCTGCTAAAACCAAGTGCCACAACGCAAAACCAGCAATCAACCATAGCAACTTATCGCGCAGCCAAAATCGCCAAGCATGGCGCCGCCAACCCAGGATAATCACCAGAACAAAAGCTACCATTAGCAACACTTCTTTCCATGCTTTGGCATACAGCGCAACCGGCAGCCAATGCGTGCTCGCCAAAACCGTCAACGGCGTATGAATTGCCAAACCTAGCATAATCGTGGCCAACAGCACCAGTGTTACCGAAGCTAGCCGACGCTCCAAATTATCGGTATTGAGATTGCTCATGCTATCTATTATAACGAAAGTTGTTATAATGAAGACAAATGCCATCTCATAATACCAAGTCTTACAGCCTAATCCTGATGGCGGCCGACGCGATTGTGCTGGCAATTGTTTTTGCCGCAGCCTATTACATTCGCACTCAAGTCGACCAGCGCGTACTCTTGCACATTGTTTACGCTTACGAATATATTATCGGCTTTGCCGTGATTACCCCGGTGTGGATACTGATTTTCGCTTCGCTCGGATTGTATAGTCCGAGCATTTATAACCGCCGCCTCGTCGAATGGAGCCGTATAACACTCGGCACTTTCATTGGTATACTGCTGGTGATTGGCTGGGAATACTTCACTAGTATGCATATTTTTCCGGCCAGACTAGTTGCCCTTTACGTTTTAATCGGTTCAACGATTGCCATTATTTTGGTACGCGAAATAATTCGCACTATTCGCAATGAGCTATACCGCTACGGACACGGCGTCAGTCGAGTGTTGGTAATCGGCAATTCTGATGCGACGACCGATATTGCGATGTCCCTCGGCTCCACCCACAAATCTGGTTATCAAATTGTAGCCTTCGCCGGGCCAGCAAAATTGTTACCGCCGCATCTCGGTATCGTTCATTACGGCCGTGTCGAGACAGCACTCAAAGATATCAAAAAACTTAACATTAGCACTATTATTCAAACCGACCTTTATGCCAGCGAAGATCGCAATCACCAAATTTTAAGCGCTGCGCAAATTGCTCACATTCAATATAATTTCATACCTGGAGAACCGGAATTTTATACTGGCAAAAACACCGTCGATGTCTTTCTCGGCTATCCGATGATTACCGTCAGCCAAACACCACTCATCGGCTGGGGAGCAATTGCTAAACGGTTATTTGACTTGATAGCCGTTATTATTACTTTGCCGCTCTGGGGATCAATTATAATAATAATCGCGCTGCTGCAAAAGATTTGCAATCCCGGACCGATTTTTTACCGTTCTAAGCGTTTGAGCCGTTTTTCGAAACCGATTCGTCTTTATAAGTTCCGCACCATGGGTGCTCAGTACGGCAAAAAGGACGCCAGTATCGAGTTTGAGGAAATGAATCGGCCTGATTTGGCCGCCGAATACCGGCGCGATCACAAGGTTGCCGACGATCCGCGAATTACTTGGTTTGGTAAGTTCTTGCGTAATACTTCGCTTGATGAATTCCCGCAATTTATCAACGTGCTGCTCGGCGACTTGAGCTTGGTCGGGCCGCGGCCGATTCTGCCGCAAGAAGTTAAATTCAGCAAAAATCGTACGGCATTATTGCATAGTGTCAAGTCTGGAGTAACTGGATTGTGGCAAGTCTCGGGCCGCAGCAACTTGAGCTTCGACGAACGGATTGAGCTTGAGCTTTATTACGCGCAAAACTGGAGTTTTTGGCTAGACTTGCGGATACTTTTCAAAACAATCGGTGTTGTATTACATAAAACAGGAGCGAGATAATGAAGCGTCCGCGCATTGCAATTGTTTGCGACTTCTTGACAACGATGGGCGGTGCCGAGAATGTCGTGCTAGCAATGCACGAAGCTTTCCCTGATGCGCCAATTTATACGGCAATATATAACCGCGACAAGGTTCCAGCCTTTGCCAAACTCGATGTCTGCACCTCAAAATTGCAAAAATTACCGCGGCGGCTGCGCAATTATCACAAACTTTTTCCGACGCTAGCAGTTAAAGCGATGCGCCAGCTAGACCTTAGCGAATTTGACATTATTTTAACTAGCTCGTACCTGCACGGTCATCAAGTTACCAAAGCACGCCCCAGCCAAGTTGTTATTAATTATTGCCACACGCCGCCGCGCTACTACTGGAGCCACTACGACGAGTACCGCCGCGACCCTGGCTACGGCAAACTTAACCCGCTAATTCGCCTGCTGATGCCACTGCTGGTACCGCATCAGCGCCAGCTTGACCTGGAGGCGGCTAAGCAAGTTGATGTCTTCATCGCCAACTCTACCGAAACGCAAAAACGCATCAAAAAATACTACGGCCGCAGCAGCACTGTAATCCACCCGCCAGTCGAAACTAGCCGCTTTACACCTGCTCGCAAACGAGGCGACCACTACGTGACTATCGGTCGCCAGTTGCCGTATAAACGCTACGATCTAGCCGTCAAAGCCGCTACCAAACTCAACAAAAAACTGATCGTTTTTGGCAACGGGCCAGCTCACGACCAGCTAGTCAAGCTTGCCGGCCCAACCGTCGAATTTCGCACCGATCGCTTTGGTGACGCTAGCGACGCTGAATACGAAAAAGCTATCACAACTGCGCGCGGCTTTATTTATCCTGCCGAGGAGGATTTCGGTATTGTCAGCGTTGAAGCATTGGCAGCCGGCGCACCCGTTATCGGCCTGGCACGCGGCGGCACCACTGATATAGTCACGTCACCTGATATCGGCACGCTATTTCACCATCAAACTGTTGACGATGTTGTAAAAGCCGTCGAAATCGCCGAACAAACTAGTTTTCATCCTAGCAAACTCGCCCGCACCGCTAAACGCTTCGACAAAGGCCTTTTCTTGACTAAGATTAGGAAAGTTGTACGAGATAATACGCCTTAAGCAATTATTTATTTTTTCGGGTATACTAGTGTTATGAAAACAATTTTAGTCACTGGCGGTGCGGGTTATATTGGCAGCCACACGCTGATCGAGCTTATCAATAATAATTTTGAAGTGGTGGTAATCGATAACTTAGCCAATTCTAGCCGCGAGAGTTTGCGGCGCGTCGAGCAAATCACCGGGCACGAAATCCCTTTTATTGAAGCGGATGTCCGCGACCAATCAGCACTTGATGATATTTTTACAACATATAGTATAGATTCAGTGATTCATTTTGCGGGACTAAAGGCTGTCGGTGAATCAGTCGCCAAACCGCTAGAATACTATGACAATAACCTTGTCTCGACCCTGGCGTTGCTTGAAGCGATGCGTAAACATAACGTTAAGCAATTGGTCTTTTCAAGTTCAGCAACTGTTTACGGCAGTCCTAGCGAGCTGCCGCTGCGCGAAACTTCGACAGTCGGCGTAGGTTTAACCAATCCTTATGGCAAGACTAAATACATGATCGAGCAAATCATACAGGATTACTGCGCGGCCGATCCAACGTTCGAAGCAACAATCTTGCGTTATTTCAACCCGATTGGCGCCCATCAATCAGGCCAAATTGGCGAAGATCCAAACGGCATTCCAAACAATTTATTGCCTTATGTCGCTCAAGTTGCTGTCGGCAAACTTCAAAGCGTCGGTGTTTTCGGAGACGATTACGACACGCCAGACGGCACAGGTGTGCGCGATTATATTCACGTCGTTGATCTAGCGCGCGGCCACGTCGCCGCTCTACAGCACATGAAAGCCGGGGCTAATGTCTATAATCTCGGCACCGGAAGCGGCACATCGGTGTTAGAAATCATCAAAGCATTTAGCAAAGCTTGCGGACGCGACTTGCCATATGAAATCAAACCGCGGCGAGCCGGCGATATTGCCGCTTGCTACGCTGACTGCAGCAAAGCTGAGCGCGAACTAGGCTGGCGAGCCGAATTAAGTATTGAACAGGCTTGCGCTGATAGCTGGCGCTGGCAATCGCAGAATCCAAACGGTTTTTCTGAATAGTGGCTGTGGCGCTTTATTTAACGACAAGCCAATAACAAATTGTTTCTTCTAATTCGCGTTTGTCTATTCTTTGCCTGTCGCTTGGTTGATTCGCGTCGACGAATCTGGCTTACCTTTACCAGCATCAAACCGCATCTGTATGTTGTACTTTTTACAAACATCTGCTTCGGGGATAGCCTTTTCGGTATCACGGTCGCCGCCGTTAGCGAAAATTAGCTCATCGCCTGGGTATTGGCCGGCAACCATCTCCAACGACTTAATTTGCGTTGGATCTTCGTCGATTGATAGAATAACCTGATCGACACCCTTTAGCGCCCGCATTAACCGCAATCGATTACTTTCATCCAGGATAATCTTGCCTTTTTTGAGTAGCTGCTGTTTATCATTATTAACAATTACAATCAGCTTGTCGCCCATAGCCGCTGCCGCCTCAATCATATCCAGATGTCCGCCGTGTAGCGGATTGAAATAGCCGCTAACAATTACTATTTTCATAATCCTCCTCTGTCGATTACTTATTATACCTGATATACTATAGTTATGACAAAGATGCTAGTCACGGGAGGCGCGGGATTCATTGGCTCGAATTTTGTGCATTATACCGTCAAACACAAGCCAGAATACGATATCACTGTTATCGACAAGCTTACTTATGCGGGTAATCGCGCCAACTTGGAGCCAGTAGCTAGCCAAATTAATTTTGTCGAAGGCGACATTTGTGATGCCGAGTTGATGGATAAATTGGTGGCTGAAACTGACATTGTAGTGCATTTTGCCGCTGAAAGCCACAACGACAATTCTCTGCGCAATCCATGGCCGTTTGTTGAAACCAACGTCATCGGCACCTACACCATTCTTGAGGCTGTCCGCAAGCACGGTAAGCGTCTCCATCACATCTCGACCGACGAAGTATTTGGCGACTTAGAACTCGACGATCCCAACCGCTTCACCGAAGATACGCCGTACAATCCGTCCAGCCCCTACTCCAGTACCAAGGCTTCCAGCGACATGCTGGTACGCGCCTGGATTCGCAGCTTCGGCATCAAAGCGACGATTTCCAATTGCTCAAACAATTACGGCCCATACCAGCACATCGAAAAGTTTATTCCGCGCCAAATCACTAATATTTTGAGCGATATCAAGCCCAAACTGTACGGCACCGGCGAACAGGTCCGCGACTGGATTCACGTTGATGATCACAACTCGGCCGTTCACCTCATCTTGGAAAAAGGCGAACTGGGCGAAACCTACATCATCGGCGCCGACAACGACCACGTCAACAACAAAATGGTGATTGAACTTATTTGCGAGCTGATGGGCAAAGGCAAGGATTGGTATGAGCACGTCAATGACCGCCCTGGCCACGACATGCGCTACGCTATGGATTCCAGTAAACTACGCCACGAACTGGGGTGGCAGCCACAATATACTGATAACCAAACAGGTATGCATGACGGCTTACTGCAAACCATTGAATGGTACCGCGAACACGAAGACTGGTGGAAAGCCCAAAAAGAAGCGGTTGAAGCAGCCTACGCAAAACAGGGGCAATAATCGTGAACGAAGCGCCGTCAAAAACTAAAATCAGCAGTAAAATCGTCTACCAAAATCCTTGGATCACCATTCACGAAGATCAGACCATTAGTCAAGACGGAAACACCGGGATCTATGGCTATATGGAGTCGCGAGATTCGTGCATGATTGTAGTAGTAGACGACCAAGAGCGCTTGTATTTAGTGCGCGGTTTTCGCTATCCCTCACAAATCTTTGGTTGGGAGCTGCCCGGCGGCGGAGGTGACAATGAAGATTTATTAGAAGCCTCAAAGCGTGAACTCGAAGAAGAGACCAGCATCATCGCTCAATCTTGGCAAAAACTAGGCGAAGCATACGTCTGTAATGGCCTAATGACGGAGAAAATGGCCGTTTTCCTGGCCCGAGAACTAAGCTTCACTGGCCAACGTGAACAAAGCGATGAAGTGTTTAGTGATATGCGATTTTTCACACTTAATGAAATAGACGATTTGATTCGAAACGGCGAGATTAATGATTGTCAAACTCTGGCAGGACTACATTATTATCAACTATGGCGAAAGGACAATCTATGAACTTCGATCCAAGCGACTACAACGAACTAACCGTCACCGAATCACCCATCCCCGGGCTGTTTGTGGTAACACTGCCCGTCCATGGCGATAACCGCGGTTGGTTCAAGGAGAATTACCAAAAGGAGAAAATGGAAGCACTGGGACTACCATCATTTACCATCGTACAAAACAACATCAGCTTCAACGATAAAGCCGGCGCTACCCGCGGTCTGCATGCTGAGCCATGGAATAAATTTATCTCCACCGCCAATGGCCGCGTCTTTGGTGCGTGGTGCGATTTGCGCAAAGGCGACAGTTTCGGCCGAGTTTTCACGCATGAAATCAATCCTGGCACGGCAATCTTCGTACCCAAAGGCGTTGCTAATGGCTATCAGGCGCTTGATGACAACATCGCTTACACTTACCTGGTTGACGCTCATTGGTCGCCAGATGCCAAATACACCTTTGTCAATTTGTTTGACCCAGAACTTAGTATCGACTGGCCAATCAGCCAAGACCAAGCGATTATTTCCGAAAAGGACGCCGCTCACCCGCTGCTTGCAAACGTAATCCCGATGGAGGTTTGATGGACGACAAGACAGTAGTTATCACTGGCGCTAACGGGCAAGTCGGCCGAGCACTACAAAAAGTTTACCCTCAGGCACTAGCCCTGGATCACGAACAACTCGATATCACTAACCAAAAGGCAATCAATGGGTTTAACTGGGATAATGTCAAAGTAATTATTAACGCTGCCGCCTGGACAGACGTTGATGGTGCGGAAAATCCCAGCAATTACAACCTAGTCAAAGCAGTCAACGTCGATGCGAGCCGCTACTTAGCAACAGCCGCTAGCCAGCATGACTTAACTTTTGTAACATTCTCGTCTGACTACGTTTTCGACGGTTCCCAGCCAATCCACAACGAAGACGAAACTTTTTCACCGCTCAACATTTATGGCAAGACTAAAGCTGATGGCGACCTAGCGGCCGCCACCACAATCAAACATTACATCATTCGCACCTCCTGGGTAATCGGCGATGGCAGAAACTTTGTTAACATCATGCAAGATCTAGCAGCGCGTGGTGTCAAACCTTCCGTCGTTAACGACCAGATTGGCCGCCTAACTTTTACCGATACTTTGGTGCGTGGTATTAAACATCTACTAGAAACAAATGCACCGTACGGCACATATAATCTAACTAATGAAGGCCAACCGACCAGCTGGGCGGAAATTGCCAAAATTGTCTTTGAAAAATCAGGTAAATCATCTTCAGACATACAGCCAGTCTCTACCGCTGAATATTTCGCCAGTAAGCCAGGTGCTGCTCAGCGACCATTGCAAAGCACTCTAGATCTAACAAAAATTGAAAAAACCGGATTCATACCAGAAGACTGGCGCGATAAGCTAAACAAACTGCTTGGTTAGATTATCTACTTTGCCTGTTGAATACTAGCGTTGATTTCTCTATTGCTTATACTACCTTTACCCCAGTAGGCTTCGTCTGCCAATTTGCTAACTTTAGCTGGATTCCTAGTGCCCATCTGATTCGGTAACCAATTTCTAGTGAGATTAAGCGACCGCTCTTCACGTTCCATTGATTTTTGTAGTGCATCTTCATCCAAATCTGTTCTACTCTCAACGAACACCAGCTTAAAGTTGTCTGGCATCAGATAATCAGCCAGCCACATCACCCGCGGCATGTGTGCAATATCGGCTACAAACACTGCTGTCATTTCAGTGTCTGCCAACAATTCCATCTTTTGTTCGGTACTCATTAGACCAACTTCATCAGCGTCATAGCCCTCTTTAATCAACTGTTTAGATAAAATTATCGGGATGCTATTAGTAAAGTTCGTAACCGTATCAACCGAGTCGGGTTCCTCATCTGTGAACTCATCCAGTTTTCCAACTACTTCATTAATTTCTTTTTCACTCTTACCTTCACTTCGTAACTTTTCAGCGACGTTCTTCAACATCTGTTCTCTCATTAGTGTTGAAGTACTGATGCGCGGATATTTCTCATATTCATCCAATAGTGCGTCAGTCAACTCAGATGGGCTGGCGATATCTGGATCAACACCATGCGCCTCGTATATTCGCCGAAGCGCCCGGGTACAAACCTGCATATCCTGCATTGTTGGATCAGCGTCAACTTCATGCATCAAATCATTCAAATCGACTCGTGTTCTCGCCACCAGTTTCCGTATTTGCGCATCAGGCGTATGAATCACATCTTCACAATTAAGTCCGGCGCTCTCAGCCAAAATTGGCATTGCTGTCGCCATAGCAATCGTCTTGTTGTTCATCCTACCAGTGTGAACAACTTGTACATTAGTATTGCCGGATTCAATCGCCCGCACATACAGATCGCTAACCATGTCGGTATTTGCCACCGACTCTGGCGGCAGTTTGACATTCCTGTCAGGGTGTCCAACTTCTGCTTCAACAACCTCTTCACCGCGAGCAATATTGATGATGACATCAGCCGCAGACACGGCTCCAGCAACCTCTGGACCATTAAGATATGTAAAGGTAATTTCAGGGCAGTCCTGCTGTAACTGTTTGGAAAAACCGCGATACGGTACATAAACAATTGAGCGACTCCTCGGCTCTCTTTCAGGATGGTCCGGGTCGGTAAATAGATTGTCCGATACTCTGGTTAGATAGCTTTCATGAGCATCTCGCGTATGTTCAATCTTAGGGCTAGAAATTTTCTCCATCCTTTTATTTTAACTTACTTTTGTACTTTTGTCAATTAGCTAATCTGTTTGCTATACTTATATCATAAAAGTAGGAGGTTTATGAAAGGAATAATTCTAGCGGGTGGATCAGGTACGCGATTGTGGCCGATTACCAAGGCTATTAGCAAGCAGCTAATGCCAATTTACGATAAGCCGATGATTTATTATCCGCTGACCACACTGATGCAGGCAGGAATTCGCGACATTTTGATAATTACCACGCCAGACGACCAGGCTGGGTTTCAACGGCTCCTTGGCAACGGTTCGCAGTGGGGTATCAATCTAGAATATGCCGTTCAGCCCAAACCAGAAGGACTAGCCCAGGCCTTTATCATTGGCGAAGAATTTATTGGCGGCGACAAAGTAGCGTTAGTGCTAGGTGATAATATTTTTTATGGTGCAGCTCTTGATGATTCGCTACGCGCCTGTACCGACCCAGATGGCGGCATTGTTTTCGCTTATAAAGTATCTGACCCAGAGCGTTACGGCGTTGTCGAATTCGACAATCAAAACCAAGCAGTCTCAATTGAAGAAAAACCCGTTCAGCCAAAATCTAATTTCGCAGTTGTCGGCATATATTTTTATGACAATGACGTTATCGAGATCGCTAAAAAAGTTCAGCCAAGTGCCCGCGGCGAGCTAGAAATTACCTCAATTAACGCCGAATATTTACACCGCGGCAAACTCAAAGTTCAGACGCTTGATAACGGCGATGTTTGGCTAGACACCGGCACTATCAGCAGCCTAACAGATGCCGAAGATTTTGTTCGTGTCGTCCAAACGCGTACCGGCCAAATTGTCGGCAGCCCAGAAAAAACTGCTTTTCAAAATGGCTGGATCAACCGCCAGCAACTTGACGAGATCGCTGCCACACTCAAGAAATCAGGCTACGGAGAATACTTGAACGTATTGTAATTACCGATGAAAAAAGTTTGTGTCATCATACCCGCCTACAACGAATCTAGTGTCATCAAAGATGTTATTAAAAAAGCCAAAAAAGTTTTCTCAAAAGCCAAAAAAGACTACTCAATTGATATAGTTCTAATCAACGACGGATCAAAAGACGATACACTTGAACAAGCTCAAAAAGGCGGCGCAATTGTCATTGATCATATCTTGAATTCTGGAGCTGGCGGCGCCACCTTGACTGGGCTTGCCTACGCGCGACAACACGGCTATGATATTGCCGCCACCATGGATGCTGATGGTCAGCACGATCCAGAAGATGTCTTGGCAGGCATTCGGCAGAGCGACAACTCTAACACTGATTTACTTATCGGTAGCCGACTCATCAATAGCGAGGGCATGTCTAGGACTAAGGTTTTGGGAAATAAAGGCTTAAGTTTCATCACTTATGCCCTGTTTGGTATTAATGTTACTGATTCGCAATCTGGTCTGCGAATTTACTCGCGAAGGGCAATTGATAACCTCGACTGGAAATCGACTGGCTACGAATTTTGCTCAGAGATGATTTGGCGTGCCAAACAAGCAGGCATGGTTATTTCCGAATACCCAATTAAAGCAATTTACACCGACTATTCCCGCGCCAAAGGCCAAAACAACTGGAATGCCATCAATATCGTCAAACGATTATTCAAACAACGTTTAACGGAGTTATTCGAATGAGATATCTTATACTAGTACTACTTAATGTGCCGATTATCCTGGCAGCACTGATTAATATTATCACTCAGTACAAACTGCGCAAAGTTAGTGTAACACGCTTTCGCCATCAATTAATTATCTGGATGGTTATCATGGTTGTACTGATTGGGTCATTTCCTCTGTATAATATTTCGATAGGCCATCCGCCGCTGGATTCGTCAGAGTTAAGTCTATTTGATATTTTGCAAACTACAGCAATTATTTTGCTATTCTACATCGCTAATAATCAGCGTCAGCGTATCGACCAAAACGAACGAAGACTGCGCGATTTGCATCAAGAATTATCAATCAGGCTGTCGGATGAAAAATAGTATTGATATCATCGTACCGTACTGGGGTGAGTTTTCACTATTGAAGCAAACCGTCGATTCAGTGCTAGCACAAACCAGCAAAGCCTGGCATTTGACGATCCTCGACGATCATTATCCAGATAAAACCGCCTATAATTATTACAAAAAGTTAAACGATAAACGCATCACGTATATCAGACACCGTAAAAATATTGGTATTACCGCCAATTTTAATTACGCTATTCAACACGCAAGCGCACCGTATTGTATGATCGTCGGCTGCGACGATAAACTATTACCTATCTACGTTGATACTGTGCTAAAAAACATTGGTGAAGCAGACTTTTATCAGCCTCGCGTACAAATAATCGACGACAAAAGTAACGTATATCTACCGCTTGTCGATAAAGTGAAAAGAATACTGCAGCCTAAAAAATCTGGTATACTGTCTGGCGAAAAACTTGCTGCGTCGCTTTGCTGCGGCAATTGGCTTTATTTTCCATCCATCACTTGGAAAACCAATACTCTCAAAAAATATTCATTTGACACAAAATACAAAATCCTGGAAGACGTCATCGTCGAATTGACCATGATTATTGATGGCGCTTCGCTTTATTTTGACACAACAGAAACTTTTCAATACCGCCGTTTTGCCGAGTCGTTATCCAGTAAGGAAAAAGGTAAAAATGGTATCCGATTCAAGGAAGAGAACGAAGTCTATGATAATTTTTCCGATAGGTTTAATGAGATTGGCTGGAAAAAAGCCGCACGAGCAGCAAAACTTCGCGTGACATCACGCATTCATAGTTTCTTGTCGCGGTTTTAATGCTTATCCTATAACTTAATTAATTTACTACTATTTTGTCTTTGCAAACTTACGATTAACCGCCCAGGCATACAGATTGACGATTATCGATTGCGGCAATAGGTCATACAGTCGCCAGTTTATATCCTTCTTCGCTATTGGCATTTTAGCGTTTTTCCAGGGCGTTAGTTTCAAATATTTACGCCACAAAAAACCAACTGGATTATCGTTACCCTGCTGCCACGGCCGACCGTTCACACCAAACTGCGAATGAATGATCTTCGGCGTGTAGTAACTCTCCATGATTTCATCATAACTGTAAAAGCTCTCGGGCAAGAAACCATTAGCCTTAATGTATTTTTTAATGTCATAGCCATAGAAAACGGTCGAGAAATTATATTCCACGCCAATCTTCTTGATCTTGCCTTTGAAAAACACGTTGCACAAATCTTGGTCAGCCACCTCGTAGCTATTGTGCCGCAAATGCTCGCGCATCTTGGTATCAATCTTATCTTTCATCCATTTTTTGTGATTGATAAGCATAACTCCACAGTTAAAGTAACCGTCGGTTGGCTTCAAGCCAATGACATCCTTATGTGCGTTTACCATGGTAGCATCGTATGACAGCGCCATCACATTATCCTCAAAATCAAGCTCCAAAAGATCATCAAGCGCACCGCTAATCACCGTGTGTGGATTAATGTATAAAATTCGGTCTGTTTTGATGTCAAGCTTGGCAAACGCCAACATCTTATACCATGTGATATACAGACCTTTCCAAGCCTTAACGCCAATTTCTTTCAACTCGTCAGGATAACTTGACACGTCAACGAAAGTAATTGTCGCGTTCTTATAGTTTCCAATCATTTTGTTGAATTTGTTGATGCTATCTTTTTTCAGTTGATGTCCAAGATAGAAAATATTGATCTGTTTCAGGTGTTTATTGTTCTCTAGGAGTGACACAATAGAAATTGCACTGACTACGGCATAATTGTCATCACTCTGATATATAACGTTTAGAATTCCTTTATTCATGCTTGTAATTCCTATCCATTAACCGGTAGTTGTTTAATGTAATCTTTCAACATGTCTGTATAGTCTCTTGGTGTGAAACCTGCTCGGCGCAACTTCGACAAATCCATATCGCTGTTGAGCGGCCGCGGCGCAAAGCCTGGCTTACTGGCAGCATATTCCTCAGTAGAGATTGGCTGTACGCGGCCGCGATCATATCCGGCATATTCAAACACGTCAGCGGCAATTTCGTACCACGACTTCACTGGACCTTCGTTGGTTACGTTATATAGTCCATATGCGACTTTATTATCTAAGAAGAATTTAGTAGCTCGAGCAATCTCTGAAGCAAAAGTCAGCCGGCCAAACTGATCATTGACGACTTTTGGATTGATGCGCATATCCGCCAAGTTTTTCATAGTTTTTGGCATATTGTGACCATCGCCAACGACCCAAGATACCCGCATGATGTAGTGTTTTGGCACCAAACTGACCACCAAATCACCAGCGGCCTTACTTTCTCCATAAACCAACAGAGGCGCAACTACTTCATCGTCTTTATGATTTTTCTCTCGGCCATCCCAGACATAATCTGACGAATAGTGAACAAGGGTCTTGTTTTGTTCAATGGCAACCTTAGCTAGGTTGCGCGGACCATAAGCATTAGCTAGCCACGTCTTGGCGCGCAATTCTGGAGTTTCAGAACCATCAGCGTTAACCAAAGCTGCCGCATTTAAGATAACATCATATTTTGACCAATCAAACATGTTTACTTGCGCTTCATCAGCTATATCCAGCTCTTCCCGCGGCAGTGACTTGGCATCTGGAAACATGGCACGTAGCGCCTTGCCCAATTGTCCGTTTGCTCCCAAAATTACATATTTCTTACTCATAATTCCCCTTTGCTTTGTCAGTTATTATAGCATCTTTTAGCGACCGCTTGTAGATAAACAGCAGAAGCGCTACTTGTAAAAAGCTGATCAGCATAAAAACCAGCACGCTACCCAACATCGCCAACTGCTCAATCAGGCACATAGACATCACTACCGCCAAAACATCTGTGAGTAGCAATGTATAAAACTGCCCCTTAAACCGACGCATAATTATCAGCAAATTAACATAAATCGATACAAAAGCGTTCGCCGCCGCGCCAATAACCATAATTATCAAATCAAGGCGGAAATTATTGATATTGATGCCAAAAATAACATTGAGTATCCAAACACCAATCAAATAGCTCAGGACAACTGAAAGTACGCCCATCCCAAAAGTTATTTGATTAATCTTGCCGACGATTCGCGCGAACTCCTTCAATTTTCCTTTTGCTAATAGTTCAGACAAATTGACGACATTCGGCTGAATGATAAACGATATGAAGAGTCCAAGGAGCGTAATTGGCATTGCCATAATGCCAAAATAACCAATTTGATCAGGATGGGACTTGTCCAAAAAATACCGCGGGATATTGAGTGAAAACATCGTCAGAAACACCACAACAAATACCGCTGAAGTACGTTTCATGATTACGACAGCCTGACTGGCGTATTCTTTGATGAACTTTTTATTCATAGCAATAACCTCAACACGTCGTACCCATAACACATCGTACAGAAGGATAATGAGCGCATTGACTAGCAATATCGCCAATGTGCCATACATGACATTTTTAGTTACAATATCAACCACTATAAATACTCCAAAACCAAGAATCGCTTTCATGGTTAGCGAGATGCCAGCGATATACAATTTACGATGGATTTGCAAAACACCATACAACGAATCGGCAATTGATTCTAAAATTTTAAAGGCTACCAAAATCATAATCAAACCTGTTTTCGTAGCGTTATATCCATTCAATACACAAAACACCACTGCAGAAACTGCCACAATAAGCGATGCAACGAAACGCACAGCGACATAACCGCCACTGCAAAACTCCCGCTTGACATCAGATGCCTGATAAGTCCGGCCGCCCCATAAAGATATCGCCCAAAACACCACCGAAAGCGACAGTGCAAACGAAAATAACCCAGAATCCTCGATGCCATTCAACCGCGTAATAACAATCAATAATACTGGTGAAATCGCACTCTGCAACAGTGAACCTAATGAATTCCAGATGTAGTCCTTTTTCTGCGATTGCATATCATTAGTATAGCAAGTTTGCTCAATAAACTACTCTACTTTATAATTTGCTTAGTATATGAAAAAATATTGGTCTTTATTCTTATCTTTTATTAAAAAGCCTGAAAACGTCTTTATATCTTTGTCTTTATTTTTTGGGGTGTTGTCGGCAGCCACTGTACCTCTGCTGTCAGTCAATGACGAAGGTGTACATTATATGCGGGCCTATGGGTTATCCCAAGGAAAAATTGAATCAGGAGTTGCCTGTACTTTACCTAAAGAAGTGGTATTAAAAGCAAAAGAAGCAGATGTAAATAATTTCGTAACTAGCTATAAGAAGATCATAAATCGCAGCGACACAGAGACAGGAAAATGCAGCAGCGCAACTGGCTATCCTCCAATTATGCATCTACCGCAGACAATTGGTATCATTTTGGCAAATCTCATACATGGTTCACTCGGAGTAACCATCATGTTCGGAAGATTAGCTAATCTAATATTTTATTCATTTGCTCTTTATTTCGTCATAAAATGGGTACGCGTTGGCAAATGGACATTCGTAGCAACCGGCCTATTTCCGCTAATGATCCATTTGGCAGCGTCTCTTTCCGGAGATAGTGTGACAAATATCGCAATTTTTACCGCTATTGCTGCTACATTGAATCTCTTTAGCCAAAAAAACCCGTTAACTCGACAGCAGCAGTTGCTTATTATTGCTATAGCCTGCTTGTTAATTCTCACAAAGTCGGTAACAATACTCTTATTATCACCAGTCATTTTCTTGCCAAAGCGCCTCTTCGTTCCAGATAAAAAATCAAAAATATCTTTTATTCCACAAAAATGGTTAGTTCTCTCAGCAGCAGCAATATTAGCAGGCCTTTGTTTAATAGCGTGGCTTCATGTATACACACAACCCCTACTCACCACTGGCGCACCGCATAATCCGCTTCATAGCAATCCGCTCAAATTTATCCAGATATTATTTAATACTTACCTAAACCCAAACCTGCCCGTATCCGACGATATCCTGAGGGGCGTGATTGGCGCATTCTCTGCTTTTAAATACGGGCTGCCACTTTTTATATTACTACCATCATTTTCCCTCCTCTTCCTCTCTCTCCTTCATTACAACAAGAAAGACCAGGAGTTATTAGGAGAGCAGACTGGTAAATTGGCAGTGTATAATTTGGCGACAATTGGGTTGTTTGTTTGCGCAGTGTCATATGCTATGTATACAGCGTGGGCCTTATTGCCGTTTAGGTTTGGCGAGGGAGCGTATTATGCAGATGGTGTTCAGGGTAGATATTTTACAGCAACAGCAGCTATGTTAGTGCCGGTAGGGTTATGGCTGCAGAAGTATATTAATGTAAGGACTAAGAATGAAAAAGTATTTAACCTTATCATGTTCTTTGGGCTAGCTTTAGTACTTGGGTTTTATGTTTTTGAGACGGTGTGGAGGTTTAAGTAGCTATCCTAATCATGACAATGTGCTAGAATAAAAACAGTTATGAAAAAATCTTGGTCTCGCTTTCTATCGTTTATTAAAAAGCCTAAAAATGTCTTTATATCTTTATCTTTATTTTTTGGGGTGTTGTCGGCAATACTAGTCCCTCAGTTATCTGTTAGCGACGAGAACATGCACTATATGCGCGCCTACGGAATATCTCAAGGTCGCGTAGAGTCTAACTCACCCTGTACATTGCCGAAAGATGTTATCAAAAGAGCTGAAGCAGTTTACGAAGGTAACTTTTCCGCTGATTATTCTAAACCTATAGATCGAAACATAATGGACGTTCATAAGTGCAGCAGCGCCTCTGGCTACCCACCAATTATGCACCTGCCGCAAACAATCGGCATCGGTATAGCAAGTTTATTTAATGGATCTACTGGTCTAACTATCTTATTTGGGCGTCTTGCTAACGTACTTTTCTATTCAATTGCTGTCTATCTCATTATCAAGTGGGTGCGCATCGGTAAGTGGGCTTTTACAGCAATTGGACTTATTCCACTAATGATTCACATGGCGGCGTCGCTATCCAGCGACTGCATGACAAATGTGGCAGTATTTACAATTACTGCTTTTACCTTGAACCTATTCACCCAAAAGGATAAGTTATCACATAAACAAACAGTCGCTCTTATCTGTATAGGAGTATTCCTTACTCTAACCAAATCTGTAAATGCCTTACTACTATTTCCTCTTCTGTTTTTACCAAAGCGTCTATTCTCACCCAACAAAAACGAACGTCTGCCATTTAATGTTCAGAAGTGGACTATATTGGTAGTAACTGGTATCGCCGCGATAATTAGCATACTAATTTGGCAAAAAATATATGGTCAGCCTCTACTCACCACCGGAGCAGCTCACAACCCTCTACATAGCAACCCTCTTAAGTTTATTACCATATTGTTTAATACATACATCAGTCCAACTATCGGGTATACAGATACTGTATTACGCGGTAGTGTTGGTGAATTTTCATCCTTTAAATACCGCCTACCTTTGTTTGTGCTGATACCGCTCTTTTCCCTCCTCTTCCTCTCTCTCCTTCATTACAACAAGAAAGACCAGGAGTTATTAGGAGAGCAGACTGGTAAATTGGCAGTGTATAATTTGGCGACAATTGGGTTGTTTGTTTGCGCAGTGTCATATGCTATGTATACAGCGTGGGCCTTATTGCCGTTTAGGTTTGGCGAGGGAGCGTATTATGCAGATGGTGTTCAGGGTAGATATTTTACAGCAACAGCAGCTATGTTAGTGCCGGTAGGGTTATGGCTGCAGAAGTATATTAATGTAAGGACTAAGAATGAAAAAGTATTTAACCTTATCATGTTCTTTGGGCTAGCTTTAGTACTTGGGTTTTATGTTTTTGAGACGGTGTGGACTTATAAATAAACTCGATCCAATCTTTGCACTTATGCTTGCTTGTGTTAAAATAATGTAAATATGAGAATTACAAATAAAAAACTTTCAAAAAAGCAAATCCTAGTAGCTACCCTTGCTGTAGCTGTCGCGATTTGCGGGAGTGTTTTCGCGCTTGATAAGATCGGTATTATCTCAATTTTTCCCAAAGAAACCGTACCAAATATCAGTAAAGAGCCAACGCCGCAAGAAAAAAAATCTGAAGAAAAAGCCAATCAGGACACTAAAGAATCATTCCTTAATGCCACAAAAGATGACGAAAAAAAGTCTGTTGAGGAAAGTAAACCCGCTCCAGTGCCAAAAAATAATTCATCAATCGAGCTTTCAGCTAACAGAGATGGAGACAGCGTTACAATTATCGTAAAATTAAAAGAACAGGGTTATTCGCAAGGCAAATGCTCTCTAACTGTAGCCGCTAATGGAAAAAAGGTTGCGCAGAATGCTGATATTATATACCAGCCAGAATACTCTACCTGTGCTGGATTTTCAGTACCCGTATCTTCAGTCGGCGGCGGCCAATGGACTATTTCATTATCGGTAACTCCACTCAATGGCAAGCCTATAACTAAAACTTTAACAAAGGAGATTTAATGGTGAAAACGAGAATATTTATCTCTGCCATTGCCGTTGCTGCAATTGGTGTTTTTAGTTTAGTGTTTTTTGCTAATCAATCGAGTGCTGTCACCGCTAGCGATTGGCGCGCTGGAAACATCGTTGACGACTTTGTTTTTACTAATTCTGATGACATGACAGTTGCTGATATCCAAGCATTTCTCAATAGTATTAACCCAAATTGCGACACATACGGAACTGGGCGTGCTATTGAAAAAGGCAGAGGTGATATTACACGCGCGCAATATGCCGCTTCGCGGGGCTGGGCAGGTCCGCCTTATGTCTGTCTAAAAGATTATTATGAAGTTCCTAAATACTCGCCAGGCAACTACATTCCTGCCAATAACTTTAGCGGTTCAATACCAGCAGGAGCTGTTAGCGCAGCGCAAATAATCTACGATGCAGCAAAACGTAATAATTTAAGCCCGAAAGTTATCCTAGTTAAAATCGCTACTGAATCAGCCGGCCCGCTCACCACAGATAATTGGCCGCTGCAAAGCCAATATACTTACGCTATGGGCTCACATTGTCCAGACAGCGGTCCCGGCGGTAGCGCAAATTGCGACCGCAATTATGCTGGTTTCTCAATGCAAGTCGAATCTGGAGCCCAATTAATGCGCTGGTATCTCGATAATATGGATAAACCTTGGTGGACTTATAAAAAACCGTTCGCTACTAACTCAATTTTGTGGAATGTAGTGCAGCGTGGCTGCGGCGCTGGAGACGTATATATTGCCAGCAAAGCAACAGCTGCACTATATACTTACACCCCGTATCAGCCAAATCAGGCCGCTCTTAATAATATGTACGGACTAGGCGACCATTGCAGCGCTTACGGTAATCGTAACTTTTGGCGCGTTTGGAACGACTGGTTTGGATCGACCCAGTACAGCCGTCCAATCATTAGTTTCAAGTCGCATATTAGCTACTATGGCTGGACCGGACTAGTACACAATCGCGGTATTACTGGATTTACTGGCCAAAGTAAATCCATGCAAGCTTTCAGTATCGACGGTGAAGTTACCTATTCATCTTATAGCGAGGAACGCGGTTGGCAGCCAACTGTTTATGGAAGCATGCAGTCTGGTACGACAGAGCTTAATCGACCTATTCAGGCAGTTAAAATTCAGCCAACTGGATCGCTTGCTGCAAAATATGACTTATACTACCGCGCGCATGTCAGCTATGTCGGCTGGATGGGTTGGGCAAAAAATGGCGAGCCAGCCGGCATAACGGGCGGACCTGGAAATAATATAGAGGCCTTAGAAATCCGGCTTGTTCACAAAGGATCTAGCGCCCCAGAAGATTCGGGCCAAGCTTTCAAAAATGTTAATACAAAGGGAGATTCTTCACCGTTAGCAGCCTCAATTAGCTCTCACGTTGGCATGGTTGGCTGGCAACCAGCAGTCACTGATGAAATGATTAGTGGTACTACCGGCCAAAGCCGTCGGATTGAAGCCGTCAAAGCCTCCCTTATTAATAAAACTGGCATTTCTGGCGACCTTCGCTATTCGTCCCACGTCTCATGGGTTGGCTGGCAAGACTGGAAAAATGCAAACGAAATATCAGGCACTACTGGTCAATTCAAATCAGTCGAAGCAATTCGTTTTATGCTCACTAGCGACCTTGCAAAATCATACGATATCTGGTATCGTGCTTATTCGCAGTATGTCGGCTGGATGGGTTGGGCAAAAAATGGCGAGCCAGCCGGATCAACTGGTGCAACCAGACAGCTTGAGGCCATCCAGATTCGTATAGTGCCAAAAAATTCAATCACCCTACCTAGCGGTGCATTCTATAATCCAGCCAATACGCCTGTCCCAGATTTGTATGATCTCAACTATTCAACCCACGTCAGCTATGTTGGCTGGATGCCGAACGTCTCTCAGGGTGTCATGTCTGGTACAACGGGGCGATCGTTCGCCGTTGAAGCACTACGCATTGCCAAAGCCATATCACAACGCGACGGATCGACCATCGCCATCCGCTGCTCATCAAAATCGGCTAACGACCCTTGGTCGGCAGATATACCTGTGACCGAACAACAAATCTGCGGCACTACCGGCCAAACAAAAGCGCTCAATGGCATAAAACTATCCCTCAGTGAAACCGACGCCAAGAAATATGATATTTACTACCAAGCCCACCTATCATGGATTGGTTGGCAAGAGTGGAAAAAGAATGGTGAGGTCGCCGGTGATAAACCAGGATCACATATTGAAGCTGTTAGAATAAAGCTTGTTGAAAAATAAAATATCTATTTGTATATATCAACAATCCGCTGCTCAAGCCTACTCCACTGATAAGCTTGAGCAGTTTTTTGACCATTTTTAATGATTTTATCGCGCAGTTTTTTATCGTTTAGTAACTTTTCAACAGCTGCAACGCCCGCATCGATATCGCCTTGGCGATAAAATAGGCAGTTGTAATTGTCTTTCAGATATTCAACATTGCCGCCGTTTGGTACTACAACAGAAACGCCTCCAGTCGCCATCATTTCAAGCGGCGGATATGAAAAGCTCTCAACGATACTAGTTTTAATCAAAATATCGCAGCTTGCGTACACTTCTCCAACTTTTTCTGGAGCAATACGATTATAAAATCTATCGACTCGGTACCAATCTTTTGGTTCCTTGCGGTATGACAAATACGAAATCTCGAATTTTTCAGGGTCAAGCCTCTCAACGATACGAAAAGCTTCGTCAGTATTTTTATACTCACTTTTACTGTCGCCTTCAATAAGTATCTTTATTTTGCCCGTAAAATCCCGTTCGCGATATGGGTACAATTCAAGATCAATTCCATTTGAGACATACTCGGATTCTTTATGAAAGACATCTTTCAACCACTTCTGACACCATAGTGACATCGTAATATACCGTATACCAGATTGATCGCAGTAAGAAGCGTTCGCTAAAAAGCGCGGTTCGCCAGTACCTGGTATATAAAAATCCGTTTCAAAGTTTTGCACAAAATAAAGCCGATTACGAACATTAGGCTGCTTCTTAACTAGCTCAACAGTTGACCACAACGTTGCAACCTGCGTGTCAAAAAATGCTTTCATTTTAGTTTTGTGCGTAGCAACGACATTAAATCCAGGCAACTCATATCTATAGCTATAGGTTTTCTTAGCGATTTTTAGAGCGTGCTTACTGACTGCATCAATTAGCGTCACGTCCCAGCCATGCCTTCTTAGCACATCAGCATGCTTTAAGGCGACAATTACTCCTCCTGAAATATCAGTTGAAGGCAGAACAAAACCGATATTTCGCGCCAAATGCTTTCTAATAAACGAAGCTAGGTTATAGCCAGTGTACACCGTCGAATAGTTATGAATTATCTCCTCGTGAGCTTTATCTGCAAGTTTACCGCGCAAAACCGAGTCTGATACTAGTAAGTCAAGCGCTTTAAACCACTCTGCGTCAGTATTGTTTACTAGTATGCCTGTTTCGTTATTCTGAATTTTCTCTGCAAAAGCGCCAATATTGCTGGCTACGGTTGGAATCTTTACAAGAGCCGCCTCAACCCATTTATTCTCAGATTTTGCGCGGTTAAAAATCGTATCAACCAGCGGCGCCAAAACAATATCGCACTCTGCCATAACAGCTGGCAATTCTCGCCAATCAACAAATCCTGACGTAATAAGGCGTTCTTTATACGGATCAAGAGCTTCTGGAACGTCCAGGATGCCAGCAATCTTAAGGTAAATTTGCGGATACTTTTCGAATATTTTAATAAGACTAGGAATGACAAGGTCAAAATCTTCATTATGCGTAATACTACCGCTAAAATAGCCGATGACAACTTTATCTCTGTCTTTACTAACAGCCTTAAGCGCTAAATTAGATAGCTTAATCATTTCATCAGATGCAACGTTGCGGTTAATCAGCACTTCACCCTTCGTGTAATGCTGCAGCTCCTCTTGCAGTTGAGCGGTCGTGGTAACAACATGATCGCACAACTCCAGCGTTTCGCGCATCCGATTAACACCATCATCGTAGAGCCGCTTATCATCGACACTCATCTGCTGAACATATTTGATTGAATCAGTATATTTCTGGTCAATTACCAAATCATCGATATCAAAAAAACAGGTTTTATTAAAATAATACGCCTGCTTGATAAATTCGCGAATCGTATCAGTTATTGGGCAGCGGAAAAATACAAATCCGCGATAATACTTCAATTGATCAAGCGATAATCTATCATAAAAAACGCTTTCAACAGTTAACCCCTGCGACATTAACTGCTCCATCTGGTGAGCAACTCGGTAGCGCTCTGGGTGCGGCAAAGTGCAGCCGTTAATAAATAAAATATCTTTATATACTTGCTGTTTTTTATCAGGAAATTTCTTATAATATGCATACTTTGCTGCGCGTTTTACAAAGCGGACAGCACCATCGTCTTTAATTATTACAACACTTTTCTTTACAAGATTATTAACTTTACGTATCATTATTGTTCCTCCTTAGCCGTCATATATGGATTATATAACGTTTTTAGACCTTTATCGCAAAGAGCTTTAGTTAGCAATCGGCTAGTTATTCTTGTTGATTCATCAATCGAAGCCAACTTATTCCGTTCAATAAATAGCACGGGAAGATCTATAGCACCTAGATTGTATCTAGCGGTTAGATAAATGTGTTTCGTAAAGGATCGCCGGCTTAGCGCCTGTATGCATTCTACTATTTTTTTATCTAAGATTGACGTAAGGTTTTCTATAACTCGATTCTCGTCAGCTACAGACGGAACAACTGCACCGATATCAAGTCGCATCACATCGCCCATATCGCTATACTTATCAATATCTTTAATCATAGTCTCTGAGAATACTATTATATCAGCAGTTTCATCACGAATGACATCGCCGGCAGCGGTTGATTCGCTAAATAACACATTTTTTATAGTAAGATTTTGCGGCATAGAATATCTCAGCCGCCACTGAGCGCCATATGTTGAATCGCGCATAACTTGAGCTTGAACTTGACGGCTCTTGATATCGTCATTTAAAGCCCTCTTCTGAGCATCAATAACATAAGGTTTTGCGTCCAACCCTTGTGCAGTAGAATTTTTATGGACACGCCAATAATAGAGTATTTGCGAAACATGCGCAATCTGCTGCGGCTGCAGTATTCTTGTTATGCGCAAAAAAAGCTCCCAATCTTGAGCTCCGTTGTAGTTGCCATCTTCACCTTCCAACTCCAACAAAAGTTTCCGCTGTATGACAGCAAAGTGCGTAATATAGTTGACCGACCGCAAGAAATCAGCATTCCAATCAGGTTTGAAAAATGGTTGATATTGTCGTTCGCGTTCATCAAGCTTAATCTCGTCAGTATATATAAATTTTACATCTGGCAAATTATTTATCTTTTCGACAATTCGCAATAAAGCGTCTGGGTGCAGCACGTCGTCATGATCAAGTAGCGCCACGTATTCCCCGCTAGCTTTATGGATACCGTAATTTGTCGCCCCAGCAATATGGCGATTGGCCTTAAGAAAAAAAGGCTTTATTTTTGCATTAGTCTTTGCTATAGCGCTGATTTCTTGCTTCAAGCCTGTATCAGGCGACGCATCATCAACAATAATCAGCTCCCAATTATCGTATGATTGAGATTCAACTGACTGAACCATTTCCCTCAAGTATTTCGTTGGAGTATTATAAGCTGGCACAATAATCGACACTAGCGGCTGTCTGCGTAATTTATAATTTATAGGCTTATCTTCATACCTGCACCGCCATGACTCATATAACCTGCGCTGACGCGAATCAAGATAGTTGCGATATGGCGAAATCAATAACAGCAAGAAAGAGTAAAGTGCTCTATTGTGTTTTATTATATTTTTCAAGCGTTGCAACATATTTTATTTCCATGTGTGATCTAGCTTCGTCACGCCGCCCCAGCGGCCGTGTCCATAATCGCGTTGGACTGAAAAAAACGGTCCTTCCTCGATAAAAGCAATCACCTTTGTATCATTAGTCCCCATCAAACCCGCCTTGATAAAATACCTGCCTTCATTAAGATTTAACTTTACAGTGTAGCGAGCTGTTTGATCTTTAATAGCGCTAGTTTTTTCTTGGTAAGTATTCGGTCCGTAAACATACTCGCCGTTTTCACGAAAAATTGCAACGCCTACATGTTTAACACCCTTTTGCTGCCATGACAAATCCACCGTCATAGTTTCTTCAAAGTCATACATGGTCTTTTCTTTACCATCAGTACCACGCAACACTATTTTGAACGGTACCGCCCCTTCGTTATCGCCGTTTAGCCCAGTTGTCTGGTCGTAATTCTGGCTGTTGCTACGACTATATGCCGCCGCAATACGATACGGTTTGCCAATCATTTTAACGTGGCCGTCTTCAATAAATACTGCTTTTGTACAAAACCTCTCGACTGCCGCCATATCGTGAGTTACTAAAATTACAGTACGTTTTTCACGCTTAAGCTTATCAAAGTACGAATAGCACTTCTTTTGAAAAGCCTCATCGCCAACCGCAAGCACTTCATCAAGCAACAAAATATCAGCATGAGCGCGAATTGCAATTGAAAAGGCTAAACGGACCTGCATACCGCTTGAATAATTCTTAAGCCGTTCTTCCATAAAGTCTTCTAATTCTGCAAACTCAACAATCGCGCTATACATAGATTCCATTTCTTCATGGCTAAACCCTAGCAGTGCACCATTAAGAAAGATATTTTCGCGGCCAGTTAACTCTGGATTAAATCCTACGCCGAGCTCAATAAACGGCACTAGCGAACCGTACACTTTAACGTTACCGCTATTTGGCGTATAAATACCAGCTATCGTTTTCAACAACGTGCTCTTTCCTGAACCATTGCGGCCAACTATACCGAAAAAGTCTCCTTCGTTTATAGTAAAACTTATATCTTTTAACGGCGTAAACACACGGTAGCCTTTGCGACCTTTTAGTATATTTATCAACTGTTGTTTAACACCCGAACTAGCTTCAAGCGGAATTTTGAAAGATTTCGTTAGTTTGCTAATCTCGACAATTGCCTTAGACATCAAACACTCTCCGCGAAGTACCGCTGGTTAGATCGAAAATAAAAAACCGCTAGCAATATTACGATGATAACTGCAACAAACGGCATCAACATCACCGGAAACGACACCAAATCATACAGCTGAAGTGTTTGTTGCGTCACTAATACCTTACGAACGTCTTGAACTACTTGAGCAACCGGATTAAGCATTAGCCATGAGGCAGCCCATGGCATCTGTTTTACAACCATTTGCAACGGATATATTACCGGAGTAGCATAGAATGCTGCTTGCAAGAATATTTCCCATAGATAACCGATGTCTCGATATTTAACGTTAAGCGTTGCTAGAAAAAATGCTACCGCCAATGAAAAGATATACAATTCAGCTATCAGAGGAATTATAAGCAACGCCTCTGCAGATATAGACACACTGTTGATTACGCAAAACACCAAAATAACGATTGTATTTATTATAAGATTGATAAATGCAGAAATAGTGCCGGATACAACAATAATAAATTTCGGGAAATTAATCTTGCGAATTAAGTCGCCCCGCGAAACTATTGATTGTAATCCTTGTACGGTTGCCTCGGTAAAGAAATTCCATAATACAATACCAACTAATAAATACACTGGAAAATGTTCAATATCTCTGCCTAGACGTAAGAATTTATCGAATACTATATATAGAATAATAAATAAAAATATTGGTTTTAAGATTGACCACAAATAACCTAATACTGATCCTTGATAGCGTAATTTAAAATCCGTTACAACCAGCTCGCGTAACAATATTTTATTACGTCTATTCCATACACTCGCTACTTTCATAGTCTCTCCAGCCATTATATAATAAGATTGTGACAAAAAACAATCTCGCCATCATCGTCCTTAACTGGAACGGCGCCGACGACGCGCTTGAGTGCATCAACTCGCTGGCCCAGCAGACGCTCAAACCGACTATCATAATCGTCGATAATCATTCTCGCGACGACTCTGTCATACGTTTCGAACAGTATCAGACAGAACATCCGTCCGTAGATTGTACAATTATCGCTAACAATAAGAATCTGGGATTCGCCGGCGGAATTAACACCGGATTGGTTTATGCGCGTAAACAAGGATTTGAGTATATTGGTGTACTTAATCCTGATGCTATTGCTGACAAAAAATGGTGCCAAGCACTCGTCGACGAACTGTCAAGCCAGCCAAAATGCGGCATTGCGACTGGTATTTTACAACGGCGCGACGGTAAGACGCTTGATACAACTGGCGACTTCTATACAACCTGGGGCTTGCCTGGCCCACGAAACCGCGACGAGCCTATTGAAAATGCGCCGAGTAAGCCTGGCGAGGTTTTTGGCGCGACTGGCGGCGGAGCGGTTTATCGCGCGGCAATGTTTGACGATATCGATATGTTTGACGAGGACTTTTTCATGTATTACGAAGATGTTGACCTGAGTTTTCGCGCCCAGTTAGCTGGCTGGAAGGTCCGCTTTACACCCAAAGCCATCGCTTATCACAAGGTTGGTGCCAGCAGCAAAAAAGTGCCTGGTCTCGCCGTTTACAATACTTTCAAAAACCTGCCGTTAGTTTTCATTAAAAACGTTCCAGGAAAATTATTTTGGTATATTGGCCTGCGTTTTTTCCTGACATATTGGCTAATTTTCGCCAGCGCCGTCCGCCACGGCAACGGCTGGCCAGCTTTCAAAGGTATATTAGCCTCAATAATTCGTAAACCTGCTGCCTACCATAAACGCTGGTCTATTCAAAAAAACCGCAAAGTCTCTGTCAACTACATCCGCAGCATCATCCACGAAGGGCCGCTACCCAATCAAACTGGGCTGATGAAATTTCGTAAGTTTTTTACTGGAAAATAAACTATTCCCATAACTGCTTTTAGTGCTTCTATTTTGTAAATTTTTATGATAATTCATAACCCGTAGGGCGTATATTGACAGAAAACACGTTCTACGGGTAAAATTATTATTATGAAGATTCATTTCTCGAATCAAGGAATGCTCCGCAATTTTGAGAATTTCCTTGAATCAGCTGATCTATCAAATCCCTCGGAGCTTCATATTTCTACCAACCCTAAATGGATTAATGTTCACCCTGCTATTTTGGTTATGACAGCTGCTCTAGCAAGAAAAGCTGGAAGACTAAATTCTACCATAGATACACCTCCAAAATCTGGCGCCTACCTTGACAGAATGGGCTTATATTCATACCTTAAAACACCATCACCATTTAGCATTACCCACAAAGACGAATCTGGTAGGTTTATTCCAATTTCTGTAATTAGCACTCCACAAGAGCAATCTGCTTTTATTTCAGATATGATCCCCTTGCTACACTTGCCAGAAGAAAAATCTCCCGTAATTAAGTATGTTATAGGCGAACTCGTACGTAATGTTATAGAACATTCCCTATCCTCAGATGGCGCTATAGTAGCTGCACAATATTACAAAAAAAGTAATCGGATTAGTATCGGAATTTGCGATTCTGGGATTGGAATATGGAAAAGTATGCAAGAATATTGGCATCCAGCCACAGATATAGATGCTATAAAACTAGCCCTTACGCCTGGGATATCAGGAACAACACGCCAAGAAGGAGGCACTGACGATAATGCTGGCGCTGGACTATTCTTTATTAAATCAATTGCAAAAATATCCCGTAGCTATTTTTTAATTTATAGCGGTAAAGGAGAATATAAGCTTACAAAACACGATCGGCGCACAAAAACTCCAAGACTTTATGCCGACCCAACACGAGATCCTCATCGTGAAATTAATACTGCTCCAGATTTTCAAGGAACCCTAGTTGCAATTGACATATCGTTAGATAACAACGAAGCTTTTGACGCACTTCTTGAAATGATTAGTCTAGTATATGATAACGCAATACGCGAAAGAAAACGTGCTAAATATAGGGAGCCCCGTTTTATATGATGATTACCGTTAAAATGTATAATGAAGCAGGGAAATTTGCTGAGAATAAAGAAATAGCTAAAACTATACGCACAAAGCTAATCATACCCAATCTAGAAAACAATAATATGATTGTGTTTGATTTTAACCATATTGAAGGGTGCACTCAATCATTTATTCATGCACTTCTAAGCAAACCAATCCGCGATTTTAGAGAAACAGCTTTTAAGAATTTATTGTATCAAAATGCCAATCAAGATGTTAAAAAGATCATATCAATCGTTTATCGTTATATGCAGGAAAGTTTAGATGAATAATACCCGTAGAACGTTTTTATATCAAAACACGCTCTACGGGGAGGATTAATCCATATGCGCCTACTAGAATATGAAGCCAAAAACCTATTGTCAGCGTGTGGAGTGCCGATACCGCGCGGCAAAGTTTTCGCTGCTAATGAATTGCAAGCTATCGCTGCGCCGATCATTCTGAAATCGCAGGTTCCTATCGGCGGGCGTGGCAAACTTGGCGGTGTGCAAATAGTCCGGCAGCAGTCAGATGTAGAATCTATTGCCCGAAAAATGTTCAACCTTAAAATCAAGGGATTTTTACCGTCAAAATTGCTAGCCGAAGAAATCCTCGATATCAGCCGCGAATTTTATTTTTCATTAAATATTAATCGCCAAACTGCTAGTATTGAGCTGCTTGCCCACGCTGGCGGCGGTGTTGAAATTGAAAGCCAAGATACTGCAGCCTTTTTTCGGCGTGATATTGCCAATAAAAAATTCGACTCTTTAGCTGACGAGCTCGCTGATTATCTCGATATTGCTGACAAAGCGTTCTTGCTGCAGGATATTGTTGAAAATGCTTATCGTTGTTTTATTGACAATGATTGCTTGTTACTAGAGATTAACCCGCTAGTACTCACCTCTGACGGTAAGTTAATCGCTGGCGATGCCAAAATTACCGTTGACGATGCAGCTGCTTTTCGCCACTTGGATTGGCAATTCGAAGACAACTCTACCGAACACAATTTCGTCATACTTAATTGTGACGGTGCGGTTGCTACAATCGCCAACGGCGCTGGGCTCGCCATGGCAACGGTCGATGCGGTGGTGGCGAGCGGTTTGACACCAGCTAATTTCCTCGATATCGGTGGTACAGCTACCTCTGATAAAATCCTCAATTGCTTCCATCAAATTACTACTCTCGATAATATCAAGGTGATTATCATCAATATCTTCGGCGGCATTGTCCGCTGCGATGAGGTGGCCCGAGCCATTATCGATGCCCAGCGGCAAATTCCTGACCTACCGAAACTCGCCATTCGCCTATCTGGCAACCGCGAAGCTGAAGCCCGCCAACTGCTAGCACAATACAATCTACCGCTATTCGACAGTTTAGAAGCAATCCTGGAGGACATTTCATGACACCGCAGCTTTTTACTGGCAAAAATGTCATAATTCAGGGAATCACTGGAAAAAACGGCCGGTTTCACGCGCAAAATATGCTTAATTACAAAACGCATATCGTCGCTGGCACCTCGCCTAATCAAGCTGTTTCCGAAGTTCACGGCGTACCAGTTTTCCGAACAATTAGCGATATCAAAAAACGTTTTGCCATTGATATTTCCGTGATTTTTGTGCCAGCGCCGCACGCCAAAGCCGCTATTTTAGAGGCTATTCAGGCGCAAATCCCGCTCATCATCTGCATCACCGAGGGCGTACCAGTACACGACATGCTAGAGATTAAGCAAAAATTGCGCCGCAGCCATTCAGTCTTGATCGGTCCGAACTGCCCCGGCGTGTTATTACCAGGCAGGCAGCTGCTGGGTATCATTCCAGCGTCACTAGCAGCACCTGGCGACACGGCGATTGTCAGCCGCAGTGGCACGCTTACTTACGAAGCCATGTCGTTATTGACACGGGCTAATTTCGGGCAGCGATACATCATCGGTATCGGCGGCGATATGATTAGCGGCAACAGTTTTGTCGATTGTTTACAGTTATTTCAAAACGACCCTAGCGTTAAACGTATAGTAATGATCGGCGAAATCGGCGGCATTAGCGAAATTGCGGCAGCTGATTATATTAAGCAATCTATCAGCAAGCCAGTTTATGCTTATATCGCTGGGCATAGCGCTCCTAGCGGTGTCCAGATGGGACACGCTGGCGCTATCCTCGGTACTAATGCGCTTGAGTCAGCAGCTGCTAAAACGGCTTATTTACAGCAAGCTAGCGCTATCACCGCCAACTCAATTAGCCGTCTTATTCAAAAAATAAAGTGATATAATTAGCCTATGAAGACAATTACCGTTCTAATCCCAGCCTACAACGAAGAAGCGGTGTTGCCGCAGTTATTCGCACGTCTAAAAGATTTGCAAAAAATGATCAAAAAATACCGCCTAGAACTGCTATTTATCAACGATGGTAGTAGTGATGACACCTTGACTATGATTCAAAGAGAAGCCAAAAAGAATTCTTCAATTGCTTATGTTAATCTATCGCGCAATTTTGGCAAAGAAGCTGGCATGCTAGCTGGCTTTGATTACGCCAAAGGCGATGCAGTAGTAATTATCGACGCTGACTTACAAGACCCGCCCGAGCTAATTCCGCAAATGATTGAGCTCTGGGAGCAAGGATACGACGATGTTTACGCACGGCGCCGCAGCCGCCAGGGTGAAACTTGGCTCAAGAAAAAAACCAGCGAATGGTATTACCGTATTTTGCAAAAGTCGACGCGGATTCCAATTCAACGCGATACTGGCGATTTTCGCTTGCTTGATCGGCGCTGTGTTGAAGCTCTCAAGCTGCTGCGCGAATCGCAGCGCAACACCAAAGCCCTTTTTAGCTGGATCGGCTTCAATAAAAAAGAGTTGCTCTACGATCGCGACCCGCGCGCTGCCGGCGATACCAAATGGAACTACAGCAAACTGATTAATCTCGCTATTGACGGTATCACCAGTTTCACCACGGCGCCGCTGCGAATGTCATCGATTTTGGGAATGATTATATCATGCGGTGCATTTTTATATATTCTTTATCTGCTAATTCGACCTCTATTCGGCGTATCTACTGGCGCTGGCTATTCATCGCTAATGGCAGTAATTTTGTTTCTAGGCGGCATCCAGCTGATTAGCCTAGGTATTATCGGCGAGTACGTTGCTCGAATTTTTAGCGAGTCAAAGAACCGGCCTGGCTACTTTGTCGAGGAATATCACGAGGCTAAGCGTGAAAAATAAGGCGCAAATTGGTCGTTTCGCTATCGTCGGCACAATAAATACGATAATTGATTTTGGGCTATTATTTTTACTGACCTTTCTAGGATTACCGAAACTAGCCGCCAATACTATCTCGACCGGTACCGCCTTTGTTTTTAGCTTTTTCGCTAACAAAAAGTACACCTTCAAATCAACTAGCAAAAATATCAAATATGAGATAGTGTCCTTTGTGATTGTTACACTATTCGGCTTATGGGTGCTTCAAAACGCTATGATTTGGCTGGCTACGCCGCTAATCAAAAACCTCATAACTAACGAACGAATTTCCTTGTTTGCCGCTAAATTATTTGCCACGGCCATCTCTCTGATTTGGAATTATTGCCTATACGAGCGAATTGTTTTCAGAAAGGAATCATCATGAGTCATATCGCTATTGATGCCCGCGTTATCAACTCTGGGACTGGTACTTACGTGGTTAAGTTGCTAGAATATTTGCAAAAAATCGACCATCACAATACCTACAGTATACTCGTGCCAACCAAAGATAAAGACTATTGGCAGCCAACTAACCCAAATTTTAACGTCCTAACTATCGATTTCAAAAACTATTCGTTAGCTGAACAACTTGGTTTCAAAACCTTTCTCGATGACCTCAGTCCAGATTTAGTGCATTTTTGCATGCCACAGCAGCCAATCCGATATCGCGGCAAGCACGTCACTACCGTTCATGACATAACACTACTCAATACTTATAATTCCGACAAGAACTGGCTAGTTTTTCATGCTAAACAACTAGTCGGCCGTTGGGTATTCAAGAAAATTGCCAAGACTAGCCAGCATATCATCACTGTGTCAAACACTACCAAGCGCGAATATCAAGCATTCTGCAGAATATCTGATGATAAAATTACAACGATTTATGAAGCCGCCGAGATTCATCGGGGCGGCCTACAGCCATACAAAACACCGTTTACGCGCTTTATTGCTTATGTCGGCCAGCAGCCCGATTACAAAAATATCCGCCGTTTGGGCGACGCCCACCAAAAACTACTACAAAAGTACCCCGACCTCGGATTAGTGCTAGTTGGCCGGATTAACGCTGCCACTCAGCGCAACAAAGACTATTTCGAATCAAAAAAGTACAAAAATATTCACTTCACCGGCTTTATACCTGATGCTGAGCGCGATTGGATCTTCACCCAGTCGCTAGCATATGTCTTCCCGTCGCTGCTCGAGGGCTTCGGCTTGCCGCCATTAGAGGCAATGGCCTACGGTACGCCAGTTGTTTCAAGCAACGCTTCTTGCATGCCAGAAATTCTCGGCGACGCAGCAATATACTTTGATCCGCTTGATATTGAGGACATTGCCAGCAAGATTGATACCGTTATTACCGATAAATCACTGCGTAATACTTTGTCTAAAAAAGGCAAGCAACAAGTGGCTAAGTATTCTTGGCGGCGGATGGCCGAGCAAACTTTGCAAATTTACGAAAATGCTATTAAAAGCTAGAGTCTCATTTCTTTGAAGGCTTTTTGCGCTAAATCATACATAGTTTGGTACACAGCGATATCGGCGCCCTGCTCGGCTGTGTGCAGATAAATTACGTTATCAACAACCTCGATTGAGACTTCGAAACCAAGCGCTGCCAATTGCTCCATGTACGTCGGGTTGAGCAGCTCAAAGCTAGCTGCTTGGTCGGTATTAGAAGCATACACCTCGTATAACTCATTAAACTTGCCCCACTCCATTTCGACTTTTTCCAAACCGCGAACACCGCCGAAACGCATCATTTTCTTGCGGCGAACAATAATTTGGCCGTAATCTTTCGGTACGTTAATTTGAGCGATAACTACTGATGAACTATCAGTGGCGCGCTGGTAAGTATACAATTGCACAAGCAATGATTCTTTATACAAGCCGACCACATGGTTATTAATATCTGATGTACCAAACTGAGCGCCGTTAAATAGTTGACCGCGCTTTGGTATAAACAACCAGCCCATATCAGCGCTATAGCAATAATTATTCTGGCGGGCAAATTGGTCGATTTGCGGATTATACATCGCCGGGTTAGCTGTCGCCTGATCAACGCCGTCCAATAACCAATCTTTGCCATGGCGACGGAATCGCCAATATTCAGTGAATATACTATTGTCGGTAAATAATGTCTGATTGGTAGCGTTATCGATCAGCGAATCTTTAGCACTCGCCGAAAAACCAATCGTTACTGTATCTTGGCTATCATCAGGCGAATCTAACATATCAACCACCTCGGCGTCGTTCACTACGATATCCGACATTTGGTTTGTCCGATTCATTAGCTGTAGCGTATAAATCATCAAACCAGCATGATAAGCATAATTTTCGGTGGTATAGGCTTTAATCGCTTCGCTATCTTGCTTCGCCCAATCGCTTTGATAGCGCAGGAATACTTGCTTGGCGTGATCGATTATCTGTTGTTCGTTCCATACTGGATCGGCAGCGCTAGCTTGCGTAAGTTTATCGCGCAAAAACTTGCTTTGCTTAATCTTATTAAACGCCTCGTAAAGTCCAGTAATCATACCGACGAGCGCTCCTAGAGCGATAGTTACACCTACCCAACCTCTAGCAATCAACACGAAGGTTATTACTATCAAGACAAAACCAATCACGTTCGCAGCCACAAACCGCGTACCCTCTTGGCCTATGTGTTTGCGCAGCGCCGAACCGATACAATAAGCCGGTACGAAGCCAATCATCGCTATACCGGCCAGCAAACCGCCTCCGCCTCCGCCGCCAGAACCACCGCCCGAGCCGCCAGATCCGCCGCCGCCAGCACGAGCAAAGAGCTCGATATTTGTCAAAAATAAATGTTCCATCGAGCTCCTTACTTTTAATTTATTATTTTATAATTAAAACTTGACTTCAACTGGCTTTTCAATTGCTGCCCGTTCGCTTTCGCTAACGTCGAAGAACTCTTTATCAGCGTTAAATCCTAGCATTCCAGCAAAAATATTAGTCGGGAAGACTTTGCGTTTGGTGTTGAATTGGGTGACGTTAGCATTGTAAAAGCGGCGTGAGGCAGCAATTTTATCTTCGGTGTCGGTAATTTGCGCTTGCAGCTCCATGAAGTTGCTAGAAGCTTTCAGCTCCGGATAATTTTCGGATACCGCGAATAAGCTTTTGAGCGCCATAGTTAATTCACCGTCGGCCTTGGCTGCTTCAGCCGGGTGTGTTGCCGACATGATAGCCGAGCGCGCCTCGGTGACTTTTTCGAAAACGCCGCTCTCGTGCGCCGCGTAACCTTTAACAGTTTCAACGAGGTTCGGGATCAAGTCGGCGCGGCGCTTCAACTGCACCGAAATACCGCTCCACGACTCGTCAGTTTTGATATTTAGCTTGACCAAGCTATTATACATGCCGATTACCGCGCCGATCACGACAACCAGCAGGATAACCACCACCGCTACGATTATTAGTACAGCAGCCATACTCCAATCCTTTCTTTTATACTTATGATTATAACGCTAAGAACTCGCCTGCGCAATAATAATATAGCGCTGGCGGCCTTCGCCCTCAGAGTAAGTGCGAATATCACTGTATTCAGCCGCTATCCGGTGGACAATCCGGCGATCAGCAGCGTTAATATGAGCAACATGCGAATTGCCGGTGCGGCGCACTTCTTCGATCCAACCGCGAGCCTTTTCGGCAATTTTTTCTTCGCGCTGCTTCTTATAACCGGCAATATCGACGATCACGCGGGTAACCGCCGCATTATTATTGCGCAGCACTGTCGATACCATGTATTGCAAGCTGCGTAGCGTCTCGGCATTACGGCCAATCAAAATACTATTGAGGTCGCTACTGGCAATGTCAATCGATAAAATATCATCCTGATAGCTAGTCTCGACCTCTATATTTTCGCCAAAAAACGACAAAATATCCTCGACAAATTTCTTGGCATAGGCAATTGACTGTTCTTTATCCATACTTCTCCTTTCCTACTTCGCCTTAATCCGCGTGATGTGCGCTTCTTTAGCTTTTTTCTCGCGGGTTTTGGCTTTTTTCGATTTTTTGGGAGCGCTAGCCTCTTCGGCAATTTCGTGCATTTCTTCAGCATCTTTTCGCAGCAAGAAATGCTGCTGAGCGGCCGCCACCAAGTTAGACGCCGTATAGTAAAGCGCCAATGCTCCTGGCAGCCCCACCATGATCAAGAACATCATTACCGGCATAACCTTCATCATGCCGCGCGTCATAATACCGCTCATCTCGGTCGGATCGGCCTCTTTACCTTCAGCTGCCTCCTTCATCAGATCGCGAAAACGCTTCTGGTTTTTACCAGCAGTTGGCGCGGTTTGCTTAGTGATAATATACTGAGTAATTGCCGATATGGCCGCCAAAGCCAACAAGAAAAAGTCGATGCCGTGGTTGCTAAAAGTCGTCTTGGTTAAATCGATAAATCCGAGCATTGTATGATTGAAATTAGCTGGATTTTGGATAATCGACTGAATGACATCAATATTTTTGATTGGCTCGTAAAGGTATTGGCTAATCACTTCGCTTTTGAGAGAGATAATGATTCTAATCACCTGGTAAAGTCCAATAAATATCGGCAACTGGATAATCAACACTAATACCGAACGCATCGGCTTAATACCATAGCGTTTGTATAGTTCCATTTGCTGCATGGCTTCAGCCTGGCGGTCGCCTTTGGTGTTTTTCTTGATCTTAGCCAACTCTGGCTGCATTTTGCGCATCAGCTTAGTTTGGTTGAGCTGGCTTTTGATTAGCGGATACATCACAAACCGCAGAATAATCGTAAAGATAATAATCGCCAGCCCGAAATCGTGCCACGGAATGATACTATACAATAACATTAGCGCGTTAAAAATCGGCTGGACAATCAATAATTGGAATAAATCATGCATAAAAGCCTCGTATTCTCCTCTCGGCAAGTACTTATCTATACCATTATATCATCTCTTTGGCTGGCAACTACCGAATCAAGCGATGATTTGCGCAAAAATAGCATCAAGCGATGATTTCAGATCGCCAGGCGCCAAACTTAACGCTTCGCCGTTGGTAACAATCACTGCGATATCGACGTTTTTAACGCGAGGTAAAACATCAACCCGCAAGCGTTCATAAACCTGGCGGCGGATACGATTGCGCCCAACCGCTGATTTATGGACTTTTTTACTAATTACTACTGCAAAGCGCGGCTGCTGGCGGTGGGGATTGGTAATATATCTGACCGTAAAATAACGCGACCTAACTGCTTGGCCGTTTTTGTATAAAAATTTCAAGCTGCCATGCCCGTGAAATCGATATTTTGACGCAATCATACAATAAATTCCATTATAGCAAAATAGCGCCGAAAATCAGCGCTATTTACCTGTAGTTACCTCGACTAGCTAGAGCGCGATACGAGCACGGCCTTTAGCCTGGCGGCGCTTGAGTACAGCCCGGCCAGCTTTGGTTGCCCGACGGGCACGGTAGCCGTGCGTCTTGACGCGGTGTCGAGTATGCGGTTGAAAAGTTCGCTTTGGCATAATGACAGTTATTATAGCAATTTCACGCTCAATAATCAATATTTGATTGCTAATCTGTCGAGATTATACTATCGCTATATAAATTATCCACATTTTTGGCTGGTTTGTCCACAAATTTAACAGAGGTGGCGCTAAATTGTGGAAAAACTCACCCCTGTTTAGCCGCCTACATAACTATCAATGAACGTAACGTTCTTATAGTTGTGGAAAACTCGTGAATCAGCTATCATAGAGATAAGTTATTAACAGCTTGTGAGGGTATAAGTTTTAGATGAATAATTCATTATGGCAAAGTGTTCTGGGGGAAATCGAGCTTTCAGTATCGCATGCGAACTTCAAAACCTGGTTTCGCGATACTGAGCTACTATCTTACGATAATGGCACAGCGACTATCGGCGTTGTTAATGTCTTTGCTAAATCACAGCTTGAAAAGCGTTTTGATACGCAAATCCGCGAAATCCTCAAGAAAAATAATCCTGATATCAAAGATGTTAATTATAAAGTCAAAAATACCAAGAAAAAAATCACTAGCCGCGAAACCACCGCTTCACTGCGCGATCGCGCTAACGAGTTAATTAGCCACGCGCCAGTTAACGCCAAAACGCCCACCGCCAATACCACCCTTAACCCGCGCTACACTTTTGATAATTTCGTGGTTGGTTCGTGCAACGACCTCGCCTACACTGCTTGCCAGGCAGCAGCCGCCAATCCTGGCGCCAAGTATAACCCGCTTTTCATCTACGGCGGCGTCGGCTTAGGCAAAACTCACTTGATTCAAGCTGTCGGCAACGCCATCATCAAGCGCGATCCCAAAATGAAAGTTGCTTATGTTAGCTCTGAAACTTTCATGAAAGAATTTCTCGATAGTATTCGTTTCAAAATCGCTGGCTTTAGCGATAAATATCGCAACGTTGACGTCTTGATCGTCGATGATATGCAGTTCATCGCCGGCAAAGAAAAAACTCAAGAAGAATTCTTCCATACTTTTAACGCCTTACATCAAGCTAACAAGCAAATTATCATCAGCAGCGACAAGCCGCCGCGCAGTATTCCAACCTTAACCGAGAGGCTGCGCAGCCGCTTTGAATGGGGTATGGCGATTGACATTCAAATGCCTGATTTTGAGACTCGCTGCGTCATCATCGAGACTAAAGCTAGCATGTCCGGCGTGACACTGGAGCGCCAGACGGTCGAATATTTAGCGCAAAATATCAAAACTAATGTCCGCGAGCTAGAGGGCGCACTTAATCAGCTGCTGGCTTATTCGGAAATGCGCGGCACTACGCCAGATGCTGCCACCGCCGAAGGGCTGCTCGGCAACGTTCGATCAACCAGGCCGCAACATCTAACTGCCAAGCAAATCATCGACAAAACCGCCCGCCACTTCCAAATTGACAGCAAAGAAATGTGTAGTAGTAAGCGCGACAAATACATTGCTACGCCGCGGCAAATTGCTATGTATTTGCTGCGTAGCGAATTACACATGAGCTTCCCGCGCATCGCTCAAGAACTTGGCCGCAAAGATCATACTACTGCTATTCATTCGGTCAACAAAATTGAAAAAGCTATCAAGCTTGACCTCACTATCCGCGAACAAGTCGCCGAAATCCGGGAGAAACTTTATGCTTAAATACTGTGGAAATTTTGTGTACAGCTGGTTCAAAGTTCTGGGTAAAAATTGTGTTCGTTTATCCACTGTTTGGCAAGAGTTCTGGCTATCGTTGTCATCAAAGTGGACAAACTGCCTAGTTTTACTATGTGAAACTCACTCTTTTTCCGCTAGATTTTCTCAGGCTAAAATTCGTCAATTACCTCTGTTAATCAGCTACTTTTCCCCATTGTCCACAGCACCTACTATATACATCACTAATTATAAAAAGAAAGATAGGTAAATAATTATGGAATTATCGGTCACACAAGAAAACTTTGCGCGAGCACTAGCAATCGTTGGCCGGATCGCTAGCAGCCGCGCCGGACTACCAATACTTGGCAATGTGTTGCTGCGAACTGAAGCTAACCGGTTATTGGTTGCTGCGACTAACTTAGAGATAGCAGCGACTTGCTATGTTGGCGCCAAAATTACTAAACCGGGCGAGTTGACCTTGCCAGCCAAACTGATTAGCGAATTTATAGCCAGTCTGCCGCGCGGTACAGTTGATATAGTTAGCAAGGGCACATCGATGACAATTTCGTCGGGCAATTATTCATCAATTATGTCGGGCGTTGACGCTGGCGAATTTCCAGAATTGCCGTCGATTGATGAAAATCAAGCTGTCACCTACACTATCGCAGTAGCTGATTTCAAGCAAGCTGTCAGCCAGACGATTATCACTACTAGTAATGACACCTCGCGTCCAGTACTAACCGGCGTTTATTGGCACACTGACGGCGGTAAATTGTATCTAGCGGGCACTGACGGCTATCGCTTAGCGCAGCGCCGCCTATTTGATACTACTAGCGAGATTGCGGCAATCGTACCGACGTCGAGCCTGCAAGAGGTGCTGCGAACGATCTCGGATAGCACCGACCAAGTCGAGGTGTTGTTTGACGACGAGCAAGTCCGCTTCCGGGTCGATGACTCCGAGATTACCAGCCGTTTAATCGAAGGCAGCTATCCGAAATATCAACAGCTAATACCAGCGACCTCCGAAACCCAAGCGCGAGTCAAGATGGATGATTTTTCGCGAATTGTGAAGATCGCTGGATTGTTTGCGCGCAATTCTGGCGGCAGCGTGACAGTGACGGTTGATGGCGAAAAGAATAATATTAGTATTCACTCGATTGCTAGCGAACTTGGCGAGAATACTAGCTCGGCTGATGCCGAGGTTACTGGCGGTGGTGTTCTCACGTTAAATTCACGCTATATTACCGACGCGCTTGGGGTTATTGATGGCGATAGCGTCGATTTCCGGTTTAGCGGCAAACTGTCGCCATGTGTTTTGTCGCCTGCAAGCGAAAATTCGGATTATATCCATATAATTATGCCTCTGAAGAGTTAATATGAAGATTTTGCGATTGGCGGTGCAGAATGTTCGCGTTCATTCGCTGAAAATGCTTGATTTGGAGCCAGGGACAACGCTAATATCTGGCTCGAACGGTTGCGGCAAGACATCGCTTATTGAGGCGCTATATATTGCTTTGCGCGGCAAGTCCTTTCGCGGCAGCGACGAATCGATTTGTTCGTACGGCGCTCAAATGTATCAGATAGACGTAGCTACCGATGAACTGCAATATCGGGTGACTTATCAAAATCAAGACGGCGCCAAGCGCAAACAGTTCGTGGTTGCTGGCAAAAAACACGGCCGCTTGCCTTATGCTCTCAAATATCCGATTGTGTTGTTTGAGCCGGATACGCTGCGGATTGTTAACGGCTCGCCGCAGCGCCGCCGCGATTTTTTGGACGGGTTGATTCAACAGTATGACCAGTCATATTCGCATGAGCTGAGCCGGTATAATCGCGCCCTGTTGCAGCGTAATAAGCTCCTCAAGGACCCGCTAATTAACGACGACGAATTATTCTCTTGGAATCTGATACTGAGCGATTACGGCGCTAAAATTATTAGTAAGCGCCAAGCGGTTTTAGACGATTTTAATAGTAAAATAACTGCAATCTATCAGAGTATTGCTGGCACAAGCGACACGGTTAGCTTGCAATACTCCCACGAAAGCCGCGTGTCGGCGCAAAAACTACTCAAGGAGTATGAAGAAAAAATCACTTATGACAAGGCAGTTGGCGCGACCAGCACTGGGCCGCATCGGCATGATATAGCGATTGGATTTGGCGATAAATCTGCTATCAAAGTCGCCTCTCGCGGCGAGGCGCGGACGATTGTTTTGGCGCTGAAATTTCTCGAGGCAGCTTATATCGAGCAGCAAACTGGTAAAAGGCCGTTAATTTTGCTAGATGACGTCTTTGGCGAGCTTGATCGACACCGCCAAAAGCGGCTGATGAGCGAGTTTGTCGATAACCAAATCGTGATGACGAGTACTGGCGATTAGTACTTATGATTGTCTACTCGTACCTATCGACTTTGTTCGTGTTGCCGATGTTATAATTCGGCATAAATGGCCACTGCGTGACGATTTCCATAGAGTTGGCTTTATTGAGGATACTTTGCGGCGTCGAGCAGTCGTATTTACTGATTGAAATCAGCGGCTTGCATTTAACTACCCATTTCGAATCTTTCTTCTCGAGGACGACTTTCAGGGTGTCTCGATTTAGGTCGGTGCCGGAGCCGTTAAATACCAAGGCGGCAATCGCCCAGTCGCCTTTTTCTAGTACAGCTTCATTTTTGATAGTATAAAAGGTACTTATCTTGCTATTACTGCCTAGGATAGCGCTATCTATAGCTTTTTTGTTCTCGTTTGTCAGTTTTTGTAAGTACGAATTAGTATATTTGTAGTCGAGAGAAACGCTTTTTTTGTCCGAGCTCAACAATATTCCTCGTTGTAAAATTGACACGATATTATCTTTACTCTTAGCTACTAAAAAGTACGTACCTTTCGGCAAGAAGTACTCTTTGCCGGACTGAATGGATTTTTCGATGACTGTTTTGGTAGGAGCGATGGTATTTTCGGTCTTGGTGTCAGTGCCTTTATATAGTATAACGCTAGAATATTTCGATGAATCGAATGAGATTGTCAAATACTGATGAGAAGTAATTACTGCCAATATAATCATTAAAACAGTAAATGCAGAAAAAGCGGCGGCAATTATAATGATTTTCTTCTTCGGCGTCATAAGTTATTCTCCTAGATGGCTTTTATAATCGGCATATTCTATCTGATAATCGCTTAATTTGATACCCATAGATACTAGCCGTAGCGTGGCCTTGTAGCGGTATTGCGGCGATTCGGTACGGATAACGATTATTGGCCGATCGTCTTTCTTGTAGTAACCAACCGAATAGTAAGGATCTTTGATTGGTAATTTAGCGACTACTGGATATTTTTCGGTGAATTTTTTGCCAGCCTCGCGGATTTGCTGGCCAGCAGTACCTTCAACTTTATCGTATTGATCCATGTGTTTTTTTTGCCACTGGCGAGCTTGATCTGATTGCGGCATGAGCTCGATAATGACAGTATACCGTGGTTTGGTGGTGGCGTTAACCTCTGTCTGGCTGCTGCGGAAGCCGTCTTTGGCGGCCGTGATTGAATAATCGCCTGGCGGCAGGTAATTGGTGCCGTCTTTGGCGGTGTACTCGGCCTTGGTTTTTTTGTCTTTGAAAGTGATTTTCGCGTCGTTAGGAGCCGCGGCAACCTCGACCGGGATTTTTCCTGACCGGTCGATAGCGGTGTAAATTTGATAAATTAGCGCACCAACGATCGCAATGATAGCGAAAATGATGGCAATAATAATTTTGCGTTTATTCATGCTGATATCCCCGATGATGATGTTGATGTTGAAGTTGATTTCTTTCTAAACCATATTGCCCCATCCCAATCAAACCCTTCGCCGCCAGCACTCGGAGCCTTTTCTCCTTGGCTGGCTGAGGCGTATTTACTTTCGAAACCGTTGATTTCACCTACGTATATCCAGGTATGCCCCGGCGAGAATGCGACGTCGCCTGGCTGTAGCTTGTCGTCGGTGAATTTGCTACCATCTGGTAAAAAGGTGTCATTTGCTTTTCCTAAGGCTTGCCAGTTTAGATTAGCCCATACGTATTGAACAAATGAGTTACCACCTTTGGCGTTATGATTGTATGTCTTGTCAAAACCGCTATCATAAACTAGTGTCGTGACAAAGCCGCCACAGTCGACTCCATAATCGCTTCCAATATAACGTCCTTCGTCTGTAGCTTTATAAATTGCTTCAATATATTCATCTTTTCGTTGAATGCGCGGTTCGTGATGTATCTGCGGCCAGGCGTATTTCAGAGTATACTCTTGTAAGGATGAACTAGCTCCGCTGCTGCTGCACGATGCGGAAGTGCCTGGCAAGGCAGCCCCAGACGAGCTAAGCGATGTACTGTCTTTGTATTTGTCATAAAGAGCTTTGGCGTTGGATTGACGTTGGCTAAGCGCGCTGCCGCCGCTCCTTTCGAATGTTGCTTCAAACACTACAGCAGCCTCTTCGGGAGTTGAGGTTGCTCTGACGGCATCGGCAACTCCGCCGTTAGTAGATGGGTGGTCTTTCCATTCGTCGGTCAAGCCCATTTCCCAAGCTAGGTAACGCAATTGAATCGCTAGATCATACGGGTCGCCATTCATATCGGCTGCGAATTTTACTACTCCATTGTTCCAGCGGTTATCATCCCATTGGGCGATACCAATATGCGTACCATTAGAGGCTCTAGGATCGACGTTTGGTGATGATTCTACCTGGAGATTACCGACGACACCAGCAGCCTGAGCTAGAGTTAGTTTGGTACCGTTGCCAGCACTCATCAGATAACCTAGGGCGGTTTCTGGATTGTCTGATAGCATTTTGACCACGCCGCCGCCTTTGGTTGGTGTTGCGCAACAGTTAGTGGTACTACTGGATGAAGCTGTAGTCGACGCAGTAGAGGCGGTAGCGACTGAGGCGCCAGCGTAGCCAGCCATTTCGTCGAGAGCGTCTTGTATGATACCTATATAATACTGCTCATCATTTTTGCCATCTCCGTTTGGGGCATATTTAGCTACATAAGCTGCTATACCTTGATCTATCTCATCAGAAAACACTGCTCTATCGTACGAAAACCAGTCGCCGCTATCGACGTTCTTGTTTTCGTCGGCGTCAGCGTCTACACTAGCTTCGAAAGAAGTCCACATATACCAATTTCGGCTGGCCTCTACAACGTGCGGTTGGGAGTCGGTTGCAGTGCGCCCGAAAGCATTATGTCCTTGGTGAACCTTTATCTGAGCGCCTGGCTCATCTGTAGTAGCTAGAGTTGATTCCATAAAAGCATGAGCATACGCTAAAAAAGGGTTAAGATTGGCTTTTTTGGCGCTGGCGACAGCTTTTTGACCAGTACCTTTTAACGGGCTTTCCGGCGCGTGAGCTTCAATATATTTTTCAATTGCGTCTGCCATCTTTGCAGCGTCTAGGTTGGGATAGGTTAGACCGTTTGGCGCACCGCTGCCAGGGCTGACTGACGATAAATCGGTACTTGACCCTGTCGAACAGGCAGCGTTACTGTCGTAGTATTCAATATTGTTGAGAGATGAGTTGATAATCAGCCTCTCTGGCAAAGCTAAAGCAGTTTGAGTGTAGGTACTCACCAGTATGATCGCTGTTAGTATGATGGATAACGTTTTTCGCATACAAATTTACCTTTTACCAAGTTTTTGGGGCTCCTCTTGTGTCGCGCAACGCTAAATGTAAGTGGTCGCATGAGTCAGGGTGAGGTGTTAGGCCAGCGCTAGTCAACTTACTATTTATTCCTGAGCCATCACGGTTGCCGCAGCCTATTTGACCGATGCCAGCGTTTTTCGGTAGAACATTACCATCAAGGAGGTATTGTAATAAATCTATAGCGTTCTGGTCGCCACCGGTTGTGGCTGTACCGTTTATCATTGCTATATCAACAGCTTCTCCGATAGGATGTAAGCTGTAATTATTAGTCTTATCACGTACTAGCGAAGATATATAAATAGGATATTTGTTGCCTATATATAAGATGATTTGAAGTAGCCTCTTGTCTACAGTTATTTCACCATCTTCGTTGACATACGCTGGTTGTCCATTCGCCATTTTTTGGAACTGATCGCCATCGTAGGTGATGTTTGGATTATCTAAAATCTGTTTTGATAAGCTAATAACGTCTCCGTCGGGTAGAGCAGCTGTAGGGCCACTAGTAGTTGATCCCGAACCTGTTCCTGCCGCTGATTTCGTTTTGTCTGGATCTTCATCCATACCATCGACAGTGCGTTTGTCGATTTGGTATAGGTTGTATAGGGCGCGCTGCCGGCTGTCGACGGTGCATTCTTTGGTGTTTATGATGCTAGCTTGGTTGCAAGTGTCTATCCAGTCTTGCAGCTCGCTATTACTCTTTACTTTGCCGTCTTCGTCGATATCGCCGGAAGCGCTCAATTCGCTAGCTACTTGATCAGGCTCTATGCCCATATAATCAGTTGGTACGCCGTATTGAACGTCGCAGGCTGGACCGACAGCGATGTCTTTTTCGTTGGCTAGTACCGAGTTTTGCGTGCATTTGTTCTCGTCGATGATATTTTTGGCATAAGCCGACGGATTAAATAAATTAAACAGCGACGAAGTAGATATCGACGAGATGGCCGATACGAATGCTAATGGACTCGATGCCATACCTAAATACGGTACGAATCGTATAGCGATTGACCCCAGGAAAGTATTCGGACTAGAGATGTCAAATGGGCTGTGTGTCAAGCGGTCTTCTTCGGCTAGGGCAATACGCTCGGGTTGGACAATTTGCTCGTCGAAGGCAACTTTTTGCTGGACGGTTAGCGGTGCATTGCCAGTGTAGCTGGCTTGGTCGGCCATGCTGTTTGATAAGCCCACGCCAGTGATGTCGCCGACATCAGTACCGGTTGCTCCTTTGGTCTTGTTGCCTAGGAAGTATTCGGCTAATGCTTTCATATCTACCCAGTTACCGAATGTGTCAATGGCGGTTTGTACGATACCTCCCATGGCTGAACTGAGCTGCTGCTGTACAGATTCAAGTGACAATATACCTTCGAGAGCAAATTCTCCTGCCGTCCAGGCCCAGCCGACTGGCCCTAGTCCGTTTTTGATGCCATCAAAAACCTCAACAGCAACTTCGGCCGCCGTCGAGCCGACCAGGTCGCACCCTACCTTGACAGGCTCGCTATTGACGACACCTAGGTAGGTAGCAAGCGCGCCGCCGACTCCTGGTATATAAGACGACGAACTGCCAGATGTACCTAGGCCCATAGTATATTTCATCAGTTTAGAGTCAGTGGCAGGTTTTTTGATAGAACCGTCTTTCTTGGTGTATGATTGAGTAAGGATAGTCGCTACGTTATTGACCATTTCTGGGGTAGCCTCGCCTTTTTTGATAGCGTCGGCGGCTGTCAAAAAGGTATAACCTAGTTTAGCGTACTGGGCGATTCGAAAAGCCTTATTGATGTTGACTATCACATTTGGCGCCTTGGCTGCCGCGCAGATTCCTTGAGCCATCATTAGCTTAGCATCACCGCCTTTTTTGGCAGTTTTTTTGGCTTCTTTCTTGGCAAAATCACCAGCCTCATCGGCGATTTCTTTCTTGATTTTGTCGCCGGCTTTGTCCTCAATTTTTGTTAATTCGTCTGTGGCTTCGGTTAGAGCTTTTCTGGTTTTTTTGGAGTTTAACTTTTCTGCTACTTTTTTGGTGACGCCTATTTTCTTGAGGAACTTGACCGCGGCGTCGTCAACCCAGTTCACCCAGCGCGGATTATAGGCGCGCCGGAAAGCGTTGCGAAGTTTAGGGTTATTGCGCAGCGCCTTTTTGAAATCTTTGGCGGATATTTTTTCGCCGTCTATCAGATAGTGAGCTGGCCGTTTGCCGCCGATTAGCTTGCCTTTTTCGATAACTTCGCCGGCTTCGTCGAGAGCTTTGACGCCAGCCTTATCAAGTTGTTTTAGCTGGTAATCGGTCGGTTTGTGAAAACGGCAGGCGATTTTGACCAGAGTACAAGATCCAGATGTGGCGTCATCGGCCAGGCGCCGCGACAAAATCCGGTTAGATCGCGACATTGATGTATATTGCTGCTGGTCGATGTTTGTAACAATTGATTCTTTGATAGAGACTAGCAGCGAACCCATGACACTAGTCGACGAACCGATACCAACAGCACCGACTAGTAGCATGCTGGCTACCGCGCCAGTCGGGCCAAATCGTTTAAGCTTATTCATAGCCGAAAAGCCGCCTGATTTACCCTTGCCCTTCTTAGGCTTGTTTAGGTCTCTCGAGGTGTTGTCGCGCCAGCCGTCTTGCTGCTGCGACTGCTTCTCTTTGTTATTGATATTGCCAGCGGCGTCGCCACTACTATTACCGCTACCGTTAGCCGCTTCGTTGCCGCGTTTGGCTGGTTTTTTATTCTCCATCCTCGACAAATTTCGGCTGACGGTATCATCCCAGTGCGCCTGGCTCGGCGACATTTCGCGCTCCCAGGCGTCGAAATCGTCGGCATGGCCTTGGTCTGTGGATGGCTGCATCTGACGCTCCCACTGGTCAAAGTCGTCGGCGTTGTCTCGGCTGGTGTCTGGTCTTTCTCTTGTACCTAGCGGCATAATCTTATTATAACCTTTTTAAGCTATTATGTCTGCTCCTCGGCAGCGGCTGCGGCGGCTTGTTGTAGTGTTGCCTGCGGGTTGGTGGTAATCAGGCCAGTTTCGGTGTCGCTGGCGACAATCTGGATATGAACGTGATTCTGCCCGGCAAAGAATAACCCCTGCCCGACCGGGAAATTGGCTAGGCGCTTGCGTTCTTCTTCGGTTAATTTGAAAACATCGCCAAGCACATCGACAGCGCTCGACGATTGCTTTAGTAGTAACTGCATTGATGAGTTCGAAACAATAGCGCGGCCCATTTTGCTGCCCATGAAGTCCTCGACGTCCTGAGTGATAGTCGTCAGGCCCAGGTAGTATTTACGAGCGCGCTTGGCTAAACTAAACATGAAGTTCGCCGAGTCGTCATATTTCATCAGCTGCCAAGCCTCATCGACGATTAACATGCGCTTTTTCTGCTGGGTACGGACAATATTCCAAATATGGCTAAGAACGATATACATGGCTACTGGCCGCAATTCGTCCTCGAGGTCGCGAATGTTAAAGACGACCATATTGTTGTTGATATCAATATTGCTCTGCTGACTAAAGATACCAGCAAATGTGCCAGTGGTATATTTGCGCAGGCGCTGCGCCAACTGCGGGCCAGTACCGCCCATGTGTAACAGAGTGTCATATAAATCGCCCATTGTCGGCGGTACCGAAGTGTGCGTCAATGGATCGCTAGTGATGCCGACGCGAGCGTAAGTGTCAATCAAGCCTTGGTCGAGGTCGGCCTCTTCGGATGGCGATAAGCCAATACCAGCGCTATTAGCCGAAGCTCCGCCCAGCATCAGCCGCAGCAACCCGTGCAGCGTCACTAGATTGGCGCGCAAGGCGTCGTCGGCTTCTTCGTTATCGATAACTTTTGGCAGATCAAAAGGATTAATTCGCGTGTCGCTGCTGAGGCTGAGCCGAATATAGCTGCCGCCAACAGCGTCGCTTAGCCGCTGGTACTCGTTTTCTGGGTCGATAATCAGGATATCGGCGCCCATCATCATGCTGCGAAGAGCCTCTAGCTTGACAGTAAACGACTTGCCTGCGCCAGACTTAGCGAACACTACCATGTTGGCGTTCTCTAGCGTGTAGCGGTCGAAAATCACCAGACCATTATTGTGCATATTGATGCCGTACAAAATACCGTTTTCTTGGGTTAAGTCGGCGCTAGTGAATGGGAAGCTGGTACTGACGGCGCCAGTGTTCATATTGCGGCGAATTTGTAGTTGGTCGCTCATTTGCGGCACCGTACTGTTGAGGCCTTGTTCTTGCTGGCTAGAGGCGGTTTTGCTATAAACCAGCATTTGCCCGAAGAATGTCTCGATCGAGTGCTGTACATAGCCTAATTCCTCTAAACTATCGCCGTAAATCGTTACGTACAGGCCGTAGCGGAAAAAGCGCTCTGATCCCACTTGCAGCTCGTCGCGCAGTTCCTCGGCATCCTGCAGGGCAGCTTCTTTGGCTGGGTCGCGCGTCTTGCCTTTTTCGGCATTAATCGCCATATCGGCCTCTAGCTGAGTAACTTTTTTGCGCAAGTTTTTGAGGACAATCGCTGTATCGACAGGATAAATAAACATGCTGATATCGAGGACTTGATCAATGTTGATTAATCCCGATAGCCAGCCCGTATACAACCGGCGCGGATAACCGTAGACATACATAGTTCGGCCGTATTTGGTGCCGATACGGAAATAAGCCGAATGGATTTCGAGGCTGCTCGGCGCGATTAAATCGCGTAGCGTGGTCATACCTTTGAGGAAAGCTTGTTCGACCTCTGCCTGCTCGCGCTCGCGCTGTTGGGCGGCGATATCTAGCGGATCCATCTTTTTCTTGCGGGCCATCACCTAACCTCCTCGTGGGTGTACGGATTATTACCTTCGCCCTTGCGAACGTATAGCGACGCTACATCGCCAAAGTCGTCAAGCGGCTCTCGTACAGCTGTATCTGGATTATATATGTTGTAATATAATTCGCCTAGCTGCTTGGTATTGAGCTGAATAGAATAAACGCCGACGCGCATTAGTCCGCCAATCACCGAATCGACGCGATTTTTGATTTCTTCTTTGGCTTTGGCATAGGTTTGGGTGTCGATTTTGGTGACATTTTCTTTTTTGCTACCAAGTAATATCGAGAATATCCCCTTGCTCTGCTGGACGATATTGGTAACGTCGCCGGTCGGAAAATACGGAATGACCACGAAAAAGCTTTTGTCCATGATGTTGGCTTCCTGCGACAAAACGTCGATAAAGTTGATATAATCGTCCATTAACACGCCCAGCAACATGTTATCCTGGTCGCGCCGTAGAGCGTCTAGCTTGTCGAGATACGGGCCGATATCAACCCGCTGCGAGCGAATGAATATTTGAATTGGAAAATACAAAGCATTGAGGAAGTCTTGATAGCTTAGCTCGACACCGTCGCGTTCGCGCGAGCTCATCAGGTCGAAGTTGATCGATTTGCAAGCAACAATAGCGCGAAACGATCCGTCGTTCATCACCACCATGCTGTCGCGTAATTCTGAAAAAATCAGGGAATTTTGGGTGCTAGTGGCCTTTGGCTGTTCTTTACCTTTGCCCTTTTTCGGGTCGGTCGATGATGGTGCGTCAGGATTGCCAGCGGGGTTGCCTGGTGCCGCGATATTTTGCCCAGAACCAGCAACAGCCGGCGGCATCGGCGCTGGCATTGGTGCTTGATTCGGCGGTAAATTGTTTGGCGGCACCCCCACTCCTTTCTTTGCCTAGCGCAGCGAAATGAATACTTCGCTGTCTTCTTTCTTCTGTTTGACTCGATCTACTTCGTGCTGCAGGGCGGCGATCGACAAGCCGCTATTATTAGCTAAACTAATTATATCATCTGAAGCCGCTGTTGCGCTAGTGTTTGCTGTTGGTTCGGCTGGCTTGGTTGGCTCTGTTGAGCTAGCTTGAATAGGATTGTTGGCGGTTGTGTTGCTCTGCTGGCTCGTAGGCTGGATAACTGATTGGTGAATGGTCGGGTAAGGGTTGAACTTTGGTAAATGTTCATCGTTTTGCACGGTCGTATCACCGACGTTATCATTATCAAAGGCTTGAGGCGCCTGAGGCGGTGCCGTCTGGTTGGTCATCGGCTGTGGTGTTGGCGCTTGCGTCTGCGCTTGATAATACATATTTTGGATAATTCGGTCGTGGCGCTCTTGGTCTGCCCGCGAAATCATAGCGTCGAACTTTCTGGCGACACTGCCGTCTTCGTCGAGCATACCAACTGTCTGCTGGGCTGCGTAATATTGGTCTGACACCATCGAACTGTTCGGGGTTGGTTCGGTGGTGTGGCGGATCGACCAACCCTTGGTGTCGGCGATATCTGCTAGGTACGACAGGCGCTTTTCGGTCTCCATCTGCGATAGGTCTTTTGTCAGATGCTCATCGACGGCTTTTGGTACGGTTATCTCGATCAGCGATTCGATACCGTCGGGCGACCAGACGCGCTTGCGCGGCTTCAGCCTATAAGAGATAATAGCTGCTACATAGATCTCCATCGGCTGATCCTTGCGCAGCGGCAGCGCCAACACGGTGAAAAATATGATAACTGGCAAAGGAATAATTGCCAAACCGACAAATATCTGACCCAATCCCCAGGCCAAGGCGACAGCAACAGCAGCAATTATCAGGTAGATGAACTGTCGGAAGCTAAACGGTCCGATCAGCTTGTCTTCTGCTTCGACATCTTGTGCAACTTTATATTCTGCCATACTGCTTATTATAGCGCATAAGAATACTTTATGTAGCTGCTAGTCCGTCGCGTATCTTAGTTATCGTCGCCTTGGTTGTTATCGTTACCGCCTTGGTCATTACCACCTTGATCGCGATTATTCTGATTATTCTGATTATTCTGATTATTCTGATTATTCTGATTATTCTGATTATTCTG
>ERZ773263.17-NODE-17-length-157440-cov-57.086762_pt1 | contig 157440 bp, 138 predicted proteins | sample MGYA00511076_ERZ773263 | MGnify/ENA primary metagenome ERZ773263 (study PRJEB29015, sample SAMEA2738155) | human oral metagenome | biome: human oral; feature: human-associated habitat; material: saliva | place: China | collected 2195 ... | reverse complement strand
CCGGGGTGGCCGGAGCCACATTTTTGGACGGCGTCTGCAGCAAGCAGGCGGGCGGTATCAACAGCCTTCGAATCAACTGGGGACCAATCGGAAGGATACGAGGGCTTCAGGAGACCCTGCAGGTCAGCGGGAAGCTGATCGATAATATCCTGGGCGTTATGGGTGGTTTTATCGCTCACTATGGGTGGCTCCCTCGATCAAAATGGGTGTAACTTTTACTCGGCCAAGCTTAGCAGCCGCAGCTGTACGCCGCCCCACGAGTACAGTGTGCAGGACCACTGTCATAGCCCCGTCGTAGTGTCTGAGTCGATATAAGCAACACAAACGGCTAGCATGTCCTAGTTAGCACTTGTAACCACGAACCGCACCGACCGTGCGCTGGAGGAAAATCCCTTGGAGACAATCAAGGCCTATTTTGCGCTCACGAAGCCTAGGGTCATTGAGCTGCTCCTGGTCGCCACATTCCCAGCAATGCTGCAGGCCGACCGCGGCGAAAACCACATCGCTCTCATCTTGCTGACCGTGATCGGCGGGTGGATGGGCGCTGCTGCTGCGAACACCTTCAACATGATCGCCGATTCCGACATCGACAAGGTGATGAAGCGCACCGAACGGCGACCACTAGCCAAGCACACGGTATCCAACCGAAACGCCACCATTTTCGCGTGGTCGTTGACCGTCATTAGTTTCTTCTGGCTTTGGCTGTTGTGCCATTCGCTGCTTGCTGCACTGTTCGTCATGGCGACCATAGCCTTCTACATCTTCGTCTACACTAAGTGGCTTAAGCGCTCGACGCCAATGAATGTCGTCTGGGGCGGCGCTGCTGGATGTATGCCTGTGATGGTCGGTTGGGCAGTCATCGTGGACAACCTACCTGCGGGACAGCCCCACAACTGGTGGCAAGCCATCGTACTGTTCCTCATCATCTTCTTCTGGACGCCGCCGCACACCTGGGCTCTAGCGATGCGCTACCGCGAAGACTATGAAGCCGCAGGGGTTCCAATGATGCCCGTGGTGAAAAAGCCCCTCGAGGTCACCAAACAAATTATCGCGTACACAGTGGCGACCGTCCTCACCACCTTTGCTCTGCTGCCGGCTGCCGGATGGCTTTACGCAGTGGTGGCTGTCGCTGCTGGAATCTGGTTTACCTGGCTAGCAATCAGCCTTCACCAGGGCGTCAAAAAAGGCGTAGAGGTTCGCCCCATGCGCCTCTTCATCATGTCGAACAACTACTTGTCAGCCGTGTTCCTAGCGCTGTCCGTTGACGCCCTGCTAGGCCTACCCACCCTGATCTAAAACCCAGGCAGGTAGGCCCCCGCCTCACAACGGCAATTACTTAGACACCCTCAACACAACCGAACCTGTGGTGCGGCGCTGTTCCAGCTCACGATGAGCCACCGCGGCGTCATCAAGATCAAACTCGGCCCCCACTCGCACATCTAAAGTGCCATCGACAATCATTTGCACAACAGCTTGGCCACGATAAGCGAACTCGCCAGGCTCGCTAGTCCACGCTCCGATGCTGGGACGGGTGAGGAAAATGGAACCATGTGCATTCAACTCCTGCGGATCCAGAGGCTCTACCGGCCCGGAAGCAGCACCGAACAAACACACAGTGCCACGTGTGCGCACAGCATCAAGGGAGTGCTGGAAGGTATCCTTACCCACCCCGTCGTAGACAACATCCACGCCGCGACGATCAGTCAGCGCACGAACGCGGTCCGCAAGGTCGTCGCCGTAGCGCAGAACATGATCCGCACCAGCTTCGCGCGCTAGGGCCTCCTTATCGTCGGTGGACACTACTGAAATTACGCGTGCGCCACGTGCCTTCGCCATCTGTGTGGCCAGCAAACCAACGCCACCGGCGCCAGCAGTCAGCAAGCAGATCTGGCCTTCCTGCAAAGGAAACACCCCATCAGTCAAGTAGTGCGCAGTAATGCCCTGAAGCAACATTGACGCCGCGACCTCAGGCTTTACCTGCTCTGGTACGGCCACCAAGCGATCACGGGGGACACACACCTGCTCCGCATAGGAACCGAACGCGTCACACCAGGCCACAAGGGTTCCCTCGGCGATCTCGCCCCGAGGATCATGAAGTACCCGACCCGTGCCCTCAAACCCGGGGGTCAGTGGAAGTTCATGGGGATAGACGCCTTCGCGGAAATACACGTCAATAAAATTCACCCCGGCGACGTCGACGGCCACAAGAACCTCCGAGTCACTCGGGGTGGGGGCATTAACTTCTGACGGGACCAGAACCTCTGGTCCACCATGCTTGGAAACAACGATAGCCTTCATGGCTACCCAGACTAGCGCCTAAGCCACGCGCCTGCGGCCAAACGCGAAAACAAAACCGGTGTAGGCAGTCACCACGCCGGACAAACCCACGTGGAAGGGGACAGTCCACCGAGGAACGCCCCAACGGTACTGGATAATTCCGATGGCTGCCTGCGCGACGATGAAGGCAATGAGCACGCAACCGTAGCGCAGGGCATGGCGGGCGGCCTCGGGGTTATCACCCAGCACGGATCCCTTGATCGCTGCCACCGCGTACAAAGCAACAATCAAGCCGATTGTCAGGCCGAGGTAGAGGTACATGAAGTGGGCGTGAACGTGCGCGATCTCAGCAAGATCAATAGCTAAGCGTGAGCTTTCAGTAACGTCCACATCACCAGCATGTTGTCCCGCGCCCGTCACCATTGTGCCTGTCGCCAGCACCAAAGCCAATGACGCCGCGGAGCCTACAGCCAACCAGCGTAGAGGTTCGGGGAAGAAGGCGACGCGGTGGCCGTCATCAGGTTCTTGCACGCGCACCCATGCGACCGCAGCAGCCCATACCAGGATCATCGAGGGCAGGAAGTGCATAGCCACCGACCACCACTGGAGTTTAAGCAACACCGACATCGCACCCAACAAGGCTTGAATGACCACGCCAACGAACTGGAACACGGCGTGGTAGCGCAACTCGCGGCGGCGTCCACCAGCGAATACCGCGTACCAGAATGCGACTGCGCCGGCGGCAACAACAAAGGTTAGTAGACGATTGCCCCACTCAATTGCTTGGTGAAGCCAGGGTGCGGCCCCCGCAACGGGAACCAGGGAACCTGGGTGGCAATTCGGCCAGGACACACAGCCCAAACCAGACCCCGTCACGCGCACAAGTGCACCGGTGAATACGATTCCGGCTTGGAAGACAAGCAGCACCATCGCTGCTCTCATCTGCCCCTTCTGGCTACGCAAAGAAGACAAAAAACGCTGGACAAACTGGGGTTTTTTATCAGTCACGTTAAACAGCATAGACGCAGGCACACCCTCAAAGCAGCCAAGGACACCCCAGCTACAAGAAGAAATCTATGTGAACTTAAACAATCGGGTAGCAGCGACCGATCCGACCAGCGCCCATGCACCGATGATCACGCATTCAGCCACTGGAACATGCCCCGCGAAAGCGGACTCGAGGCCTTCGGCAAGAGCCACGCTAGGAACAAGCTCAAGCCATAGCGGGGGAGTAGCCCCCAGGCGAATAGTCGCATAAGAAGCAATGCCGACGAATAAGAACCACACTAGGTTGCCGAACGCAAGCACGAACTCTGAGCCGAGGGTACCGCCCAGAAGCAAACCGAGTGCGCAGAAAGCTGCGACGCCCAGAATCAAGACCACCGCAGCCAACGCGACGTCAACAGGCGCGGCGCGCCATCCTAGCACCACGGCAGTCACACCCAAGATGAGGGTCTGTACCGCAGCAACGGCAAGCACAGCCGCAACTTTGCCCGCGATGATGGTCCACGGGGGAACACCGGAGGCGCCGATGCGTTTAAGTGCACCATAACGGCGGTCAAAGGCCACCGCAATGGCCTGTCCCGTGAAACCCGAACTCATGGCAGAAATCGCCAAGGTCAAGGGGAAAACAACGTCCAAACCCATTTCCACCACGTCAAAAACGGTGAGGGTCACAAGAGATACAAAGGGGATTACCAGGCTGAGCAGTTGTTGCTCTCCGTGGCGTAGAAAAAGTTTCGATTCGATAGCCGTCTGCGCCCGCACCATAGAGGCTGTGGAAGCCCTTCGAGGGTCGGGTGCGAAAGAAACATTGTCGAAGCGACCGCTACCGTGCGTTATGGGGGTAGTCATGGTCTAGTTCCTCATCTCTCGCCCGGTGATGGACAAAAATACATCTTCAAGAGACTGTTGATCGGTGCCTAAGTGACGGATTAAGCAACCTTGCTCGGCAGCGGCATGGGCAATCGAAGCAATTAATTCTGGGGTTATGTCTGTGCTGCATTCCACGCGGTAGTTCGAAGGCCGAACCGCACCAAGGGATACTCCGGGTACGGCGCGTTCGAAAGCCGCAGCGTCGAGCGGGGTGGTCGTTTCCAGGGAGACAATGCTGCCAGCCTCCTGCGCACGCAACTGCGCTGGAGTGCCTTGTGCAACAACTCGACCTTGGTCGATGATGACAACATGGTCGGCGAGCGCTTCGGCCTCGTCCATGAGGTGTGTCGTCAACACTATGGTGACGCCATCTTCCCGCAGCCTGGACATTAATTCCCAGACCGCCAGTCGCGATTGCGCATCCATACCTGCCGTGGGTTCATCGAGAAATACGAGCTCCGGTCGACCCACAAGCGCGCAGGCTAGAGACAGGCGTTGCTGCTGGCCCCCAGAAAGCCTTCGGAAAGAGGTTTTGGCGTGCGCGGATAGCCCCACGGTATCCAGCAGCCATTGTTCATCCAGCGGGTTAGCGCTGTAGGAGGCCACCAGGTGAAGCATTTCAGCGACCCTAATACCCGGGTAGGCGCCGCCACCTTGCAGCATAATGCCGATGCGGCGGCGAACTTCATTGGCCTGTGTACTTGGATCGAGGCCGAGCACACGGATCTGGCCAGAGGTGGGTTTGCTGAACCCTTCGCACATCTCGATGGTGGTTGTCTTGCCAGCTCCGTTGGGGCCTAGCAGTGCTAGGACTGAGGCTGGGGGAAGGCTGAGGGACAGTCCATCCACCGCCGTGAAGTCACCAAATCGCTTAACGACGTCGCGTAGCTCTAGGGCCGCAGGGCGTTGTGCCGTTGCTGGTTGAGAGGCCTGTAAGGCTGCGGTGGATATAGGCATGTCAGTCACAACAGACCAGTTTAGGCCAGGATCTTGCGAAACAGCCACCAGGCGCACAGCATAAAGCTGAGGTACACCAGAAGCGCACCGAGATAGATGCTCAATACGGTGCCGGGTTGGAGCGCCAAACCTCTGGGGAGGACGAAGAAGCTCATTAAAGCCGAGTAGGCAATAACGGGAATGCGGAACACCGGCCGGTTCGCCCATGCGGCAAGCGGAACCACTGCCCACAGCACGTACCAGGGGTGGACTACGGGAAACAGTACAACGAGGACCAGCGTGGACACGCCGAGACCGCCCAGGGGGTGGATTCTTCCGAGGTAGGTCGCAATAAGTAGTCGGAGGGTCAGCGCCGCCCCGACAGCCATGCCCACGCCTCGGGTGAAAATTGCGATGCTATCAATGTGGTCCCCGAGGCCGAGGTGCATTCCCAAGGTTCCGGCCCCCACGGCGGCGTTGGTTGTCATCGACATCCAGCTGCGGATGGTTGCAGCACCGCCCTGGCCACTAATCCACCCGGTCCCAATGCCCGTCACACCGGTAACCAGAGCCACTGAAGCAACCAAGCACACAGCCTCGAATACGGCAGCGCCAGACAGGGCCAGCCATTGCGGTACGTCACGGGCACGTAACACGCGGGCGACGGCCATCCCAAGGAATCCGAGCCCAATGAAGCCGGTGACTTTGACCATTCCGCCGCATGAAATCAGTGCCGAGCCGCACACGAGCCAGAGCACAGCGTTGCGCCGAAGACCCATTTTGAGGTGGTCGATGCCACGCAACCCACATTCCAAACCAGCGAGTGCGCACCCGAGCATGATGGTCTCATTGTGCACACCGCCAACCAGGTGTAGGAGCGCTAGCGGGTTGAGAATGGCCAACCACAAAGTAGCCTGAGCGCTGACGGCACAGCGCTTTGCTAACCGGGTCAATGCCCACGCGGTGACAACCATCGCGACGATGGACACCAATCGGTGGACGAACACCGCGGCCACAATGTGATCATGTGTTACCCGAGATATTGCTTCGGCGATGCCAAGAGCCACGGGCCCGTAGGGGGAACCGGAGTGGGCCCAAATGTAAGGCACCGAGCGAACGAGCGGGTTATCTACAGCCAATAGGTCGGCGGGGCCTCCTGAGTAGGGGTCTAGGCCCTGAGCTGCTATTGAGCCCTGGGCCAAATATGAATAAACATCCTGGCTGAACAATGGCGCTGTCAGAATAATTGGCGCCACCCACGTGATAAACGTTCTTTTGACTAATGACTTCGATGCGCGAGGGCGAATCTTGTCTGCGGTCGTCAACGCCACACCTACGAAAGGAATGGCCAGCAACCATGCTGTTACCACGAACCCGACGCCGACCATGGTCACCATGGATGAGGTTTGCAGCAGCCGACCCATGATGCTCCCTCCGGGGAAGCTCCAGTACCTGTTGTCAACGACAGGTAACGCTCCTGCTCCCAGCCCACCAAGCCCAATCAGCAAGGCGCCGACGGTACCCAACCAGCGCAAAATGTTGAAGCGAACAGTTTCTGCGATGGTGAGGTCCCGGTAGCCTCGCGTTGGAGGTGTTGTGGGAGCCGCCGGTCGGTTTTCCACGTGCAGCGTGGAGGTCTTCGAACCCAAGGCTCCCAATGAGGGGAGGTCGCGTTGAAGATAGCGCCAGGCGCGCTGCAGGGGGGAATTGCTCACCCGCACTAGTGTATAGAATTTCGCTCTCAACTGGGCAATTGGCGCGAAAAAAAGAATTAAGGAACACTGGTGTTGTCTAATTTTCCGATACCGTCCCTCGACGGGTTTTCACACCTTGAGCATTGAGGATCTTTGAAGCAGGTGAATACGCGCGCGAACAACGCGAACATGCAGGGCGACAGCATGGGTAGTACCCATGTTTCCTCGTCCGCTTCGGCGCACACCAACACCCGTAGTCAAATCCTCCTCCTGTTGCTCCATGGTGGCCCTTTGAGCGCGGCGGACATCGGAAATGAACTCGGTCTTTCGGCCGCAGGTGTCCGTCGCCACCTGGACAACCTTGTTGACGAAGGCTCTGCAGAATTCTTCCACCTACGAGCCCCACACGGTGGGGCCGGCCGTAGCCGCGGCAGGGGTCGACCTGCAAAGCTTTTTAGACTGACCGATGCAGGGCGAGCCCACTTTGGTCACAACTACGATTCACTGGCGGCCGCGGCGTTGCGTTCGCTGCGTGAAGTCGGTGGATCTGACGCAATTTATGCCTTCGCTCGCAGCCGAGTGGAGGATATAGTGGGCGAGCTAGCCCACGACACCGCCCCGCATAGGGAGTCGACTTTGGCCACAGCCCGGGCCCTCGTCGACAAGTTCGCTGAGCATGGCTACGCAGCTTCGCTCGGCGACACCAACAACGGTGTGCAGTTATGCCAGCACCATTGTCCTATTTCGGCAGTGGCAGCGGAGTTCCCTGAGCTCTGCGAGGCCGAGCACGATGTGATTGCCGAACTGCTCGGCACGCACATTCAGCCTCTGGCTTCCATTGCGGGAGGCCATGGCATTTGTACGACGCACATCCCCTTGACAGTCGTTCACTCACGCGCTCGAGAGCACTGCTGTTCGGACGCTGAAGGCGACACCGTCACACATTCGGATACAAACACTTAACACACTTGAAAGGAGCGGACGATGACTCAGAGTCAAACAACTGTGGACGCGCCAAAAACTGACGAGGAAATTATCCAGTCAATTGGTGCATACAACTACGGCTGGCATGACCCAGACGTCGCTGGTGCCTCCGCCCAACGAGGCCTCAACGCTGATGTCGTAGCTGACATTTCCGCCAAGAAGAACGAACCACAGTGGATGCTTGACACCCGTTTGAAGGCTCTGAGCATCTTCGATAAGAAGCCGCTACCCACCTGGGGCGCCGACTTGTCGGACATCGATTTCGACAACATCAAATATTTCGTCCGCTCCACTGAGAAGCAGGCCACCAGCTGGGAAGAACTTCCCGAGGACATTAAAAACACCTACGACAAGTTGGGTATTCCGGAAGCTGAAAAGCAGCGCCTTGTCGCCGGTGTCGCAGCACAGTACGAGTCTGAGGTCGTGTACCACCAAATCCGCGAGGATTTGGAGGAAAAGGGCGTGATCTTCGTCGACACCGACACAGCGCTACGCGAGCACGAAGCGCTGTTCAAAGAGTACTTCGGTACGGTCATTCCCGCAGGTGACAACAAGTTCTCTGCACTGAATACCGCAGTGTGGTCTGGCGGCTCTTTCATTTACGTTCCTAAGGGTGTCCACGTCGACATTCCTCTTCAGGCATACTTCCGCATTAACACCGAGAACATGGGTCAGTTCGAGCGCACCCTGATCATCGTTGACGAGGACGCCTACGTCCACTACGTCGAGGGCTGCACGGCGCCGATCTACAAGTCTGATTCCTTGCACTCTGCCGTGGTGGAGATCATCGTGAAAAAGGGCGGCCGTTGCCGCTACACGACCATTCAAAACTGGTCGAATAACGTCTACAACTTGGTGACTAAGCGCACCAAGTGCGAAGAGGGCGCCACCATGGAGTGGGTCGATGGAAACATCGGTTCCAAGGTGACGATGAAGTACCCGGCCGTGTGGATGACTGGTCCTCATGCCAAGGGTGAGGTGCTGTCTGTCGCTATGGCTGGTGAAGGTCAGTTCCAGGACACCGGCGCCAAGATGGTGCACATGGCACCGCACACGTCCTCCAATATTGTCTCTAAGTCGGTCGCGCGTGGCGGCGGCCGTGCTGCTTACCGTGGCTTGGTTCAGATCAACAAAGATGCCCACCACTCGACCTCGAACGTTGAGTGCGACGCCTTGCTGGTTGACAACATCTCACGTTCGGATACCTACCCATACAACGACATCCGCAACGATCACGTGTCTCTTGGCCACGAGGCTACTGTCTCTCAGGTGTCTGAAGATCAGCTGTTCTACCTAATGAGCCGTGGTATCCCCGAGGACGAAGCTATGGCGATGATCGTTCGTGGTTTCGTGGAGCCTATCGCTAAGGAGCTCCCAATGGAGTATGCGCTGGAACTCAACCGACTGATTGAACTGCAGATGGAAGGATCGGTGGGCTAAGAACCATGCAGGAAACTGAAATCACCATGCCGGTGAAAAACGCCACCTACCACAACAACAAGGGTGACCTCTTCACCTCTTTCGACGTCCAAGATTTTGATGTGCCCAAGGGACGCGACGAGGTGTGGCGCTTTGTACCCCTGCGTTCCCTGCGTGGCCTTCATGATGGCACCTTCGCTGAAGCTGTCAGTCCTGACGTCGCGGTGGATGTTCCGGAAGGCGCCGACGTCACTGTCGAGCGCGTCTCGGTCGATGATGATCGCATTGGTCGTGCCGGTGGTGCCGTCGATCGTGTCGGCGCACAAGCCTGGACTTCTGCAGAAAAGGCAACGCTGGTGACCGTGAAGAAGAACGCGGTTGTCAACGAGCCCATCACCATTACTGTCATGGGGCGCGGGGACGGTGTGACCTCCTTTGGTGCACTAACCATTGACGTGGAGGAGGGCGCCGAGGCGTTCGTCAACCTTCATTTTGTTGGTTCCGGTACCCATGCTGACAACCACGAATACCTGGTGGGCGACAATGCTCGTCTGACCGTTGTTGTGCACGAGGATTGGAATGATGACGCCGTGCACCTCGCCGGCGAGAAGGCTGTCCTTGGCCGCGATTCTTACTTCCGCCACAATGTCGCCTGCTTCGGTGGCGAACTGGTGCGACTCGTTCCCTCTGTGCGCTTCACCGCGCCCGGTGGCGATGCGGAAATGCTCGGCGTGTACTTCGCCGATGCAGGGCAGTTCTTTGAACAGCGCCTGCTAGTGGACCACGCTGTCGCTAACTGCCGTTCCAACGTGATGTACAAGGGCGCGCTGCAAGGCGAGGGCGCCCGAACCTCTTGGGTGGGCGATGTGCTTATCCGCTCCAATGCGCAGGGCACCGACACCTACGAGGTCAACCGCAACCTTGTCCTCACCGAGGGCGCCCGCGCAGACGCTGTGCCCAACTTGGAGATCGAAACTGGCGAAATTGCTGGTGCTGGCCATGCCGCGACCGTTGGACGATTTGATGACGAGCAGCTGTTCTACCTGCTGTCGCGCGGTATCACTAGCGAGCAAGCCCGGCGACTTATCGTTCGTGGCTTCTTCTCTGAGGTCATTGGCCGCATCCCGGTGCCGGCCATACGCGATGCACTCGAAAGCCGAATTGCTGAAGAACTCGAACAAACGGAGCTGTAAACGCATTCGCGCTCAACGCAGCGCTAACGGATACATTCATTCACTGGGATCATAAGGAAACACACATGAGCACTCTCGAAATCAAAAACCTTCGCGCAAAGGTCGTCACCAACGACGACGAAGCAGGTAAAGAAATTCTCAAAGGCGTCAACCTCACCATCAACTCTGGTGAAACTCACGCCATTATGGGCCCCAACGGCTCCGGCAAATCCACCCTTTCTTACACCATCGCCGGTCACCCCAAGTATGAAGTGACCGAGGGTGAAGTCCTACTCGACGGCGAGAACCTTCTCGACATGGATGTCGATGAGCGTGCCCGTGCTGGTCTCTTCCTCGCTATGCAGTACCCCGTCGAGGTACCCGGCGTGTCCATGGCTAACTTCCTGCGCACAGCAGCATCCGGAATCCGTGGCGAAGCTCCCAAGCTCCGCGAATGGGTTAAGGAAGTTCGCGAAGCAATGGAGGAGCTTTCCATCGACAAGTCTTTCTCTGAGCGAAGCGTTAACGAAGGGTTCTCCGGTGGCGAGAAGAAGCGCCACGAGGTTTTGCAGCTTGGCCTCCTGAAGCCCAAGTTCGCCGTGTTGGACGAGACCGACTCCGGCCTGGACGTCGACGCGCTCCGTGTCGTATCCGAGGGCATCAACCGTTACAAGGAGCGCGAAAACGGTGGCGTTTTGATGATCACCCACTACAAGCGCATCCTTAACTACGTCCACCCCGACTTTGTCCACGTGTTTGCCGACGGCAAGATCGTCACCTCTGGTGGCCCCGAACTTGCTGACGAACTCGAGGCACACGGTTACGATCGCTTCATCAAGTAGCATGAGCACCCCAGCTTTCACTCTTCCGGATGGCAGCCTCAACACCGCCGCCATCCGGGAGGAGTTCCCGATCCTTAGCACACGCGTGCGCGGCGGCCAGACGCTTGCCTACCTTGATTCCGGCGCGACGTCACAACGCCCACGGTCAGTGTGGAAGGCCGAAGAGGAATTCGTGCTGGGAACCAACGCTCCGGTTCACCGCGGCGCCTACCAGCTAGCAGAATTAGCGACCGATGCGTACGAACAAGCACGTGCGGACATCGCCGCATTTGTCGGCGCCAGCAGCCAGGACATTTCCTTCTGCAGCAACGCCACCGCAGCGCTGAACACCATCGCCTATTTCTTTAGTGACTCCCGTTCAGGTGACAAGAAAGCGAGCCGTACGCAGGACACCACTGCCGCCAACTCCCTTGCGGTCGGGCCGGGCGACACCATAGTGGTGACCGAACTTGAGCACCACGCCAACCTAGTACCCTGGCAGGAACTAGCACGGCGTACCGGCGCCAACTTGCGCTGGTTGAGTGCCACCGCGGACGGGCGCATAGACCTTGACTCTCTGACCTTCGACGCCAGCGTCAAGGTGGTTGCCTTCACCCAACAATCCAACGTCACCGGCGCTATCACTGACGTCGCTGCCATGATGGACAAGGTTCAGCGCGAAGCACCCCAGGCACTCACTGTGCTTGACGCCTGCCAATCCGTGCCGCACATGCCCGTTAACTTCGCGGCACTCGGCGTAGATTTCGGAGCCTTCTCCGGGCACAAGATGTGTGGTCCCACCGGCATCGGCGTCTGCTACATCGCGCCCAGGCTGCGCGACAAGCTTCCCCCGGTTACCTTCGGGGGGAGCATGATCGAAATCGTCCGTATGGAGCATTCCACCTATCAACCGGCTCCGGAGCGTTTCGAAGCCGGCACCCAGATGAACAGCCAGGTGGTCGCTCTTGGCGCAGCGGTTAGGTTCTTGAGCTCCATCGGTATGGATGCCATCAGCGCTCACGAGCACCAACTGGTGCACTACGCCATTGAGCAGCTCACAGCCATCGACGGTGTCCGTATCGTCGGCCCCACCGACATGGCGTTGCGGGGCAGCGCTGTCAGTTTCCTACTCGACGGCGTGCATCCTCACGACATGGGGCAAATTTTAGACTCCGAGGGAGTCGCCATCCGCGTCGGCCACCATTGCGCTTGGCCCGTGCACCGTACTCTGGGAGCACAAGCGACCGCCAGGGCGTCGTTTTACCTCTACAACACGCGTGAGGAAGTCGATAGGCTTGCTGCCGCGGTCAGGAAAGCAAAGGAGTTCTTCGGTGAACATTGAGCAGATGTACCAAGAGGTCATCCTTGATCACTACCGGCACCCACAACATGCCGGCCTTCGGGACAACTTTAACGCCGAAGTGCACCACGTCAACACCTCCTGTGGCGACGAACTGACACTTCGCGTGCACCTCTCCAAGGACGGCACAACAGTTGAAGACATTTCTTATGACGCCGAGGGGTGCTCGATCTCGCAAGCATCGACCTCTGTCATGGCTGAGGAGATCATCGGCCGTCCTGTGGAAGAGGCCATGGCCAAACTCGCGGAGTTCGAGAAGATGATTACTTCCCGCGGCAAGGAACAGGGAGATGAAGATCTGATCGGCGACGGCGTGGCCTTTTCAGGCGTTGCGCAGTACCCAGCGCGAGTCAAGTGTGCACTGCTGGGGTGGAAAGCCTTCCAGGCTGCCACGGCAGAAGCACTCGACGAACAATAGCCCCCTTCTTACAATCTACTTTTCACAGGAGCACCATGACCTCGGAAGAACCCACAAACACCACCGAAAATTCAGACACCCAGCCCAAGGAGCTGCGGGAACGCCCCGACACCCAAACACCTGAGGATCTTGCGCGCGCGAGCGACGTGGAAGAGTACATGCGCGATGTCATTGATCCGGAGCTGGGTATCAATGTTGTTGATCTCGGTTTGGTCTACGACATCTGGATTGAAAATGGCACGGAGGCCGTCGTCAACATGACGCTTACCTCGCCGGCGTGCCCGTTGACTGATGTCCTGGAGGACCAGGCAGAGGCTGCTGTTGTGGGCAACGGTGTAGCCACCAAGCTCACGCTGCAGTGGGTGTGGATGCCCCCGTGGACGCCCGCGATGATCACTGAGGAGGGTCGCGAGCAGCTGCGCGCCTTGGGCTTTAGCGTGTAGTTGCCCGCCGTGCCTTGATGCGGGTTGTGACCAGCTTGAGCAGCACGAGCGGTAGCAGGCTCGCAAAGCGCCACGGGGAGACCCACGGCGTCATGAAGGCCTTGAATTGTCTTCCAGGCAACAGCAGTGATGCCTGGACAAGTTCCAATTGATGCCCATAGGTCCCGAGGATGCCCATGACCCATGCGCAGCTACGCCTCAGCGCCCTTGTTGCACGAGCGGAGGCAACCAGCCAGGGTACTGGTGCTGCTGGTTTGTGTCCTTGGGTGATGACGTCGCGGTGGTCCATCAACCATCGAACGTAGGCGTCTGCGTAGTGTGCGCTGGTTGCAAGGCTGTAGCCGGACATGGGGTCAATGAATCCCGCCCGCGCTCCAAAGGCCAGCACTCCGTTGGGCGTGCGGTCAGTCAGAGGGGTGTGCAGGGGGATGAATACTTTTTCGACCGGCCCGTCGGGTGTGGGGTGGGGGATGTCGAGTACATCGATGATTCGTGCGTGAAGTCGTTGCTCTAGTTGCTTCCAAGCGGTGGGTGCACCCAAGAGCAGCGTTTCTTCGATCAGTAGGCCCTGGGGCGTGAGCACGACATATCCGAAGGTCTCGGTGCTGTGTGGGGGTTCGTCGTGCGGGGTGTGTGCCCAGGGCGTGTGGAAGTCCATCCAGCGTGCGTTGTCCTCGTGTTTGGGCAGGTATGTGAACACTAGGCCGTAGGCTTGCTGGACGACTGTCGTTTCATCGCCACTAGGCTGTTCGGGGGTTGCGCCAGTGCAGTCGACAATGGGCGCTGTGATGTTGTGTCCTGCCACGCGCACGCTGGTGGGGGAGAGGATTGTCGCCTGGACCGCAATGGTGTCGAAGGTGATCAAGCGTGACCGTGTGCGTTGGTTGTTGAGGATCAGGTAGCGGCCGGGCAGCTTGCGTGATGTGCCGTTGGCGTGCACACGGGCGGGTGTTGAGGATGCGCCGTCGGTGGGCAGCCATGGTGGTACCTGGTAGTCCCATATGCCGTAGGTGTTGTTCCATTGTGGTGTGGGGTCGATTCCGAGGACACGGAGGCCGGCGTGGGTTGCGCGTGATCCCAGCATGCAACCCGCCGGCCCGAGCCCGATGATCACCAGGTCATAGGGCTTTGTCAGATCGGGGACCGGCTGTTGTTGCGGTATGGCCTGTGGTGCACTGTCCATGGTGTGACTATAACCGGGGGTAGTGCGCTGCCGCAGCCGGGTTCTTTTAGCACCTGTGCGGCTACTTACAACGTGGGGATTTTCATTTAATGTTCAAAAACCGGGGGTAGGCAGTAGCGGTTCTATTGGCAACAATGTGCGAATGTCTAAAATTCGGCTCGTCATCTTATTAAATCCCTTTTCAATAAGGCTTTCTCTATTTCTAATAAGGACGTGTCTATGCCACACATCGCCGTACCCAAACCGGTGGTGAAACCCGCAAATCCTATCCTCTCGGCACCCCCGGTCACGCCACTGAAGCCGGCAGGCACAGCTGCAACACCAACCAACGCGACGTCATCAAGCACACCGAATGATGATGCCGCCGCCACAACAGTTGCGGCCGCCGAACTCAGCGCAACCACTGAGCCACAAGGAAGCTGGCTACGCGGCCTGCTCATCGGCATCGGAGGAATGTGCCTACTCATCGCCGCAGTGGTGTTTGGTGCCTCAATCCGCAAACCCTTAAAGCACGCGGTAGAGTAGCACCCTGTGATTGTCACCAACGACCTCGAAGTACGCGTCGGCGCCCGAACATTGCTCAACGCCCCTGGACAACTGTTACGGGTACAGCCCGGCGACCGCATCGGGCTAGTTGGGCGCAACGGTGCTGGTAAAACAACCACGATGCGTATTTTGGCGGGGGAGGGCGAACCCTACGGGGGCACCGTCATCCGCTCCGGCGACATCGGCTACCTGCCGCAGGACCCCAGGGAAGGCAACATCGAAATCACCGCCCGAGACCGGGTGCTGTCGGCCCGGGGTCTGGACCAAATCATGACCTCCATGGATCGCCAACAAGACATCATGGAAACCACCAGCGATGACAAAAAACGCGACGCCGCCATCCGCAAATACTCCCGGTTAGAAGAGCAATACCACGCGCTCGGCGGCTACGAAGCCTCCAGCGAAGCAGCCCGCATCTGCGATGCCCTGGGGCTCGAAGCGAGGATTCTGGATCAGCAGCTCAAAACCCTTTCGGGCGGACAACGACGCCGCGTTGAGCTGGCGCGGATCCTTTTCGCGGCGTCACAAGGTTCCGGAAAATCTACAACGACCTTGCTGCTGGATGAGCCAACCAACCACCTTGACGCAGACTCAATCTCCTGGCTGAGGGAATTCCTCAAAAAACACGAGGGTGGGTTGATCATGATTTCCCACGACGTGGAACTGCTCGAGGCAGTGTGCAACAAAGTGTGGTTCCTCGACGCCGTGCGAGGCGAGGCAGACATCTACAACATGGGCTGGAAAAAATATCTTGACGCCCGTGCAACCGATGAAGCACGCCGACGCCGCGAACGCGCCAACGCCGAAAAGAAAGCCGCAGCGCTGCGCCAACAAGCCGCCAAGCTTGGGGCGAAAGCCACCAAGGCTGCTGCAGCCAAGCAGATGCTGGCCCGAGCAGAAAAAATGGTGGAGCGCACCGACGATCTACGCCAAGCGGACAAGGTGGCGCATATTTCCTTCCCCGAACCCGCACCCTGTGGAAAAACGCCACTCAATGCGACCGGGTTGACCAAAATGTACGGCTCCCTGGAAGTGTTTGCGGGTGTAGACCTAGCTATTGACAAAGGCTCGCGAGTCGTGGTTCTCGGCTTCAACGGCGCGGGTAAGACAACCCTGCTCAAGCTGTTGGCAGGCGTGGAACGAACAGACGGCGAGGGCGGAATCGTCAGTGGCCATGGGCTGAAAATTGGGTACTTCGCTCAGGAACACGACACGATCGATGGCGATCTGTCGGTGTGGGAGAACACGATCCGCGCCTGCCCGGATGCAGGGGAGCAGGACTTGCGTAGCCTCCTGGGCGCATTCATGTTTTCAGGCGAGCAGCTTGAACAGCCCGCCGGCACCCTATCCGGTGGTGAGAAAACCCGTCTTGCGTTGGCCGCCTTGGTTTCCTCGCGCGCGAACGTACTGTTGCTCGACGAGCCCACGAACAATCTGGATCCCGTCTCGCGTGAACAGGTCCTTGATGCCTTGCGCTCGTACACGGGCGCCGTCGTGTTGGTCACCCACGATCCGGGCGCTGTGCGCGCACTCGACCCCGAACGAGTAATCGTACTTCCCGACGGCGTTGAAGACCTGTGGAATGACGACTACATGGAGATCGTGGAACTAGCCTAAGACATGGGCGCTCACTTAGCTGTCGACCCAATAAGAAGACATACCGGTTGGTCTGATAAGTTCAACAACGTTTGGGGCTCTAGTCGAGCTACCGCCCCAGGTCAGTGATTGCACATTCTTTAATAAAGGACAACCCCTATGAGCCAGGCACCTGCGCGTGCAACGTGGACCGGGCGCAGCATGTTCCTCTTCGCTGCTATAGGCTCCGCGATCGGTCTTGGAAATATTTGGCGCTTCCCGTACATCGCCTACGATAACGGCGGCGGAGCATTCCTGTTGCCCTATGTTGTCGCTCTTATAACCGCAGGCGTTCCAGTTCTCGTACTGGATTATGTGCTCGGGCACCGCTTCCGTGGTTCCGCACCACTGGTGTGGAGGCGGATCTCCGCCCGGACCGAGGCCATCGGTTGGGTGCAGACGATCATCACCTACATCATCGCCGTGTACTACGCAGTGATTCTTGCTTGGTCTACGATCTACACCTGGTTTTCGCTCAAACTTGCGTGGGGCGAAGATCCCGAGGCTTTCTTCGTCAGAGACTTTCTCCATGCCGATAATGAATCCATCAATTCCACGACCGTGGTGTGGCCCATCGCCATCACCCTGGCAGTGATCTGGGTTCTCATCGTCGCGGTTATGGCTCTGGGCATTCGCAAGGGAACAGGAATGCTCTCGAGCGTCTTCGTCCCCACTTTGATCGTCCTATTCCTCATTCTGGTTGGGCGCTCTCTGTTTCTACCAGGCGCAGGTGAAGGGCTCGAAGCCTTCTTTACCCCACGCTGGTCGGCACTAGCCGACCCGACTGTGTGGATGGCAGCCTATGGGCAGATTTTTTATTCTCTGGCAATCGCCTTCGGCATCATGATGACGCAAGCTAGCTACCTCAAGCGCCGCTCAAACTTGTCGGGCCTGGGCACCGTCGTCGGACTATCCAACTCCGGTTTCGAAGTCTTGGCCGGTATCGGCGTCTTCGCAACCCTCGGTTTCATGGCCTCAACCTCCGGTGTTGCGGTTGATGAGGTCGCAACCTCAGGAATTGGATTAGCGTTCATCGCCTTCCCGACCATTATTAACCAAATGCCTGGCGGCCCCCTATTTGGCGTGCTGTTTTTCGGCTCCCTGTTTATCGCTGGTTTTACCTCGCTGGTCACCATCGTCGAGGTTGTCGTCTCCAGCTTCCAAGACAAGTTCCGTCTCGAACGTCGTACGGCATCCATCGCTGTCGGTGTGGCTTGCGCAGTTCCTTCTCTAGTGCTGTTCCCCGTCACCACTGGCCTAGGCTCCTTGGATATCGTCGACAAGTTCGTCAATGTCTTGGGCATCGTACTCATCGCTGTGATCTCCACCGTCACCATTGGGTGGGTGCTCAAACGAACCCCCGAACTACGCTCTCACGTCAACGCCGTATCTTCCCTCCAGCTTGGCCGTTGGTGGGATTTCAGTCTGACGGTGATCACGCCACTGATCCTAGGCATCACATTTATCCTGGAAGTCCGCCTACTGTTGATCGAAGGCTACGGCGGCTACGCCAGCCACAAGGTCGTCATCTTCGGCTGGATTCTCGGGTTGGTGCTATATCTGGGTGCCTTTGGCTTGTCGAGAATCCCGTGGCCTCGAGGCACCATCGTCGATGGTCCTCCTGCCGGTGACTTCGGTGTGCCGTTGACCGGCAAGGGCGCCCCGTTCGGACAGCATCTTGTAGACCCTCAAGCAGATGCAGAACACATGCAGCTCAAACCCGAGTTCGCTAAGGAGTCCTAGACAATGAGTACTACAGCACTAGTCATGATGCTCGTCTACCTCGCGGTCGTGTGGGGACTTCTAGCTGTCGCGGCATATCACTTGGGGAAGACCGAGGACGACAGCTGCGGCACTCTCGGATCCCAAGACCTAGACGCATTGCCCCAATACCAACCCTAAGCTGCCTCAAAGGCGTAGCCAACTGTCATTAACGGGGTAAGGTGGCCACATGGCGCCTTTGCCCCCATCGTTAAGCTATCCCGAGTCCCTAAGAGGCAGTGCACTATCCCTTCTCAAGAAGGATCTTGGCATCGAAGCCAAATCTGTGTCTTCTAGCGCTAGCCGGACTCAATTGCCGAGCGGTTTTCTCACGCTGAAACACTCGAAGATGCTGGGCTACGGCCCGCAGCGTTGGGAAGAGGCAGTTAGGAACATCTTTTCTTGGCGGATGCACAACAGCCTTCCTCTGCTCCGGGCAGACGCTACAGAGCTCAGTGAAGACAGCTCAGGGCGCATTGTTGGTCTACATATCGGCCCTGTTCATGCTGAGTGCATCATTTTGGACGTCGAGCGTATCGAGCACCGGTGGGCTTGTTTCAGCTACGGCACAACCGACAAGCACCCAGAGCAAGGCGAAGAATGCTTCGCCGTGTCAATGGACAAGCGAGGTGCCGTGAGAGGCTACGTATACGCGGTGTCAAAGCCGAAACAGCTTATCGGCTACCTCGGCGTGCCCGCCCAGCATCTCGCAGCGAAACTCTACCTCCAAGGCATGTAACGGGTAGCGAAATTATGTAGTAGGCGTGCGCTAGTGTCGACAACGTAGCGCGCAGCTTGGCTATTGATCCGACGCTTTTCTGTCGGGTCAAAGTAGCCTTCGTCTTCATAAATATCTAGCCGCTGTGCAAAGCTGTCATGGTCGAGCTCGGGATGGAACTGTGTGACGTAGACGTTGTTACCAGTTTTAAACATCTGGATCGGGCATTGTTGTCCCGTCGCCAACACGGTGGCCATCTGTGGCAAGGAGGAGCAATTTTCCTTGTGCCCGACCAGTGCGTGAAACTCCGGAGGCAGCCCCTCACACAAGGGGTCTGCCAGTCCTTCGGGGGTCAAGGAGATAGGCACTGCAGCGGGTTCCTCCGCATAGGCCCTATCAAGGTCAGCACCTATCGCTGTGCCAATGATTCCGACCCCATAGCAAGCACCGAAAGTAGGGAAGTCTTTCTCAATCAACTGGGCTGCGAGCTGCGCGAGGTCGGCTTCAACGCGGCGTTGAAGATCAGACTTATCCGTGTCGGTGTTGTTGAACGGGCCTCCGCCCAAAATTACTCCTGCGTAGTCCTCGAGACACACATCGCCTAGAGGTGCCTGATCAACCCTGCGCTGTTCCAACTGTGACGGGGCGATGTGGAGGCAGTCGACAAAAGAGGCGTATTCAGCCTCAGCTGCCAGAGTTTCGGGCCGAGTGGATAAAAGAAGGAAGGGGCGCATGGTGAGGTCTCTAGGGTTTAAGTGGTGCAGTAACGGACAAAGTTTCGCAGGATCTGGTTGGCGTGGGTGGTATCGATCTCGGGCAGCGAGGACACGATACTGTCGTAGGCTTCAGGGCTGAAGTAGCCGTAGTCTTTGTAGAAATCCATGCGGTTTTTCATCGCAATGGCATCCATGTCTGCGTGGAATTGGCATGCCCACGTTGTGTCATTGGCGCGAACCATTTGCACAGGGCAGGTTTCACCGGTAGCGAGAACAACCGAGTGAGCTCCCACCACAGTGACGTTTTCGGTATGGCCAGTTAAAGCGGTGAAGGTCTGGGGAATATCGCGTAACAGAGGATCCAAGGCCCCCAGTGGGGTGACCTCCACGGTGGTTGGGCCGGCAGACTCTGGGTGGGTGTGTCCCACTGCTCCTCCGTCGAGGTGCGCGATGAGGCCGTTGCCAAAGCAGACGAACATGACGGGAGTCTTGCTGTCGATCAGTTCGGCGAGCAATTCGTGAACGTGCAATTGTTCTTCGCCGTACTCGGGCGAGCTGATGTTAAAAGGGCTACCGCCAACAAAGATGCCATCGTAGCCAGACAGGTCAGGTAGCTCTGCCTGTGCGGTGTCGATCATTACTTGGTCTAGTTCCTCGGGTTCTAAACCAGCGGCGGTGAGAAAGTCGCGGTGTTCCGCTGCAGCAATGGTTTGTCCGTGGCGTGGTGACACTAGCAAGAATGATCGCATACCAAGCAGTCTACAGGTGGGGCAGGAGCCTTAACCCCGTACAGTGCCCCATTAATGCCGGCGAACTGAATCCTCAACAAGGTCGAGCACTTGCACCAGCTCACTGGTGTTTTCACCAGAGGCGAGGCGGGAGATAAAACCGTCCATGACGGTGTCCAAATAGACCTGCAACACCCCTACGGGAACATCGTCGCGCATGCGGCCGGCTGCGGCGTTTGCTTGCAGCCTAACCCTCACGGCGTCATCAAGGACAGCCTGATGCTCGCGCCACCGTGCGGAAAAAGCTGCGTCGGTTCGCAGCAAACGGGTGATCTCTAGTCGGGTGGACAACCAGTCGTAGCGCTCAGGGTGGGTGAGCATGTCCCGCATAACCTCGACGAGGCCTTCACCGGCAACTACTTCAGCCATTCGGGCTGCGTCTTCGCGCGCAAGGGCCAGAAAGAGGTTTTCTTTGTCCGTGAAGTGGTGAAAGATTGCGCCTCGGGATTTACCCGTTGCGATTTCGAGGCGGCGGACGGTCGCTCCCTCGTAGCCGTATTCGGCAAAGCAGCGGCGGGCGCCTTCTAGAATGTCATGTCGCCGCTGGTTTAGGTCGGCGTCACTGACTTTTGGCACTGCCATTCTCCTCGACTAGTGACTGGTTGATAAAGCACCCCGCCCACCAGTGACACCATGTGGCGCAGTGGTGGGCGGGAGGTGCGGCGTCACAATGATCTATGACGCCGTGTCAGGCACAGGCTTTAGGCCTTAGCCATGTTGCGAAGCACATACTGGAGGATACCGCCGTTGCGGTAGTAGTCAGCTTCACCGGGGGTGTCGATGCGGACGACCGCGTCGAACTCGACGGTGGAACCATCTTCCTTGGTCGCAGTGACGTGAACGGTCTTCGGGGTGGTGCCGTTGTTGAGCTCCTCGATGCCTTCGATGTCGAAGACCTCGTGGCCGGTCAGGCCGAGGGACTCGTGGGACTCGCCAGCGGGGAACTGCAGCGGGATGACGCCCATGCCGATGAGGTTGGAGCGGTGGATACGCTCGAAGCTCTCGGTGATGACGGCCTTCACGCCGAGCAGGTTGGTGCCCTTAGCAGCCCAGTCACGGGAAGAACCGGTGCCGTATTCCTTACCGCCGAGGACGACCAGCGGGATGCCGGCTTCCTTGTAGTTCTGGCAAGCATCAAAGATGAAGGACTGAGGCTTGTCATCCTTGGTGAAGTCAAGGGTGTAGCCACCAGCGATGTCAACGAGCTGGTTCTGCAGGCGGATGTTGGCGAAGGTGCCACGCATCATGACCTCATGGTTACCACGACGCGAACCCAGGGAGTTGTAGTCGTTGCGTGCCACGCCGGTTGCATCCAGGTACTGCGCGGCGGGGGTGCCGGGCTTGATGGAGGAAGCAGGGGAGATGTGGTCGGTGGTCACGGAGTCGCCAAGCTTGGCTAGGACGCGTGCGCCCTTGATGTCCTTGACGGGCTCAACTTCCATGGTCATGCCATCGAAGTAGGGAGCCTTACGGATGTAGGTGGACTTCTCGTCCCATGCGAAGGTCTTGCCTTCGGGGGTGGGGAGGTTCTGCCACTGCTCATCGCCCTTGAACACGTCAGCGTAGTCAGCTTCGTAGAGTTCGCGAGAGATGGCCTGCTCGATGGTGGCTTCGATCTCCTCGGTGGAGGGCCAGATGTCGGTCAGGAAGACGTCGTTGCCGTCCTGGTCCTGGCCGAGCGGCTGGGTCTCGAAGTCGAAGTCCATGGTGCCGGCGATAGCGTAGGCGATGACCATGATCGGCGACGCGAGGTAGTTCATCTTCACGTCGGGGGAGATACGGCCCTCGAAGTTACGGTTACCGGACAGCACTGCGGTTGCGGTGAGATCGTGCTCATTGATGGCCTTGGAGATCTCTTCGGGCAGGGGACCGGAGTTACCGATGCAGGTGGTGCAGCCGAAGCCGGAGAGGTAGAAGCCCAGAGCCTCGAGATCCTTCCAGAGGTCAGCGCGCTTGTAGTAGCCGTCGACAACCTGGGAGCCGGGGGCGCAGATGGTCTTGACCCACGGCTTTGACTTCAGGCCCTTCTCTGCTGCCTTGCGTGCGATGAGGCCTGCGCCGATCATCACGGAGGGGTTGGAGGTGTTGGTGCACGAGGTGATGGAAGCGATAGCTACCATGCCGTGATCCAGGGTGTATTCGCCACCGTTGGGGGACTTCACGACGACCGGCTTGGATGGGCGGCCCTTTGCACCTACAGCTGCGGACTCTCCGTGGCCTTCGCGGGAAGAGTTGAAGTTGGGGGTCAGGTTCTCGTCGTTATCCTGGGCCTCGCCTTCAGCACCCATGCGAATAGCGGCGGGGGACTCGTCTTCAACAACTTCGTCGCTGCAGTAGGTGGGAAGGTCCTTGCGGAACTGCTCCTTGGCCTCGGACAGCAGGATGCGGTCCTGGGGACGCTTCGGACCAGCGATGGAGGGAACCACGGTGGAGAGGTCGAGTTCGAGATACTCGGAGTACTCGGCTTCGGGGGTGTTCTCGTCCAGCCACATGCCCTGAGCCTTGGCGTAAGCCTCGACCAGTGCGACCTGCTCCTCGGAGCGGCCGGTCAGACGCATGTACTTGGTGGTCTCTTCGTCGATCGGGAACATGGCACAGGTGGAGCCGAACTCCGGGGACATGTTGCCAATGGTGGCGCGGTTGGCCAGTGGAACGGCCTTAACGCCGGAGCCGTAGAACTCGACGAACTTCTGGACAACACCGTGCTGGCGGAGCATTTCGGTGATGGTAAGAACGACGTCGGTTGCGGTGACGCCAGCGGGGATCTGACCGGTGAGCTTGAAGCCGACGACGCGGGGGATCAGCATGGAGACGGGCTGGCCAAGCATTGCTGCTTCGGCCTCAATGCCGCCAACACCCCAGCCCAGGATGCCGAGACCGTTTTCCATGGTGGTGTGGGAGTCGGTACCGATGCAGGTGTCCGGGTATGCGAGACCTTGGTTGTCGAAGACGACGCGTGCCAGGTTTTCAATGTTGACCTGGTGGACGATGCCGGTTCCCGGGGGAACGACGCGGAAGTTGGAGAATGCCTTAGAGCCCCAACGCAGGAACTGGTAGCGCTCTTCGTTGCGCTCGTACTCGATTTCAACGTTCTTGGACAGAGCGTCTTCGGAGCCGAATGCCTCGATGATCACGGAGTGGTCGATGACCATTTCTGCGGGGTTCAGGGGGTTAACCTTGTCGGGGTCGCCACCAAGGGTCTTGACGGCTTCACGCATGGTTGCCAGGTCGACCACACAAGGAACACCGGTGAAGTCCTGCATAAGGACACGTGCCGGGGTGAACTGAATCTCGATGCTGGGTTCAGCGGATGCATCCCAGTTGGCAATAGCTTCGATGTGCTCAGCAGTGATGTTGGCACCATCTTCGGTGCGCAGCAGGTTCTCGCCAAGAACCTTGAGAGAGTACGGGAGTTTCTCCATACCGGGAACAGCGTTGAGGGCGTAGTAGTCGTAGGACTTTTCGCCAACCTCAAGGGTGCTCAGGGCATTGAAGGAGTTTTTGCTAGCAGTCATAGTTGTTAGCTCCACTTCCTATGTAGGTGCAGTAGTTGTTACGGTAACAGCACGCGAGGCTACTTGGGCTGGGCCTTGCGTGCGTCCTGCAACTAATATAACAGTACGAGCGTTCTGTTGCTTAATTTTGGGGGTGCCATGGGGTGTGTCGCATAAATAAATGCGGGGGAGTTCCTAATATCAAAACCATGATTCCCGATTTCGTTGATGTTGACGACCTTGCCCAACAGCTAGAGTCGGGTAACGTTGCGGTCGACCTCGACCCTTCACTGGCATCAGGTATTGATCCAGTGGAAATTAAAAATGAGATCAGCCCACTGGCCGAGGGTTCGCCGGTGGGGGACATCGGCGTCGTCTATCTCGACCAAACTCCGGGAATGACAGCAGATCTGCGCGACATCGCCCAGGAACTTTCCACAAAAGCTCCGCAGGACATCATCATCGTCAGGGCGCCCGGTTCCGGAGCCGTGGTGTCCGACGCCTACTCTCGGGCGGATTTGGAAACGGCCCAGCGCGCACTACTTTCACACCCTGAGTTATCTACCGGACTTCAGGCATTCATCGACACTCTCAGCCACCAGTCAACCCCATGGCCTTTAATTAACGCCTGCATTGTCGTCGCGGCCACACTTGTCACCTCAGCAGCTTTCACATGGGAGCGCCTCCGGGACAGTACTAATTAGTCAAGCTTCCACGCTTGATGGACAGAAGCGATTTCCAGCTTCTCCGCCTAGGGTCCGAATATGCATATCGGGGACACATCCGCAAAATTGCACCGTTGCAACTCTATTATGTGGTAAAGATCACAACTTTTTACGGCGTGTCGAACAGTGCAGGTCACACGCATGCCTTTTCGAAAAACTGTGCACTAAAGGGCTATCACCCCACGTTAAACCTGATACTCAAAGGGGCTGCTGTTACTTAAGTGGCATAAGGTTCTAACTGTTCACTCGTGTGAGTTGAGTTGAATGGGATGCGGCAAGCACTCCAGTCAAGTCCATGCACTACACTTCAGGTAAGTGGGGAAGCTTTCCTGCGTGTCTCCACTCGTGCGGGTGAACACTTAAGTCAGGCCACGGGCCTTGACTACCTTTCGTTGTCTACCGCAGGAGCTTTTTCGTGCTTTTCGTCTCGCACCGTGCTGATAGCACCCCACGCGCCCGCCACGCTGACCGCTTTGTCAACAAGCACACTAAGAACAGCCGTCGGATGCTCACCGCAATCACGCTATCGGTCGCCCTCAGTGCGACCAGCCTGCCTGCGTATGCACAGCCGACCAACCCTGACGACGCACACATCGCCCAAGCCCACAACGACGTCGATTCGCGCTCTGCCGACGTTGCATCGCTCGCGACGTCATTGTCTCAAACCGAAGCTGACATCGCGCGCCTCGAAAACGAAATGGGCGGCCTGCGCGAAGCGGTGAATAAAGCGTTGGTCGATCTTCACGATGCCCAAGCAACAGCCGAACGCGCCCGCCAGGACTCTAAGGCAGCGCGCGCCGAGCTTGACGATACGCAAGCAAAGATGACCAAGGCCCAGGCCACCCTCGATGAAATTTCACGGACGGCCTACCGTGGCGGTGGAGCAGGCGCTCCCATCGGAGAGATTTCCGGCTCCCGCAACAGCGAAGACAGCCTGGACCGCCAAACCTTCCTGCGCGTCCAAACCGAAAAGCAACGCGAAGCAATCGCCGAACTCGATCGCCTGCGCACCGAAAAAGCCAACAATGAATCAGCACTTCGCGAAGCCCGCAAGGTTGCTGAGCAGCGCGAGCAGGAAGCCGCCGACGCAGAGGCACACGCACGCCAAGCGATCGAAACCAACGGTGCCGCACTCCAAGAAAAGCAAGCGCATCGCCAGCAACTTGTCGAGCGGCGCGATAGTGCCCAAAGCCAGCTTGATTCCGCCCGCGGAACTGTCAGCGCCCTAGAGGGCCAACGCCAGGAATACCTGGACTACGAACGCTCCAAGCAGCAACGTGCGGAGGCCGAGCAGCAAGCACGCGAAGCTACAGCAGCCACCGACCAAGCGCAGCAACAAGCACAGCAGGCTCGACAGGAAGCCACAGCCGCCGCACAGGCCGCTGAGGAAGCCACGCAGGCTGCGCAACAAGCCACAGCTCCCCAGGCACCGGCGACAGGCAACGAGCAGACTACGCGCCCCGAACAGGACCCTTCTGCCCAACAGCTCGAGCAACAGCGTAGGGCCCAAGAAGCTGCACGCAAGGCGGCCGAGGAAGCAGCAGCCAAAAAGGCTGAGGCCGAGCGCGCCGAGGCCGAGGCCGCGCAGCGCGCAGAAGCCGAAGCGCAAGCCCAGCAGGCACGCGAAGCCGCAGCTGCTGCCGCTAGCGTCGCCGCCGCAGCAGTCATCGCTGCGACCGCCCCAAACCACACCGCGCTGGATAACCCATACCCGACAGATGAAGAGGCCGCCGATGCGGTTGTCGCGGCACAGCAGCAGCCGACCGCAGGCAACAATGCTGCTACGGGTGACACTGTCAGCCAGACCACCGAAGGCACAACCGACGGCGACAACGACGTCATCGGTGGCCTGATTAATCTGCTCGACCAGATCACTGAAGGCACCACCAAGGCGCCTCAAACCGCACGCGACATCACTGCCGCAACAACCCGGGTTGTGTCTGGCAGCCGGGACGAGAAAATCGAGGCTGTCATTAACCGGGCAATGTCGCAGCTAGGCACTCCTTATGCTTGGGGTGGTGGCGACGCCAACGGTCCGACCCTCGGTATTCGAGACGGTGGAGTGGCTGATGCTCACGGCGACTACAACAAGTACGGCTTCGACTGCTCTGGCCTGGTTCTCTACGCTTTCGCAGCTGCGGGTATCTCGCTTCCGCACTACACCGGCTACCAGTACCAGCGGGGAACTAAAGTATCGCCCAGCGATATGCAGCGCGGCGACCTGATCTTCTACGGCCCGAATGCTGAAAACCACGTCGCTATTTACCTTGGTGATGGGCAGATGATCGAGGCTCCCCAGTCCGGTTCTACGGTGAAGATCAGCCCGGTTCGTTGGGGCGGTATGAGCCCGTACGTTGTGCGCATGATCTAGCTCTCGGCCGGTTTTTCACATCGAGGTCAGTTAGCTCGGTCATCCTTAGTAGCCCGTTGCGTTTGCAGCGGGCTACAGTGCTATACATGCCCGAGAAGCACACTATCGACCCAGTAGATAATCATCCTTTTGATGGACTGCTGCTTTTATCCTTTGGTGGCCCCGAAGGCCACGAGGACGTGCGGCCTTTCTTGGAAAATGTCACCCGAGGGCGGGGTATCCCACCTGAGCGCCTGGATGAGGTGGAGGAGCACTATCACCACTTCGGCGGAGTGAGTCCTCTGAATTCCCTCAATCGCGAGATTATCGATCACATCGAGCAGGAGCTTTACACTCGGGGGCGTGATCTGCCGGTTTTCTTCGGCAACCGCAACTGGCACCCTTTCGCTGAGGATACGGTGGAGCAGATGGTGGCGGCCGGCCACCGCAGGATTGCTGTGTTCGCGACCTCTGCGTGGGGTGGGTATTCGGGTTGCCGGCAGTATCACGAAGATATCGCCCGCTGTATGCAGCACCTGGAGCAGCGCGGCCTAGCCGAGGGCGTTCAGATGGTGAAGTTGCGGCAATTCTTCGACCACCCCAGGTATATAGATGCGATGGTCGACGCGGTGGATGAGGCCTTAGCGAAGGTGCGTGCTCACGGGCGCGGCGATCGTATTCGTTTGGTGTTTACCGCCCACTCCATCCCTTTGTCCGCGGATCGATCGTCGGGTGTGGATTCCGACGGCGCCTTGTATTCTTCCCAGATCCGTTACGCCTCGGAGTTGGTTGCCCAGCGCTGTGGTTTTTCTCCGATTGATGACGCCGCGTCGGCTGTTGGTGCGCACGCTGCTGACGGTTTCTACGATGTGGTCTGGCAATCCCGGTCGGGCCCTGAGCATGTGCCGTGGTTGGATCCTGATGTGGTGGATCATATTGCGGCGATCCATGGGGACGTTGATGCTGCGGTTGTGTGCCCGATTGGTTTTGTCTCAGACCATATTGAGGTGGTGTGGGATTTGGATTCGGAGTTGCAGCAGGAGGCCGCCGATTTCGATATTGATATTGTGCGTACCCGAACGGCGGGTCCAACGGCTGATTTCGCGGCGATGGTTGTGGATTTGCTGGAGGAGCTGGAGTCCGGGGCCCCCGTTGCACGCGTTGATAGCACACGACCTGGCGGCGCCTCGGATGTTCCTGGTGGGGTTCCGGCGCTTCGCGGGTGTAGGGCTAATGGTGAGCCGTGCGCACAGGGGTGCTGTGCCCCGAGGAAGCGGCCGGCTGCCCATGGTGGGGCTAGGCCTGGCGCTTAGCCGGAGTGCGGGGCGCCGGGGCACGAACTTAGGGCCGTGCGTATCGTCGCATGTCGCGGGCAGCATATTCGACGCCTGTGATGCGCGCTCGGCGGATGTGTCGCCACAGCGGGATAAGTTCCGTGTCGACGCTGTGTTCGCCCATGCGATCGCCGACGGTTTCAATGATCGCTGCGACGCGGTCTGCGCGGGCGAATAGCTGGGCGGCCCTGCCGGGGGTTGCGTCGGGCAGGCCTGGGGTGTCGTAGAAGTCGCTTAGCGCGCCGACGGTAAGTCGAGGGTTGTGGAGGGCGTCGGTGCTAAACCCTTTGGCTTCGATCATGTCGGCTGCTACTGCGGTGGCTTGCGCGAGTAGTCTGTCTGCGTCACCGGGCATGAGGTAGTCGGACGGTGGTAGCACTCCGGGGTCGACTAGTTCCCACTCTGCCGGCCGATGCGGGTCCAGTTCTGCCAATGCGGGCGGGGTGTCTACCTCTCTGAGCAGCAGGGCCTCGTGTGGGTGTGCTCCTTTGGAAATGATGACGCCGTGGGGGCCGGGGTCGCCGGGGCCACTCAGCGCCAGCCGGACGAGCGGTTGTTCCATTGGGGCCTGGGCGTGGGCGGCGTCAAGAAGCGCGCGAATGCGGGTGAGAAGGGTGAGGTCGGTGGGGCCGCCGAGGGCGAGCATGGCGTCGGTGAAGTTGTCTGTCGAGGTGTGGTGGAGGTGCCAGGCGGCGAGCCACACTGCGATGTTTTGTGCTGGCGAATAGACCTGTGAGCGGAAATCCATAAGGATCAATAGCCTAGCGGATAAGGTAGTCAGTCATGACTGGCTTTGATCGTTATGGTGGCGACATTTTGAAGGGGCATTCTCGTCGAGCTCCGGCGGAGTATCCGAAGGTTCCCGCTGAGCCTGGGCTTGTCGTGGAGGTTCGCGCGACGGGTTTTGTTGGGGCGGTCACCGGTTTTGAGCGTACTTATGATGGTGATTTTGTGCGCTTGGAGGATCGCCATGGGCGGGAGAATCTGTTTAAGTTGCGCGAGGGCGCGTTTATGATCGATGGTCGCATTGTGACTCTCACGCGTTATGTCGCTGACCAGGCTCGGCAGTTGGCCCAGGCGATGAAGCATTCGAATTCTGGTTCACGCCGCGTGGCACAGGTGGAGGCTAAGGTTGCAGCCCCGTCGCGCATTTGGGTTGAAGGTATTCATGACGCCGCGATTGTGGAAAAGGTGTGGGGTCATGACTTGCGCGTGGAGGGGGTTGTGGTGGAGTTTTTGGAGGGCTTGGATAATCTTCCGGAGCGCTTGGCGGAGTTTGGCCCTTCGGAGGGTCGGCGGGTGGGGGTTTTGGCTGATCACTTGGTCAGTGGTTCTAAGGAGACCCGGTTGACGGAGTCGGTGGGCCCGCATGTGTTGGTCACGGGCCACCCTTTTATCGACATTTGGGCGGCGGTCAAGCCGGAGCGTTTAGGCATCAAGCAGTGGCCGGAGGTTCCCCGGGATGAGGATTGGAAGACTGGTATTTGCCACAGGCTTGGTTGGGGTGACACTCGTGAGGGCTGGAACAGGGTGTATTCCGCCGTGAATTCTTTCAGGGATTTGGATTCGACCCTGATTGGGGCGGTGGAGCGTTTGGTCGATTTTGTTACTGTGCCGGAGATTCGGAAGGAAGATCTTCTGTAGCCCGGGATAGTAGTCGAACCGCCAGCCGCCACCCTTGGGTTTCTGCCACCCACCCTGCGGCTTGGAGGCGTTGGGAGACGGCTTGTTTGCTCACGCCCAGTTCTGCGGCAGCTTCGGTTTGGGTGAGGCCTCTGCGGATCAGCGAGGTAGCTTCGCGACCTTCGGGGGTTCGTTTGCTTAAAACGAAGGCCAGCAGTTCGAAGGTGGCGGCAAGGTCTTCGCTCAATCCTTCGGCGGAGTCGATGGGGCTGACGTAGACCTTGGCGGCTTTGGGGGACTTGCCTAAAACTTTGTGCGCTTGAGTTTGCGCGACGGTATCGAGGGGGCTAACACCAATGCCGATAGCCCATTCGCCTGCGGCTAGCAGTGCCATGGTGATGTCTGTAACGGACTCGGGTGTTGTGAGCGTTGCTGCGATCTCTTCAATCCCGACCACTTCCACTTCTGGGACACCTGGCAGCTGGGAGAGTGCAACCGCAGATCGTTTAACCAGTTCGGCCCGGCGTGTGGCGTGACCACGGTAGGTGGCGTGAAGAGCGTACATGCCGTCAATCCTAGCGGCTTGATTCCCCCTTACGCCACGGGGAGCTTGTAGTCCAGAGCCAACCCGATGAGACCGAGGGTGAGCAGCACCCCGGTAACGCCAATCAGCGCCGGGTTGGCCGCACCAGTGAGGGCATCCCCGATGAAAACGGTGGCGATGGTCGCCGGCGCCGAGCCGACGAAGGTGGCAATAACGAAATGCTTGAGGGACACCTGGGTAAACGATGCCGTGAGGTTGAGGACGAAAAAAGGCACAGCACCAATCATCCTGAGCGAAGCGATAGCCAACCAGCCTCGGGCCTTCAGGCGCGCATTGATCGCGTCGATGGTGCGTCCGTTGATTCGGGCGCGCGCGGCGTCATTAACGAAAAATTTTCGGATGCCCCACAAAGCTAGACCGCCGGAAATTGTGGTGGCACTCAGGGCAACGACGCAGCCCACTACGGGCCCGAACAAAATGCCGGAGCTGAGTGTCAAAAAAGTCCGGGGGATAGGGAATTGGGTAATGACTATATAAAGAATGAAAAAGACGGGAAGCAGCCACGAGTCGGCCTGATCGGCGTAGGCGCGCACCTGGGATAGCGGTGGGGTGTCGACAAAGAAGACTGCATAGACACCGACTGCAGCGATAACAGCTAGGGTGACTTTTTTACCCAGCGACAGTGATGCCAGCGCACGCACTAGCTGCTGCACGAGGCGTTGGAGCACCTGCCGCGCGGACTGCACTCGGTGCACAGTGTGCTGGAATCTTTTCACGTCTAGAGACCTTAGCCTGTGGCGCGTGGCTTGTTTCGCTGGCGCCGCCATAGTCGGGATGGCGGCATGTGATCTGCCCACCGGCGGTCAACGCGAAAGTGGCAACGGCCACACTTGGGGTGTGAGGGTCGGCTGAGTTGAGCGTGGAGCAGGCAGCAGCGCTACTATATGGGAAGGAGTTATGGCCTACTCGACCTTCTTATCGCACGGAGGGTTCGCGTCACAATTTACTGATTATATTTTTGGAGAATACTCATGAGGGGAGTAGTCCACCGTGACTGACAACCAGTCTGCTGCCGCGAGTGAGCTGCCCGAACTGTCCACCAAGTACGACGCTTGGTACAAGGCAGTAGCGGGTGTGTTCGCTCGTGTGCAGAAGAAGGACGTCGCAGATGTCCCGTTGGATGTGTGGAAGAAGCTTGTCCGCACAACCTATGACGGCATCGACATCAATCCGCTGTATACCCGCCAGGATGAATTGCAGGAGGCCGCCGAGCCGGGCGTCTTCCCGTTTGTCCGTGGCGCGCAGGTATCCGACCCGAGCCGCATTGGTTGGGGCGTGACCGAGACCTTCGGTTCCACGCCGGGTGTGTCGCCCGCTGAGGTTAACAAGCAGCTGCTGCATGCTCTGAACAACGGCACCACCAACATCGTTATTGATCTCACCCAGGGGCTCTCGGCCGCCGATCTTCCTGCCGTTCTGCAGGATGTTTACCTTGATCTGGTGCCGATCCGTCTGAAGGCCGGAGCGAAGGTCGCTGACGCCGCTCAGCAGATCTTTTCGCTTGTTGACGCCGCGGGGGTTGCTGAGGGCAGCGTGCTCGAGCTTGGCGCGTGCCCGCTGACCGCCGGTTTCGATGAGACCGACACTGTGAGCTTGGATGAGGCTGTGGAATTGGCTGTGGCTTGTTCCAAGCGTCCCGGCAAGGTTCGCGCCATTGTCGTCGACGGTGTCTCGCTGTCTAACCAGGGCGCCACCGATGCTCAAGAGGTCGGTTTCTCTCTGGCGGCCGGTGTCGAGCACCTGCGTGCACTGACCGAGGCTGGTTTGTCCGCTGCCGAGGCTTTGGAGCAAATCAGTTTCCGCTTTGCAGCTACTGACGACCAGTTCGCTCAGATCGCAAAGTTCCGCGCTGCTCGTGAACTGTGGGCTCGCGTTGCTTCCGTAGTGGGTGCTCCCGAGGCTGGTTCCGCACCTCAGCACGCCGTCACCGCGCCGGTAATGTTTAGCCAGCGCGACCCGTGGGTCAACATGCTGCGCAGTACTGTGGCCGCGTTTGCTGCAGGCGTGGGTGGTGCAACCGATGTTGAGGTTTTGCCTTTCGACTGGGCTGTCAAGGGCGGCCTGGAAGGTACGTCTCGTAACTTCGCGCACCGCATCGCCCGCAACACCAACCTGTTGTTGTTGGAAGAATCCCACCTCGGTTTTGTCGTCGACCCAGCCGGTGGCTCCTACTTCGTTGAAGCCCTGACTGACGAATTGGCTGACAAGGCCTGGGAGGTCTTCACTGGCGTGGAAGCCAATGAGGGCTTTATCACCAACACCGCCTCGGGCGCCGTTGCAGAAGCCCTTGATGCTTCCTTCGAGCGCCTGCGTGCCGATGTTGCTCACCGCCGTAAGCAGATCACCGGAATCAATGAGTTCCCGAACCTTGGCGAGAAGCCCCTGGATGCTTCCCGCCGCGTAGAGCCCAAGGGCGTTCGCCGCTGGGCGGTTGACTTCGCCGAGTTGCGCAACCGTTCCGATGCCTTCTTCGAAGCTAACGGTCAGCGCCCCCAAGTCGGCCTCATTCCGCTCGGCCCCCTGTCTAAGCACAACGTGCGCACTGGTTTTAGCACCAACCTGTTGGCTTCCGGCGGCATCGAGGCGCTCAACCCCGGCCAGGTCGTTCCCGGTACCGAGGAGTTTGCAGCTGCTGCACGCGCTGCAGACATCGCCGTTATCTGTGGTACCGACCTGGAGTACGCCGAATCCGGTGTAGAGGCTGTCAAGGCACTCCGCGAAGCAGGGGTATCCACGGTGCTGCTAGCAGGCGCACCCGCTTCCTTTGAGGGCGCCGAGGTCGCTCCGGACGGCTACCTGAACATGAAGATCGACGCAGCGGCAACCTTGTCGGAGCTGCTGGATAAGTTGGGAGCCTAAAATGAGCACCATTCCTAATTTCAGTTCAACTCCGCGCGTCGACGAGGCTGCAGCACAAGCTGCTGCCGGCGCACACCCCTACGAGGGGCAGGAGGTCTGGTCGACACCTGAGGGTATCGACGTCAAACGCGTCTTCGACCGTGCAGACCGCAACGCGACGCTGGAAGAAACCGACGAGCGTCCCGCACACCCGCTGGATTCATTCCCGGGCATGGCACCGTTCATGCGTGGCCCGTACCCCACGATGTACACCAACCAGCCGTGGACTATTCGCCAGTACGCAGGTTTCTCCACAGCTGCCGAATCCAACGCGTTCTACCGTCGTAACCTGGCCGCCGGCCAGAAGGGCCTGTCGGTCGCCTTCGACCTGGCAACCCACCGCGGCTACGACTCCGACAACGAGCGCGTCGTCGGCGACGTCGGTATGGCCGGTGTGGCCATTGACTCCATCCTGGACATGCGCCAGCTCTTCGAGGGCATCGACCTGGGCAGCGTGTCCGTGTCGATGACGATGAACGGCGCGGTGCTACCTGTCCTGGCACTCTACATTGTTGCCGCCGAAGAGCAGGGTGTCACCCCTGACCGCCTCGCGGGCACCATTCAGAATGACATTCTGAAGGAGTTCATGGTCCGCAACACCTACATCTACCCCCCAAACCCCTCGATGCGAATCATCTCCAACATCTTCGAGTACACCTCGATGATGATGCCCCGATTCAACTCGATTTCGATTTCTGGCTACCACATCCAGGAAGCCGGTGCGACCGCTGACCTCGAGCTGGCGTACACACTGGCCGACGGTGTGGAATACATCCGTGCGGGTAAAGACGTAGGCCTGGATGTCGACAAATTCGCACCGCGTTTGTCCTTCTTCTGGGGCATCTCCATGTATACCTTCATGGAGATCGCTAAGCTACGCGCCGGCCGTCTGCTGTGGAGCGAGCTCGTCGCCAAGTTCGACAACAAGAACCCCAAGTCGCAGTCGCTGCGTACCCACTCTCAGACCTCCGGTTGGTCGCTGACCGCCCAGGACGTCTTCAACAATGTTTCTCGTACCTGCATCGAGGCCATGGCAGCAACCCAGGGCCACACCCAGTCGCTGCACACCAACGCCCTCGACGAGGCGCTGGCTCTGCCCACCGACTTCTCCGCGCGTATTGCTCGTAACACCCAGCTGCTGCTGCAGCAGGAATCCGGCACCGTGCGCCCCGTCGACCCGTGGGCCGGTTCCTATTACATCGAGTGGCTGACCAACGAGCTCGCCAACCGTGCACGTAAGCACATCGAAGAGGTCGAGGCCGCCGGCGGTATGGCTGAGGCGACGATCAAGGGCATCCCGAAGCTGCGTATCGAAGAGTCCGCTGCACGCACCCAAGCGCGCATCGATTCTGGCCGCCAGGCGTTGATCGGCGTCAACAAGTACATCGTTGACGAAGACGAGCAGATCGAAGTTCTCAAGGTCGATAACACCAAGGTGCGCGCCGAACAGCTCGAGAAGCTGGAACGCCTCCGCGCAGAACGCGACGAAGAAGCTTGCCAGGCCGCCCTGGATGCCCTTGAGGCAGCCGCACGCTTGGAGACCCGCGAGCCCGGCGACCTCAATACCAACCTGCTCAAGCTAGCAGTTGACGCTGCACGTGCGAAGGCCACCGTCGGCGAGATCTCCTTCGCTTTGGAGAAGGTCTTCGGCCGTCACGAGGCTGAGATCCGCACTCTGTCCGGCGTCTACAAGGAGGAAGTTGCTAAGGAGGGCACCGTGTCTAACGTTGCTAAAGCCATCGCAATGGCCGACGCCTTCGAAGCTGAAGAGGGTCGCCGCCCACGTATCTTCATCGCAAAGATGGGCCAGGACGGCCACGACCGCGGCCAGAAGGTTGTCGCTTCCGCCTACGCCGACCTCGGCATGGACGTCGACGTCGGACCGCTGTTCCAGACCCCTGCTGAAGCAGCCCGCGCAGCAGTCGATGCCGACGTGCACGTTGTGGGTGTATCTTCCCTCGCCGCTGGCCACCTCACCCTGGTGCCCGCGCTAAAGGAAGAGCTCGCAAAGCTCGGACGCGAAGACATCATGATCGTTGTTGGTGGCGTGATTCCCCCGGGTGACTTCCAGGAGCTCTACGATGACGGCGCTGCCGCCATCTACCCGCCCGGAACGGTCATCGCGGATTCCGCAATCGATATGATCACCAAGCTCGCGGCCAGCCTCGGCCTGGAGTTGGATGTAGAGGAGGCCTAAAAGGCCCCCGCTTCTGCCCGCAGGTCGCCACTGTGCAGCCTGCGGGCAGTTGAAGTTAAGGAGTGTTGTAAGCCATGTCGGAACACAACGAGTTTCTCGAACACCATCTCGGTTCACTCATGACCACCGCGGGCACCGATCTGGGTGCTGCCACCGCAGTCGCACCAGAGATCGTCAAAAGGGCGCGTCGCAGGATTGACGTCGACGAACTCTTCGACGGTGTCCGCGCGGGCAACCGCACTATTATCTCCCGTGCGATTACGCTCTTGGAGTCTTCAGCGGCCGCTCACCGTGTCCTAGCGCAGGAACTACTCGTTCGTCTTCTGCCTTTCTCCGGCAAGGCCTTGCGAGTCGGTATCACTGGCGTACCCGGTGTCGGAAAATCTACCTTTATCGAAGCTCTAGGGATGAAGTTGATAGGGGAGGGCCACCGCATTGCTGTGCTGGCGATTGACCCCTCATCGACCAAAACCAGGGGATCGATCCTGGGTGATAAAACCCGCATGGCGAAGCTTTCCGCTGAGGACAACGCGTTTATTCGTCCCTCACCCTCAGCGGGCACTCTCGGTGGCGTGGCCAAAGCTACCCGCGAATCTATGGTGGTGTTTGAGGCCGCCGGTTTCGACACTATTTTGGTGGAAACGGTTGGTGTGGGCCAGTCCGAGGTCGCCGTGTCTAACATGGTCGACTGCTTCACCTTCCTGGCATTGGCGGGCGCGGGTGACCAGTTGCAGGGCATTAAAAAGGGTGTGCTGGAGATGGCTGATCTTGTCGCCATCAATAAGGCCGATGGCCCTAATCTGAAGAATGCCAAGCGTGCTGCCCGCGAGCTTGCTGCCGCGATGCGTATGGTGCGCAGCGAAGATTCGCTCTGGCATCCGCCGACGATGACGATGTCTGCGCTCGAGCACGAAGGCGTGGACAAGTTCTGGGATACTGTGCTTGAGCATCATGAGGCGATGCTTGAATCTGGACGTTTCGACCATAATCGCCGCGAACAGCAGGTGGGTTGGATGTGGTCGATGGTGCACGAGACCTTGCTTCAGCGGCTCAACACTAATGAGGACGTCAAGACCGTCCGTGCTTTGGTGGAATCCCAGCTGCGCGACGGGCAGATCACCCCGACCTTGGGCGCCGAGCGTGTACTCAATGCCTTTGACGGGGTAGACACTTCGTCTTAGGTGGAAGCTGCAAGCGGCCGCGAAGAACTGGGTTATCGCAGAAAAAATGAGGCCTTGCTGTTAAGCAAGACCTCATAATTTGTGCCCGAGGGGGGACTTGAACCCCCACGTCCATTAGTAGGACACTAGCACCTCAAGCTAGCGCGTCTGCCATTCCGCCACCCGGGCCGGGTGTTTGAGACCTTACGGCCTCGGCACTCGTTAAACTATAGACCTCCGCCGCTAACCTACACAAATTCCCAGCTCAAAGATCTATTTGCGCGTGCACGGAGCGCCTAGGGTCTTCGGGTGTGCGCCTGGCGACGTATATGATGGGCGCATGTCCGCTCCCACACGTTTACGCCGTTCACCACTGTGGGCGTGGTTCGCCCCACCCGAACCACCTGAAGACCGTCCACTGCGGGCGACGTCAACACGTGCGATGTTGCTGACCTATCCGAAAATCATCCTGGCGATCGTGATCTTGCAGGGTGTTATCAACGCCTCCAACGCGGTGCAGTCAGCCATTATCGGCCATGCCACGGACGCAGTGTTCGGCCGATACGACCAGGGCATCGACAGTGGTTGGCAGGGCGTTATGGATGCACTGTGGGCAGCTGCACCGCCGATGGCTGTGTTCCTGGCGCTCATTGCTGTTGCTTATGTCGCCGAGTTGGTCTTCGATGGCCTAGAGGGAATCTCTCGGGCGCGGACCGTTCATGATTTGCGACTATCACTAACCAAGGCACTCATCGGTGGGGATACGCGGCATCTTAAGCCGGGCGATGTGTTGAATACGACCGACGAGGACACAAACGCTGTCGGCGAGATTAAGGAAGTCTTCGGCTTCCCGGCTGGCATGTTGTTTTACTTGGGCACGACGGTCGCGATTATTTTTCCGATTTCACCGGCGGTCGGTGGTGTCGTTGTTGCTGGTGCATTGGCGACGACGGTGGCTGCGCGTCTGACTGCGACGCCGCTGACACATGCGGCAGCCCAGCGCCGAGAGGCGGAGACGGCCTCGGCGTCGTTGGCTACTGATCTTGCCCAGGGCTCTCGGGTGGTCAAGGGCCTGGGGGCGGTGGATGAAAGCCTTGGGCGTTTTCAGCGTACTACTGCCGAGGTTGATTCTGCTTTACTCAAAGAAGCGCGGATTAGTGCGTGGATGTCGTTGTGGCGGCAGACCCTTCCCGCTGCTGTGGGCGCCGCGGTGTTTGGCTACTCGGGTTGGCTGGTCCTTCAGGGCGCCATGAGCGTTGGTGATTTTGTCACGATCACTTTGTTGGCTCGCCCGGCTATGACCATTTTGGGGCGTTCGTATGGCTATTTGATTTTCGTGTGGTCCCGTGGTGCGGCCGCGACGCAGCGAGTTCGTGAATTGGAGCATGCGATTGATCACCCGCCGGAATTTGGCGCCGAGCCTTCCATGCGCGAGGGCGTGTCCAACGCTCGTGCAACTGAGCTTGCTCGGGGGCTGACGGTATTGTCGCCGCGTTCTGCGGATGGCTTGCTTGCTGCCCAACAGTATGCGCAAGCGATCGCCGATAGCTCGGTTGACGCTATCTATTCGCCCCATGCGCCTGGGGTGTTTGAAGGTTCACTGTTCGACAACATCGATGCGGGCAGGGGACTGACTGCTTGCGCTATTGACGCCGCGTTGGATGTGGCCTGCTGTGAAGACATCATTGTGCGACTGGGCGGTAGGCAGCCGGATGGTCGTCTGCCGGACGGGCCGATCGGTGAGGCAGGGTTGAATCTGTCTGGTGGCCAACGCCAGCGCGTGGCACTAGCTAGGGCCTTGGCGGGCAGCCCGGAGGTCTTGGTGTTGGATGAGCCAACTACGGGTCTTGATGCTGTCACACTGGATCGGGTGGCTAGCGCTACGGCGTTGCTGCGTCGGAACAAGACGACGATCGTGATTACTTCCTCTCGGCCGTGGGAAGTGTGCGCCGATAACGTGGAGGAGTTCTGATGAGTACCCAAGCAGCAACTGCGGAGCATCGCCTCGCGGATGCTTTGGCCCCTGCGTCCATGCGCACAAGCTTCTCGGTTGTTAGGCAGTGCCCTCGGTGGCCGCATCGCGGGTGGTGGCTGGGTTTCTGGGCTGTGTTTTGCACCAAGATGGTGTGCTTTGTGGGTTCGTCAGCGCTCACGGGTTTCGCGGTCACCGCATTGGCTACTGGTGACACCGCTCGTTTCTGGTCCTTGGCAGCTGTGATGGCCCTTGCTCTAGTCGGTGAGCAAGCGTTCAACACGGTGGGCGAGTACTTGTTGAGTGCTCGTTCGAAGTTGGTGGGCGTGGATCTGCGTGCCGCAGGCGTGGAGGCTACGTTGCGCGCGCCTATTCCAGAGGTGATGGAGCTCGGCACCGGCAATGTTCTTACCCGCCTGACCAGCGACATTGATGCCTTTGTTCGTGTTGTTAATTCTATTGGTGTTCGCTTGTTGACGTCGCTTTTGCTCTTTCCTTTCACGGCGGCGTCGATGCTGGCATTGTCACCATGGTTCATCGTGGTCTTTTTAATTATCGGGGCTCTTTTGGTTCCGATGGTTCGGGTGGCCGCACGCGATATTCCGGTGGCTGCGAATCTGTTGTCGAGTGCGGAGGCGCGCCGCAACCAAATTCTTCTGGACACTATTCGTGGGTTGCCGACTATTAAAGCTTTGCGAATCGGCTCGTGGGCCATTGGGCGTTTCCGCCGTCAATCGTGGGCTACTGTACAGGCGCAGGCGGATTTTATTCCGCAGATGATTCGACTGCTGCGATGGGGGAGCATCGTCTATGGTGTGCTGGCCTTAAGCACAATGGCTGTGGCTGTAGTCCTAGTGAGCCAATCGACTATTTCAGCGGGTGCGGCCTCCGCCGCCATGGTGCTGGTGCTCCGCCTGGAAATGGCCGTGTTTAACGTGCTCTTTTTCGCCGGCGACATCCAACGCGCGGCGACGTCATTGGGCCGTGCAGTCGCCCTAGCTCTCTTGGGCTCCGACTCACGACGTTTGCCGGACGGACCGGAACTTGTTCGTCCGGTACCGGTTCGCCTTGATGACGTGACATTTGCGTATCCGGGAGGCGCGGCAATCTTGAACAACCTCTCGATCGCCTTAGAACCCGGAACTACGACGGCGTTGGTGGGCGCATCCGGCGCCGGTAAATCGACAGTGGCAGGACTCATTGCCGGCCTTCATTACCCAACCGCCGGCACGATCCGTATCGGCAACGTGGTGACCCGCGACGTCAACAATTCTTGGCTAGCGAGAAACGTCAGCCTGATTAGCCAAGAGGTGCACCTGTTTTCCGGCAGCCTGAGAAATGACCTCAAGGTCGCCGCCCCGCAAGCTAGCGATGAGCAGCTGCTTGATGTGTTGGCAGAGGTGGGCTTGTCCCCGCGCAGCGAAAGCTGGGTGCGGTGGTTGCCTCAAGGGCTCGACACGGCCATCGGCGCCGGAAACGATGATCTTCCGCCCGAGATCGCCCAGCAGATCGCGCTCGCGCGCATCATTGTGCGCGACGCCCCGGTTCTGATCATGGACGAGGCCACCTCGGAAGCCGGGAGCCAATCCGGCCGGGCACTGGAGCAAGCCGCTATTCGAACAGCCAAGGGACGGACGACACTGGTTGTTGCTCACCGTTTGGATCAGGCGATGGCTGCGGATCGTGTTGTGGTGATGGATCACGGCCAGATCATCGAAGACGGCACCCACGATGATCTTGTTGCGGCAGGTGGCGCTTACGCTGATCTCTTCAGGCGGTGGAGCGGTACTAAGGAGGAGTAATGATCAAAACACGTGCCGTAGGCCACGTTTTGATGCACAATGGGATGTATGTCTACTAACTCTGATCGTCCTGATTACGTCGACCCGCGCTTCCCGGGCCCTGATCCTTACGCAGCGCTTGGCGACCACCCCACATTCCCCTTGAGCTCCACCGATTTCAACAACGGTGACAAGTTTGGCCCCGGGATCGTCGCCACTGAAGATAACCCCGGCCTCTCCCCACAGTTGAGCTGGTCGAACCTCCCCGAGAGAACCAAGTCCATCGCCATAACCTGCCTCGACCCCGACGCGCCGACCGGCTCCGGATACTGGCACTGGGCAGTATTCAACATCCCGGTAGAGGTCAACGAACTGCCCACGGGAGCAGGCTCCACCGCTGCACTCGAGCGGATCAGCTCAGTTGATGGCGCTGAGCACATTGTGACACTCAAGGGTGACTCTGGTTTGCGTCAGTACTTCGGCCCCATGCCACCCTCCGGGCACGGCCCGCACCGCTACCTTTTCGCTGTGCACGCCGTGGACGTTGAAACCCTCGATATTGACCCCGACGCAACACCGACCGTGCTGGGCTTCAACCTCTATTTCCACACGCTCGCTCGTAGCATCGCGTGGGGTTGGTACGAAAACGACTAGCACCTGACTCCGAGGCGCGCGACAGGACCAACTACTGATGCTTGTGTGTCGCGCGCTACACTAGGGTGCTATGTCACAACGCCGCCACTCCGCAGACCACCCGCAGCAACAGCATGTCCCCTCTAACGGCAGCAGTGCCAATGTTCCCATGACGCTGCGCATTGGCGGGGCGTTCATCACCCTTGCGGTCATGTTGTTGCTGCTGTTGTTCGTCCAGATTTTCACCCAAGGCTGGATGGCCCCTTTGGTGATCACACCGGGTTTTGTGCTGATCGTCGTCGCTGCGCTGCTGCTGGGCGCTTTCGGTGGTGTCCGTTCGGGCGATGCGGCATCCCGCAGCCGCGTCATCGCTTTGGGCCTTGCCGTGGTCATGGTGTTGTTGTCACGTCTGCTTCAAAGCCCAGTGCTGATGGTGATGGATCAGTACTGGATCATCATGTACGCGGGCATTGCTCTGTTGGCGGGATTGTGGCTGCGCCGCTCCGTCATCCCGCAGGACTAGACCAGCGAGCCAACGATCATCCCGCAGCTGACCCAGTCCAGCCGCCAAAGCGACCAATCAGGAGTGTCACCACAATGATCGGTAAGTACATACCGATCATGTGCATTTGGACCAGGTGTGCGATGGTGCTGCCTGAGTGATGGTGTGTTTGCGCCATCAAAGGCTTCGCCGTCATCAGGGTCGTCATCGCTACGTAGCTCAGGCCACCGCCAGTAACCCTGCGATGGTGAACATGCGACGTGGCCTGTAAACGGCGATGAGCCTCATCCCGAACTTTGCTGCGAACAAAATGCCGCAGCCCATAAGTGCGTAGGCAGATGTTCCACCGAAACTGGTTCCCGTTAGGGAATGCCCATTGCGGACGGTGACGGTCAGGTCGATGCTGGAGGCAAGAAGCCCCAGGGTGTGGAGAACAGAGAAGCGAGCAATGTTTGCCGTACCCGCCCCGGTGCGTATTAGTCCACCCAGTCGAGGCCGCAGCCGACGGCGTCAGAAATCGAATCGAAACCGTGGGCATCGAGCTGCGTAAGCAGACCGAGATGAATGTCCCGAATCCAATCGGGGCCGCCATAGATGAACGGGGTGTAGCCCTGCAAAAGGGTGGCTCCGGCAGCGATGCGCTCCCATGCAGCCTGCGGAGTGTCGATTCCGCCGACTCCGATTAACACGAGTTTGTCCCCAACACGGGTGTGGAGCCGCTTGAGCACCTCGAGCGCGCGGGCAGCAACGGGCGGACCGGAGATTCCACCAGCCCCCATGGCTTCTACCTGGTCGGCCGGAGTGTTGAGCCCTTCGCGGGAAATGGTGGTGTTGGTTGCGACAATGCCCGCCAGTCCCAATTCGACAGCGAGATCTGCCACAGCGTCGACGTCTTCATCGCTCAAGTCCGGGGCAATCTTCACAAGCACGGGGACGTTGGTAGCTTCCTGCACGGCGCGGAGAATCGGCCGGAGAGATTCCACCGCCTGCAGATCACGCAAACCCGGCGTGTTGGGGGAGGACACGTTGACCACCAAGTAATCAGCTAGGTTGCCCAGCAGCGTGGCGCTGCGACGGTAGTCTTCGACAGCGCCCTCTGGGGGCACCACCTTGGTCTTGCCGATGTTGATTCCGATGATGTCGTTGGACCGTCGCCGTCGCAGATTGTCGGCTGCGGCAGCGGCCCCCTTGTTGTTGAAGCCCATGCGGTTCAGGATCGCTTTGTCTTCGGGTAGTCGGAATAGCCGGGGGGTGGGGTTGCCGGGTTGTGGCGATGCGGTGACGGTTCCGAGTTCGGCGAAACCGAAGCCGATGGGGGACCACACGTCCGCAGCAGAGGCGTTTTTATCGAAACCGGCCGCCAAGCCCAGCGGGCGCGGGAAGCGCACTCCGAACACCTCCTGTGCGAGGCGCTCGTCGTGCACGGGAAGCATTTTGTTGAGGATGCGGTTGACGGGGGTTGCCCAGTGGAGGGCGGACAGCCCGTCGTTCATCAGCACGTGGATGCGTTCGGGCTTGAGTTGGAACATCGCCTTGAGTGCGAGCGAGTAGGCCTTGGTGCGGATGGGGTGTGCCATAATGGTCGACTTTCGAATGGGTTCTACTGGGCTGTACGTGCTGTGTTCTAAAGGTTTTAAAGAGGTTCAGGGCTTTTAAGACGTCTTCGCTGCATCGACGGCTTGTGCGCTGACCTTTTGAAGCTGTGTTGCACTGGCTGCAAAGAGGTTTCCTTGGGCGTCAACACCGAGCTGTGCGACATCGGGGATGGAATCAAGCCGCGCTACTTCCTCCGGCACACCTGAGCTGATGTCGAAGCCCTGCACAGCGTTGGTACCGGTGGATGCAACCCACACGAGCTGCCTCTTGGCGTCCCATGCCAGCGCGTAGGGGCTGTCGTCTACGGGGGCTACTTGGTGCAGCATCACGATGGGGCTCATGGTGTACACGTTGAGGTGGTCGCCTTCGGTGTCTGTTGCGAAAATGACGTCGCGGGCAACTCCGGTCGCGCCGACGGCCTGGCCTACTCCGGTGCCCACGCGCAGTGCTGCGCCGCGGGTGTCTTTCTCCAGGTTGAGCTGCTGGATGGCTGTTTCGGAGCGGTTGATCGCCGCAATATTTCCCGGATCGCTGCTGGTAGCCACGAGTTGGTCGGGCGCCCGGTCAATTTTAAAGGTGCTTGCTTGCCCAAGCTCCCCGCCACGATCAGCGGTGACGTCGCGGTACACATCGACCTCGAGGGACTGGTTGTTTCCGGCAGCCAGCACCCCATCGGTGGTCAGCGCAGCGGTGGTGTAGGTCTTATCACCGGTGTCAAGGCGGGTGTCGGTGCCCACTGCGGCATCGATCAGGTGAATACCGTCGTCGCAGGCGATCACCAGGGTCGAAGCCTTCGCGCCGCCGTTTTCGTCATTACTGCCTCCCGCCGGGGTGTAGCCCACGCTGGGCTCGCCGCAGTGCGCATCGATAGTGATCTCTTTGGCCTGCGGACTGTCGCTGCCCAGCGCGCCGCCGCTCGCCAACTCGATTGTGGGGAGGACAGTCAGCACTGTTGACGCCGCGTCACCTCCAGCCCGCAGCACCGCGACGTCATCAAGAATGTTCATGCCGGATAGGGCACCGTCGACTACCTCACCGGCCGGAGTGCTATCCGATGGGTTAGCCACGGGTGTGGCGTGTCCGAGATCGCCGGGTTCCTCCAAACCACCGGGCATCTGGGTGCACGCGACCAACGACACGCTGGTCAAGGCAACAGAAGCCAAAGAAAGTGCGGTGGGATGCAATCGGAAGGAGGAAAAAGCGCGAGGAAGCCTGCGTGTCTGCATGGGGCTAACTTTACAACGTGATGTCATCGAAGGCTTCGCTGATGGCCTGTGGCACGCGGATGTCTTCCGATGCGATGTATTCGCGCATTTGCCCTACCGTCTTGGGCCCCACAATCGCGCTGGTCACGCCGGGCCTGTCGCGCACCCAGGCGGTAGCCAACACGCTGGGCGGGTACCCCAAACCGGAGGCAGCTGTAGTCAGCGCATCAACGATGGCATCATTGCGCTCTTCGAAATACAGTTGGACCTCGGCGCCGCGGTGGGCATCTTCAGCACGTGCCCCGTGAGGAATGCCCGACCGGTACTTACCGGTCAACACGCCTTGAGCTAGGGGAGCGGCGGCAAAAAAGCCCATCTCCATGTGGCGTACCGCAGGCAACAATTCTTCTTCCGGCCGCCGCACAAGCAGGTTATATTCAGCCTGCGCGACGATCAGCGCCGACCCACCCGATCCGCGCGCCGCACTAATACCGGCCGTGAGCCCCAACTGCCACCCGCTATACCCACGCACACCGGCGTAACGAACCTTGCCGCTGCGCACCGCATACTCAACAGTGTCAACGACTTCCGTTGCAGGGGTTTTTGCGTCCCAAAATCCAACGTTCCAAATGTCGATGTATTCGCGCCCCAGCGCCCGCAGCGTTCTATCCAAGTCGGCCAACAGCGTGCGCCGAGAACAATCCACCCGGCGCCCCAAAGGCTGATGCGGGTTCACACCCGCCGCAGTCGAAATAATCACGGTGTCTTGGACAGACGTAGGTAATTCACGTACCAGTGCCCCCAGCATGGCCTCCGAACGTCCTTGCTCATAGGCGGGGGAAGTCTCCACTACGGATCCACCGGCACCCAAGAATTCCGCAAGAATCCTGCGGGCCTCTTCCTCCGCGACGTCAGCACCCCAACCGCGCGTGCCTAAACCCATACGTGACACACGCAAACCACTGTTGCCAACCAAGCGCTGTCTCATAGGGCTCAACAATAGCGAACAATGTCCCTCACCTAACCGCCCGCACGCCCTCAGGCTGGTAGCGTGGCTTGGCGTGAATGAAAGCGTAACCAGCGTCCTTGCTGCCGCAGACGCCGCCCACAGCAGTGACGGCGTCACGTGGGCACAGACCATTATTTTGTCGATCGTCCAGGGCTTGACCGAGTTCCTACCGATTAGCTCCAGCGGGCACTTGCGTATCGTGTCGGAACTATTGTGGGGACGCGACGCCGGCGCATCCTTTACTGCCGTGATCCAGCTTGGGACGGAAGCGGCTGTGCTGGTCTACTTTTGGAAAGACATCTGGCGCATCCTGACAGGCTGGTTCAAGGGACTGGCCAACAAGGAGTTTCGCACGGGACAAAAGGGCTTGGACTATCGGATGGGGTGGATGGTCATCGTCGGTACCCTGCCGGTGTCGATTATTGGCTTCCTCGGCAAGGATTACATCCGGGAGGCGTTGAGAAACCTGTGGATCACCGCCGCTGTGCTCATCGCTTTTTCTTTCATTTTTATCGCTGCGGAAAAGCTGGGCACGAAACAGCGCGAAGAAAAAGACCTCACTATGAAAGACGCGATCATCATGGGCTTGGCCCAGTGCTTGGCGCTGATCCCGGGTGTGTCTCGCTCAGGCGGCACTATTTCGGCGGGCATGTTTGTGGGCTTGTCGCGCGAGGCTGCGGCCCGTTTTTCCTTCCTTCTGGCGATCCCTGCGGTGTTGGCATCCGGACTGTTTAGTTTGAAGGATGCCTTCGCACCTGAGGCTGGTCAGGCGGCGACGGGGTCGCAATTGTTGGTGGGTGTGCTCATCGCTTTCGTGTTGGGCTACGCCTCGATTGCGTGGTTGTTGAAGTTTGTGTCCAACAATTCCTTCAGTTGGTTCGCGGCCTACCGCATCCCCGTGGGGCTGCTGGTGATGGGCCTGCTCGCTACCGGCGTGCTGTCGGCAGGCTAAGCTGTAGCGCATGCATTCGTGGTCTCGACCGTCTTTACCTGAAATTTCCCCCGCTCTTCTGTCCGATCAGCAGCTGTCGCTGTACGATTCGGCTTCGCAGACTGTGCGGGAGGTCAAGGCTTTTAACGATGACGCCGCGGGGGCTGTTGCAGGCATGTATGTCTGCGGCATCACTCCCTATGACGCCACGCACTTGGGGCATGCCGCGACCTATGTGACCTTTGATCTGGTTTATCGAATGCTCCTCGCGCAAGGGGTACGCGTGGAGTATGTACAAAACGTCACCGACGTTGACGATCCGCTCTTTGAACGTGCTGAGCGCGACGGGGTGGATTGGCGCGAGCTAGGCTCTTCGCAGATCCAGGTGTTCCGCGACGTCATGGAGCAATTGTCTGTCCTGCCGCCGGTGGCATTCGTTGGTGCGATGGAGTCGGTGGATGAAGTCATCGACATGGTCCAGACGCTGCTCGATAAGGGTGCCGCTTACCAGGTTGAGGGCGAATACCCCGACGTGTATGCGAAGGTGGACGCCACCAAGCAGTTTGGTTACGAGTCGCATTATGACCGTGAGACCATGGAGGCGCTGTTTGCCGAGCGCGGGGGAGACCCGGATAGGCAAGGCAAGCAGGATCCTTTGGATGCGCTTTTGTGGCGTGCTGCCCGTCCCGGTGAGCCTTCATGGGAGGCTCCTTTTGGCGCGGGGCGCCCTGGTTGGCATGTGGAGTGTTCGGCTATCGCGATGAACCGTATTGGTTCTGTGTTTTCCATCCAGGGTGGCGGTAGCGATTTGATGTTCCCTCACCATGAATTCTCTGCGGCGCATGCAGAGGCCTGCTACGGCATTGATCGCATGGCGGGCCACTATGTGCACGCGGGGATGATCGGGCTGGATGGCGAAAAGATGAGCAAGTCACTGGGCAACCTGGTGTTTGCCTCCAAGCTGATTGAGCAGGGTGTGAACCCTTCGGCGATTCGTTTGGGCCTCTATGCCAGCCACTATCGTGATGATCGCGAGTGGTCGACTGAGATTCTTGACGCCGCGATCGAGCGCTTGCAGCGGTGGCGTGAGGCCTTCAAGCTGCCGGGTAGTGTGCAGCGTGATAGGGCGATGGTTCGTGGCGTGCACGCGACGTTGGCTAATGATCTGGATACACCACGGGTGTTGTTCTTGATTGACCAGTGGGCGGATACCCGCCTTGAACAGTCTGCTGCTGGTGATGCGGCGGATGCTGCTGCCTTGAGCGAGTCTTCCGAGCAGGTTGCACATGCTATTGAGGCCCTGTTGGGCGTGAGGTTGGTTCCCTAATGGCCCGTTTTCCTTTTGAATTTATGCAGTCGTTTATCGACGAGTTCACCGAGCAGTTGGAGGCCTTCGGCTCGGGCTCTTATCTGTCCGAGGACGATCGTGATTTCTGGGATCAGCCCTTTGATCCGGCTGTCGTGCCGGAGTTGAAGGGGATTTTGCTTAAATTTGCGGATGCACTGCCTGAAGAGGATGCTCCTGGGGAAGCGTGGGATGCGTGGATCGCACCCTTTGCTGCGGCTGTGGATGCCTTCAATGCCAAGCATGACTATGCGGTGGTCGAGTTGGAGGAAGAGGCCGATCTACGGCAGTGGATTGCGCGCATGGGTCAGGCCCGTGGCGTCGAGCTTGATGTTGATGCGATTGAGTTCCGGCCCTAAAATACGCACACACCAAAACCCCGTATTACGTGGGGTTTTTTCTTTTCACAGCCCCCAATGAAAGCCCCTCGAAGAAAATGGACTAAGCTGTCTACTCATGACTTTGAAAACCCGCACTGAATTCCTGGATGCCCTCTCTACTCGTGTGCTCATTGGCGACGGGGCGATGGGTACTCAGCTGCAGGGCTACGACCTGGATGTCGACAAAGATTTTCTAGGCCTTGAGGGCTGTAATGAGATCCTCAACGACACCCGTCCCGATGTATTAAGAGAGATCCACCGCGCCTATTTTGAGGCCGGCGCAGACTTGGTGGAGACCAACACCTTTGGTTGCAACTTACCCAACCTTGCTGATTACGGCATCGAGGATCGCTGCCAGGAGCTGGCCTACAAGGGTGTGAAGATCGCCCGCGAGGTTGCAGACGAGATGGGCCCCGGCCCGGACGGGATGCCCAGGTTCGTCGTCGGTTCGCTCGGCCCGGGTACCAAGCTGCCTTCCCTGGGTCACGCCCCTTACGAGGACTTGAAGGCTTACTACATCAAGGCCGCACTCGGCATGGTCGAGGCTGGCGCAGATGCAATTTTGGTGGAAACCGCACAGGACTTGCTGCAAGTAAAGGCAGCGGTGTTGGGCTGCCACGAGGCGTTCGAGCAAGCAGGTGTTCGCCTGCCGATCATCTGCCACGTGACGGTGGAGACCACCGGAACCATGCTGTTGGGTTCAGAAATCGGCGCGGCGCTCACCGCTCTTGAACCTTTGGGTATCGACATGATTGGCCTGAACTGTGCCACTGGCCCCGCGGAGATGAGCGAGCACCTACGCTATTTGTCCCAGCATTCCACTATCCCCGTGTCCGTCATGCCCAACGCCGGTCTCCCGATCTTGGGCAAAAACGGCGCGGAGTACCCCTTGACTGCCCCGGAGCTTGCCGAGGCCCTCCAGCAGTTTGTCACCGGCTACGGCCTGTCTATGGTCGGCGGCTGCTGTGGTACGACACCTGCGCACATTTCTGCAGTCCGCACCGCTGTCTTGGGTGATGACGCCACCCCTGCCGTCATCAAGGCAGAAAGGCATCCGGACACCAGCGACCATGTGGCCAGCTTGTACACGAGCGTGCCGCTGACCCAGGATACTGGCATCACCATGATCGGCGAGCGCACCAACGCCAATGGTTCGAAGGCGTTCCGCGAAGCGATGCTGGCGGGAGACTGGGAAAAGTGCGTCGATATCGCAAAGCAGCAGACCCGCGACGGCGCCCACATGCTGGATTTGTGCGTGGACTACGTGGGCCGCGATGGCCGTGAGGACATGGCTACGTTGGCTGGTTTGTTGGCCACTAGCTCGACTTTGCCGATCATGATTGACTCCACCGAACCGGAGGTCATCCGCGTTGGCCTGGAGCATTTGGGTGGCCGTTGTGCGGTCAACTCGGTGAACTTCGAGGACGGCGATGGTCCGGATTCCCGCTACCAGCGGATCATGCGCTTGGTTAAAGATCACGGTGCGGCGGTGGTGGCCCTCGCAATTGACGAGGAAGGTCAGGCCCGCACGGCTGAGAAGAAGGTAGAGATCGCCAGTCGGCTTATCGAAGACATCACCGGCACCTGGGGCCTGCGCCAGCAAGACATCATCGTCGACACGCTGACCTTCCCCATTTCTACTGGCCAGGAAGAAACCCGCCGCGACGGTATCGAAACCATCGAGGCGATCCGTCAGCTCAAGGCCAAATACCCGGACGTGCACACCACCCTGGGCTTGTCCAATATCTCCTTTGGCCTCAACCCGGCTGCCCGCCAGGTTCTCAACTCGGTGTTTTTGAACGAGTGCATCGAAGCCGGCTTGGATACTGCCATCGCGCACTCCAGCAAGATCCTGCCGATGAACCGCATTGACGAACGCCAGCGCGAAGTGGCCCTCGACATGGTCTACGACCGTCGTCGGGAAGGCTACGACCCCCTGCAAACCTTCATGGAATTGTTTGAGGGTGTTTCCGCGGCGTCAGCAAAAGATGCGCGTGCGGAAGCACTGGCCGCTTTGCCTTTGTTTGAGCGGCTGTCCCAGCGCATCATCGACGGTGAAAAACAAGGTCTCGAAGCGGACCTCGACGCAGGTATGCAGGAAAAAACACCGATCGAGATCATCAACCAAGACCTGTTGAGCGGCATGAAGACGGTGGGCGAGCTATTCGGCTCGGGCAAAATGCAGCTGCCGTTCGTCCTGCAGTCCGCTGAGACGATGAAGGCTGCGGTGGCCTACCTGGAGCAGTTCATGGAGGCTAGCGATGACACCGGTTCGAAGGGGACCATCGTGCTGGCCACCGTCAAGGGCGACGTGCACGACATTGGTAAAAACCTGGTGGACATCATCTTGTCCAACAACGGCTACGACGTGGTCAACCTGGGCATCAAGCAGCCAATTTCCACCATTATTAGCGCGGCGCGGGATGCTGGCGCCGACGTCGTTGGTATGTCCGGCCTGCTGGTTAAGTCCACCGTGGTGATGAAGGAAAACCTGGTGGAGATGAACACCGCCGGCGCGGCAGATATTCCCGTCATCCTCGGTGGTGCGGCGTTGACGCGTACCTATGTGGAAAATGACCTCACAGAAATTTACGAGGGCGACGTGCACTATGCCCGCGATGCTTTCGAGGGCCTGCGTCTGATGGATGAGATCATGACGCTGAAAAAGGGGGGTTCGACGACTGAGCAAAGCGCCGAGGCACTCGAGGCTGCGTTAGCGGCGCAGAAGAAGCGCGAGGAGCGCAAGGCCCGCCACGAACGCTCGAAGAAGATCGCAGAAAATCGTAAAGCAGAGGCAGCCCCGGTGGAGATTCCGGAGCGCTCTGACGTGGAGGTTGACGTTCCCATCGCGACCCCACCGTTCTGGGGAACCCGCATTGTCAAGGGCCTACCCTTGGCCGAGTATCTGCCTAACCTGGATGAACGCGCGTTGTTCATGGGCCAGTGGGGCCTGAAGCCGACGCGTGGGGGAGAGGGCCCCGGCTACGAGGAGCTCGTGGAGCAGGAGGGCCGCCCACGCTTGCGCTACTGGATTGATCGTTTGAAGTCCGAGGGCATCCTGGACCATGCGGCCGTCGTCTACGGTTATTTCCCCGCGGTCTCCGAGGGTGACAGCGTGTTGATTTTGGAGGAACCGCATCCTGACGCCGCGGTGCGTGCGCGTTTCGACTTCCCCCGCCAAAGCAGGGGCCGCTTCTTGTGCATTGCGGACTTCATCACCAGCCGGGAGCGTGCGAAGGCTACCGGCCAGGTCGACGTCATGCCTTTCCAATTGGTCACCATGGGCCAGCCCATTGCGGACTTCGCTAATGATCTGTTTGCTCGCGATGAGTACCGCGATTACCTGGAGGTCCATGGCTTTGGCGTGCAGCTTACGGAGGCATTGGCCGAGTACTGGCATGCACGCGTGCGTGGAGAGCTCGACTTGGGTAGTGGTGTGAAGGTCGGCGACTTTGATGCAACAGACCCGACGCGTTTCTTCGACCTGGAGTATCGTGGTGCTCGCTACAGCTTCGGCTATGGTTCCTGTCCCAACCTGGAGGATCGTGCCACCATGGTCGAGCTTCTCGAGCCAGGCCGCATTGGGGTTGAGCTGTCTGAGGAGCTTCAGCTTCACCCGGAGCAGTCGACGGACGCGTTCGTTCTCTACCACCCAGAGGCTAAGTACTTCAACGTGTAGTGTGAGGGATCGTGAGGTCTTTTAGTGCTGTTTTCTGGGACATGGATGGAACTCTGGTCGACTCCGAGCCGCTGTGGAGTATCGCGACCTTTGAAATGAGTGAGCGACTGGGCCGCCGCCTCACCCCGGAGCTGCGGGAGCGCACGATCGGCGGGTCGTTCCGCAACACGATCGCGATCGCCGCTGAGCACGCTGGCGTTAAGCTCAATGAGCAGCTCATTGCAGACAATTACCGCTTTACCATCGAGCGCATGCAGGAGCTATTCGCCACGAGGTTGACGCTGAACCCGGGGGCGCGGGAGTTGTTGGAGGCCCTGCGGGCTGAGGGGGTACCCATGGTGTTGGTTACCAATACTCCGCGTGAAATTGCGGCCGGATCTATCCGCGCGATCGGCGAGGATTTTTTCGTCCATACTGTCTGTGGCGATGAGGTGCCGGCGGGTAAGCCTTCGCCCGAGCCGTATCTGCATGCAGCGCGGCTGCTGGGGGTGGATCCCAGCACCTGCGTGGCCTTCGAGGATTCGGCGACCGGTATGCGTTCTGCGGCAGATGCTGGCTGCATCACCATTGGTTTGCCGGAGAGTGATGAAGTCGCGGTGCCCGCTGGGGTGCGTACGCTACAGCAGCTGCATGGCTCGCGCACGTGGGTTGGGGTTACCCCTGCCGACATTGAGAAGTGGGTCGTCTAGACTTGTTCGGGTGAAGAACTTCGATAGCCTCTTTGAGGAACTCAAGGCAAAAGTCGCTAACAACGAGTCTGATTCCGGCACAGTGCAGGCCCTGAACAAGGGCGTTCACCATATCGGCAAAAAGGTTATCGAGGAAGCTGGCGAGGTCTGGATCGCTGCGGAGTACCAGTCTGATGAGGAAATGGCCGAGGAAATCTCGCAGTTGATGTACTGGACTCAGACCCTCATGTTGGCTCGGGGTATCGAACTCGACGACATTTACAAGTACCTCTGATTTTTGTGGCTGCGTCGCCGGTGTGTGGCGCGCCGTTTGATGCCCTCGTGCTCGGAAATGGCTGTGCGTTGGCGAAGTGTTAACAACGAAAAGGACTTCTCGTGTCTGAAATGCTCAAAGTAGCTGTGCCCAACAAGGGTTCCCTGTCCGATGCGGCTATGGAGATTCTCCGTGAGGCGGGGTACCGCGGTCGAGGTGATTCGAAGGCCCTCACCGTGGTCGATAAGGCTAATGGGGTGGAGTTTTTCTTCCTGCGCCCCAAGGACATCGCTATTTATGTTGCCAACGGCCACCTTGACCTGGGTATCACCGGCCGCGACTTGGCGGGGGATTCTTTGGCTGATGTTGAAGAGGTGTTGTCCTTGGGCTTCGGGGCGTCGACCTTCCGCTACGCTGCCCCGAAGAACAGCGGGTGGAGCATTGAGCGTTTGGGCGGCGCACGCATCGCGACGTCATACCCAAATTTGGTGAAGAAGGATCTAGCTGCCCGCGGGTTGGATGCGACGGTGGTGCGGCTGGATGGTGCGGTAGAGATTTCCATCAAGCTGGGGGTGGCCGATGTTATTGCCGATGTGGTCTCCACCGGACGCACGTTGGAGAAGCAAGGGTTGGAGCCTTTCGGTGAGCCTCTGGTTGCGTCTGAGGCTGTGGTGGTGGGGCGCCGCGGTATTCAGCTGACCACGGAGATGCGGGTGTTGCTCAACCGCATCGAGGGTATTTTGCACGCTCAGAATTACCTGATGCTTGATTACAATGTGCCGCGCACGAAGCTTGATGACGCCGCGAAAATCACCCCTGGCGTGTCGGCTCCGACTGTTGCGCCGCTTGCGGATGAGCAGTGGGTTGCTGTGCGCGCGATGGTTCCGCGTGCGGAGGCTAATGATGTGATGGACCGTCTGCTGGATCTTGGGGCGAAGGCTATTCTTGCGACCGAAATCCGCATTGCGCGTTTGGGCGGGTAGCCCTGTGCTTGGCGTGCGGGGTTACACTCGGGGCCGCTAGCTGAATCACAATTATAGTCAAACCCTGTCGATAGGCCCACCTTTGGGGGTGAAATACTTTCAAAGTGGGCCTTTTGTTTCCCCAACCCCTGGCATAGCCGCCCGATGGCGTTTAAGCTCGTGGCATGGCTACCAAAAACAGCAAGAAAAACACCGCAGCCGACAACGCCGCGGACACCTCCAACGCGGCCGCTGACACCTCGACCACCAAGGCTGAGTCCAAGCAGACCTCCGCCACTACAGGCCCCGCCGCATCGAAGTCCAAGGCCCGCGACGGCTACCGCATGGAAGTCGACTTGCTCGGGGAGATGGAGGTTCCCAACGACGCCTACTACGGTGTCCACACCCTCCGCGCGGTAGAAAACTTCCAGATTTCCCGCACCACCATCAACCACGTACCGGAATTTATCCGCGGCATGGTTGCAGTCAAGAAGGCCACCGCACTGGCCAACCGACGCCTGCACACCCTGCCGAAAGAAAAGTGCGACGCCATCGTGTGGGCCTGCGACGAGATTCTCGATAAGGGTCGCTGCATGGATCAGTTCCCGATTGATGTGTTCCAGGGCGGTGCCGGAACCTCCCTCAACATGAACACCAACGAGGTTGTTGCAAACCTCGCACTGGAGCACCTCGGCTATGACAAGGGACGCTACGACATCATCAACCCCAACGATGACGTCAACATGAGCCAGTCCACCAACGACGCTTACCCCACGGGCTTCCGACTGGGTGTCTACGCGGCGATGGAAGAACTCATCGCAAAGATCGACCTGCTGCAGCAAGCATTCCAGGCCAAGGGGACCGAATTCGTGGACATCTTGAAGATGGGCCGCACCCAGCTGCAGGACGCCGTTCCGATGACCCTGGGCGAGGAGTTCCATGCTTTCGCACACAACCTGGCTGAAGAGCAATCGGTGTTGCGCGATGCTTCCGCGCGTCTTCTTGAGGTCAACCTGGGTGCCACCGCTATCGGCACCGGCGTGAACACCCCTTCGGGCTACCGCCACCAGGTCACCGCAGCGCTGTCCGAGGTCACCGGCCTGGAAATCAAGTCTGCTCGTGACCTGATCGAAGCCACCTCCGACACCGGCGCCTACGTGCTGGCCCACGGCGCGATCAAGCGTGCGGCAATGAAGCTGTCGAAGATCTGCAACGACCTGCGCCTACTGTCCTCCGGGCCGCGTGCAGGCTTGGGAGAGATCAACCTCCCGCCCCGCCAGGCAGGGTCCTCCATCATGCCGGCGAAGGTTAACCCAGTTATCCCCGAAGTGGTCAACCAGGTGTGCTTCAAGGTCTTCGGTAACGACCTGACCGTCACCATGGCTGCGGAAGCCGGCCAGCTGCAGCTCAACGTCATGGAGCCCGTCATCGGCGAGGCCCTGTTCCAGTCCATCCGCATCCTCGGCAACGCCGCGGAAGCTCTGCGCGAAAAGTGCGTCGAGGGCATCACCGCCAACGCTGATGTCTGCCGCGCGTACGTCGACAACTCCATCGGTATTGTCACCTACCTCAACCCCTTCATCGGCCACCACAATGGCGACCTCATCGGCAAGGAGGCCGCAGCGACGGGCAAGTCGGTTCGCGAACTTGTTTTGGAAAAGGGCTTGATGGATGAGGAAACTCTCGACCAGGTTTTGAGCCCCGAGAACCTCATGCACCCGATGTTCCGCGGGCAGCTCTACCTCGATTAGGCCCAAGCACCAACACCACCAGTGTGGGTCAGCAATTCTCAGCCCCCACACTGGGTTTTTAACCCGGCTGCGCTGTCCAACGTAGGGTAGTTCAGTCCACGCGTTGACCAGCGCGGCTTTTTGTTCACCACCTCCTATTTTCAAGGATTACACCACCACAAATGCTCACAGCCCTACATATCGCAATTGTTCTAGCAGCAATCGTCATCGGCGCTCGCCTAGGTAGTATCGCCATCGGATTCGCCGGTGGCCTCGGCGTGCTCCTCCTAGGGCTGACAGGAGTCCCCGTCAGCCGCGAAGATATTCCCTTTGACGTCATCGGCATCATCATGTCGGTGATCGCCGCCATTGCCGCGATGCAGAAGGCCGGCGGCATGGATTTTCTGGTCGCCGTCGCAGAAAAACTCCTACGCAAAAACCCCAAGCACGTCACCTACCTCGCACCGGTCGTCACCTATTTGATGACTGTCCTCGCAGGCACCGGGCACACCGCCTTTTCCACCCTGCCGGTAATCGCGGAGGTCGCCAAGGAAGGCAACGTGCGCCCCTCGCGCCCGCTGTCGGTCGCGGTCGTCGCCTCTCAAATTGCGATCACTGCCTCGCCGATCTCCGCAGCAGTCGTGTTTCTGGCCTCCATCCTTGAGCCCCACGGCGTCGGCTACCTCCAACTGCTTGCGGTAGTCATTCCTGCGACCTTCCTTGCAATCTTCCCCACTGCGTTCGTCGCTAACCACCTGGGCAAGGACCTTGAGGACGATCCGATCTACCAGCAGCGCCTAGCAGCCGGCCGAGTGAAAGAACCCACGGGCACGTCGAACTACACGCCCACCAGGGAGGCCAAGTTGAGCGTCGGTCTCTTCCTCGGCGCCATCGTCATCGTGATGGCCTACGCCACCGCCATCTCGGAACAGGTGGGGCTGATTTCCGACCCAACGCTGCCGCGTAACGAAGCAATCATGAGCCTCATGTTGGCCACCGCCACCGCGATCGTAGTGTCCTGCAAGTTGCATGCTGCAGACATCTTGGATACTCAGGTCTTCAAGGCCGGCATGTCAGCCTGCGTATGTGTCATGGGTGTCGCGTGGCTGGGGACGACGATCATCAATGCCCACATCGACTGGATTAAGGAGTCTGCGGGCTCCGTCATGCAGACCCAGCCGTGGATGCTCGCGGTCGTGGTGTTCGCAGCGGCGGCCTTACTGTACTCGCAGGCGGCCACCGCCAAGGCGCTCATGCCGGCAGCGCTCGCGCTCGGTGTGTCGCCGTTGACCGTCGTCGCTTCCTTCGCCGCGGTGTCCAGCCTCTTCGTCCTGCCGACCTACCCGACACTCTTGGCTGCGGTCGAAATGGACGACACCGGCTCTACCCGCATCGGCAAGTACGTGTTTAACCACAGCTTCATCATCCCCGGCACGATGTGCATCGCCCTGGCCGTGGTGTTTGGCTTCGCCATCGGCTCCGTCGTGCTCTAGGGCCGCACAAATTCTGGGGGTGTTCCACCGAATTCGGGGCATAGGCTCTGGTGAGGGCACCACCCGCAGAGTTTGGAGGTTTTCGTCTTAAATTGTCCAGCTTCGATGTCTGCTTGGATCTTCGCCCACAGGTCGGCCAGGTCACGCTCGAAGTACTCGAGTTCCTCCTTAGAAGGCGCCAGGAACATGGAGTCCATGACCTTTAAGTACATCAACCGCAGTTGGTCGGGAATGCGGCCGTAGAGACGCCAGTAGACCAGCGCGTAGAAACGCATTTGGAACTTCGCTTGGTCGGAGTAGCGGGGGAGAGGCTTCTTGCCCGTCTTATAGTCGACCACCCGGACCTGTCCGGTCGGCGCGACGTCGACGCGGTCTATGAAGCCACGCACAGGTACACCATTGGGCAGCACGGTGTCGACGTACATTTCTGTGGCGTAGGCGTCGAAGCCTTGGGGGTTTTCCATCTCGAAGTAGCCACGCAGGAGGCTTCGGCATTCCACCAAAAAATCGTAGAGTTCCTCCTCTGGTACCAGCTCGAGGAGGTCTTTGTCCTTAGCGCACATGTCGGCCCAGGTGGGTTTGAGCTGTTTGACGGCGGCGGGGTAGAGGCGCTGCTCGCGTGGCAGCTTATGCATTTCCTCTAGCACGGCGTGCACCAGGGTTCCTTTTACTTGGGCGACGGTTTTGGGCTCGGGGAGGCGGTCGAGTGCGCGGAAGCGAAACAGCAACGGGCACTGGAGGTAGTCACCGCAGCGCGATGGCGACAGGGCTAGGGGCGCGCGTTTACGCTTTTTGGTGGGCGCAGGGGTGCTGCTGTTAGTGGGGGCACTGTCGGCGCTAGGCATGGTTGATCATTCTACTGGGCCAACAAAAGGGCAGCAGCCATCAACTCACCAAACGAGGTGCCCTGAATGCGGTGGGGCTCATTTAGCATCCCAACTCTCAACCAGAGGCAGGAGGCCACGACGATTATTCAGCACGTCGTAAATGAACAATCGCCCAGCCTGAGTCCAGTAAGTGTGGACCCGCGCTTTCTGACTGCCCACATCACCAACCAGGTGGGTCTTGCTCGAGGTGTAACCCTTGTCTTGGTATTTGGCATAGAGCACCCAGACGCCGGACTGCTTGTACTGCACACCCTCCTCATGAAGGATCTTGTTCAACGCCTTCGCAGACAGACCGTAATCCTTGGCAATCACCGTGATCGGCAGTAAGTCATCGGTTTGGAGCACCAGCTTGTAGTAAGTGACCTTGGGTGCGACCCCAGCAAGCTGCTGAGCCTGAACCAGAGTGTGTGTCTTCAACTCCTGAATCTGGCGCTTATCAGCGACCAGTTGCTGTGCCATCGCCAGCAAAATCTCGGGGTTAGCCAGCAGCTCATCCTTGGCATACATGCCGTACTTACGGATACTGGGCAGGACTTCTTCCATCACCCAGGTCTCAAAACGCTCTGCTGCCGGCAGGTGTGAGGAGACGATGAGGCGGTAGAGGTCGCCTTCGGTGATGAAGGCGACCTCTTGAGTGCGACCAAGAGCGTCAACGATGGGGTACCGTTTTGGACCCCCATCCTGGCGGCAGTGCATGCGTATGGCCTTGCCAGGATTCTCATACCCCAAGGCTGTGGCAACATCACGGCCACAAAAGAAGATCTGTCCGTTCTCGTCGGCGGTAGTGCGCACCATCCCGAAGACATCGTGGTTAAAGGTTTTCAAATCGGTGTTCATGGGCTTGGCCTTTCGAACTCGTCGGTGGTTCGATAAGGGGCGGGATTGCTCCCTCTCAACCCACTGCCGACGAGGCCCGATTTGTTAACCACCCAGGAGGCAAAAATTTGCGTTCCATGGCAGCTACTCCACTAACTCTTGCCCTTGGGGTAAGAGTTGAAAAACTGTAAACACGGAGTTTAAAGCGCAAGCGAGCTAGTTATCTGCTAGGGTGTTTTTGAAGCCCCGGTGGAGCGCTGCCTGTCAGGTTTTCCTGGTGAGGCATTCTCGCCGGGGCACTGACGTACATGCGAAAGCTCGGGAAAAGGGGGGTAGGTTGGGCGATTCAACACAGTGGATCATCACCTGGCTCTCTGCACCCCGCTGGCAACGCTACCTCCGAGCCGCAAGCAACGATCCTGATAAGGCGTTGGCGCTTTACGAGTGGAATCTACAACTAGCCGCCGCGCTTATGCACGATGTGGCACATATTGAGGTTGCGGTTCGCAACAGTTACAACAAGGTTTTAGAAGACCACTGGGCGGGTGGCGAGCATTGGCTGTTGGATTCTTCCTCCCCAATCCGCAGCGCATTGGTGCGCAAACGCCGTGGCAAAAACATTGATTTGAATGAACGTAACCGGCGGAGCATCGATGAAGCGTTCCAGCGTCTTCACACGAACGCCCCGGCTGTTGGTGCGATCATTGCCGAACTCTCTTTCGGGTTTTGGCGTCACCTCACCGACACTGCACACGAAAAAACCTTGTGGGTTCCCTACCTTTCACGAGCATTCCCTAAAGGGACTAACCGGCGTGATATTGAGGCTTCTCTGATGATGATCAACACGGTGCGTAACCGTGCATCGCACCATGAACCATTGTTCACTTCCAGACGCGAAGAAGAAATCACACAATGCCAAGCCAAGATTGTTGATCTTGCCCAGATGCTTCTGCCCGAACTTGCAACGCATCTACAGGCCACCAGCACCATTACCACGGTGCTGGGCCAAAAACCCATCTAATCCTTCCGGTAATACTCGCACCGGTAACCATCCGCGTCTAACGCCAGCACAGCAGCCCAGGTTGGTACTTGGCACAGGGCTGCCGCTACTTCCCCGACTGTCACGGTGCCTTTGGGAACCTCGATGATGAGTTCGTCATAGACATGCATGACCACTGGCCATCCTTTGGCTTCCACGGTGTGATTGGCGTGGGCCAATAAATCCCGTGCAGTGGCTTGGGCAATGTTTTCCACGAGTTTGGGGCCGTAGGTCTCGATCCAGTCCCAGCGTTTGGCGGTGTTCTGTCCTTGGTAGGTGATGACATCGCGCCCGAACTTGCCGGTGGTGATAGTGGCTCCGGGGTATGCCAGGCGACGCCCTGAAGATAAACAGTAGAAGAGAATGCCCGCCTCGCGGGTAAAATTGATGCGATGAGTCGAAGTGGGGCGACCTGAGGTAAGGGCCTGCCCAGCTGATGGGTCGATTGCCCATCAAAACTGGCTCTTCGTGTCTGACAGTACCTAAGAGGGCACGCCCGGTACCCGAGCCTCATGGCTGCCACCACTAGATCTTGTACCCCACACCCCCTGGGTATTCGGGATGATGCGACACCCACCCAAGAAATAAAAATATAACGGTCCTGCCTGTGCTATCGGTTGAAGTGCAAACAAAAACCCACACGCACACAACAGGACCTGGCTATGCACACTACCACCGAGATCATCCCCGGCAACATCATCGCCGCCACCATCTGCCGCGCAGCTGAACTCGGCCTTGCCATCACTGATACAGCAGACGACGGCGATCGCACCATCATCTACGCCACCCCCACGCACTGCGACAATCACTGCCCACGCTGCCACCAGCCGGCAGTGCTGCGGGATCACGTCACCCGCAGCCTGGTTGACCTTCCCGCATCCGGCGTGCCCACAGTGCTGCGTGTCCGCAACGCGACGGCGACAGGGCCAACGGTCGCTGAGCCCGCTTTGTGGTGGAATCGGCGGCGCTGGTGGTCGTGGGTGTGTCGGTCGTCGCGCTATCGGCGCTAGGCATGGTTGCTTATTCTACTGGGCTTGCAAAAAGCACAGCCAAACACGAAAGCCCGTGTCACCACGGGCCTCGGAAGTGGAGCGCTAGGGCGTCCAGCCATATTATCTAGTGATTAGTAGCTGCCCATCCCTATTGAGGTGGGGAAAAACCGATGGCCGAACCAACATGGCTATACATCTATGAAGGCGTGCCGCGCGAAGGCAATGATCGACGGGACGTCTACATTGGGATTGGCAAAAGTATGGGTCGCGTCTTTGAAGCACACAACCCGGATGCCGAAAAACTCCGCGACACGGAGGGGACTCTGGTTCGTCAGACTATCGAACCCTTTTCTAGCCGCAAAGATGCGCTCAAGGCCGAGGCCACCGCCATCCACGTTGCCTCCCTTATCGGCCTGAATCCGATCTACGACTGTGCAGATGAAGATGGGTTATTCGACCAGGAGGCTCCGAAGGTCACGAACATCCAAGGTAAAAAAACAACAAAGCATCTGGGCACCGCCATCTACACACGAAAGGGAGAGGTCAGTCGGGATGATCTGTCTCATACAGTTATCGTTCCTATTTCTCCAAAGTTAATCGAGGGACGTTCTTCTGCATTCGGCGGCAACTCTAGGGAGGAATTTGTTGAACGTGCAGCTGGTTATTGGAACATCGCGTAGGACAATCGCCCCGAGATCCGGCAACTCGTCGCTGTGCTCACGGGCCGTCGTAAGGTGATTCTGGGATCTTGGAAAGTTGCCCCACGCCGTGAATGGCAGCCCAACCCTGATCGGGATAAGCATAGCTCTAGCTACAGACATCGTGTGCGGATACCGGTTGTAGACCCGCAACTGGATGACTTCAACGAGGTTAAGGGTAAAATCTTGAAGGGCCGTCTAGGGCAAGGCGTGATCTACTTCTCCGATTTGTCTCCGTAGTCGCCGAACCAGAGGGCGATCTAGCGCCCGTTCTCTTCCGCCACAACCAGTCAGGTAACGCTATCAAGCTTGGAGGGGATGCTTACCCGGTATGACGCTGCCAGACATTATCCTGAGGTGGTGCATGATGTTCAAAGAATTTTTATCGACTCGCTGTACTACGGGTTCCCTGTCTCGCTGCTGTCCACTTGGAACGATGAACGCCAGCAAACCAATTTGACGCCGATCTCATCAGCGTGGTCGTTGGGTGATCAGATGGTCATTGGGTTGGGGAAATCCGGCCAAACGGTCGCGAACCTCAAACGAGAACCTAAGTTGATTGTCTCGCTACCGACCCCAGCGCTGTGGGAGTCGATTGAAAAGATCGCCGATACAACTGGAGCCATGCCCGTGACGGGTTGGATGAAGGACGCCGGGTATCGCAGCGTGGCAGATAAGTTCGCTGAAGCCGGTTTGAGCAGATCGGCTATGAGGGGTGGCAAGCTTGTGCGGTTGCTGAGTGCCCGCTACACGTCTTGTTGGAGGCGCATCACGTGGGTGAGCGTGAGGGTTTTTACCTAGTGGAGGCGAAAATCTGTCAGGTTTACGCAGCTGACTACCTCGCCGAAAACGGGCGTATCAACGAGGAAGTGTGGGAGCCGCTGTTTTACAAGTTCCGCCAATACCACGGTGTTGGCCCTCACCTGGGCAATAACTTCCGCTACAAGCCCCGAGAAGCCTGAACTTGTCGGTAACCCGAAACTACCCGCGCGGGTCTCTGGATTGATCTGGACCTAAAAACGGCGAGTCATCATTACGACAGCGAACCGACGCTAGAGCAGATCCCGCAGTAGTAGGTTACCTTGCCTGTCCTTCCACACCATCTTCGCGTTCCGGGGGTTACCACACACGAATCGTGCTGCAGCACTTGAAGATGTGAACACGATATTTTCAGCGACGGTGTTGCCTGCAAGGGCGGTTGAATGAGCTACTCGGACCTCCGCAACCTTGGGATCTCTGCAGTGTAGTGAGATCGGAGAGCCAGGTAAAAGAATGAACTCTTTCGACACTTTCCACAGCGAGCAAGCAGGAGTAATCTGTCCCCTGCGCCGCATATAGAGCAGCACTGCATTCCTGTTTTCCGGCTGCACTGGCGGATTGTGCCGGGGCGCTTAGGCGGATTGCACCCATTCGTGGCCGTGCGAGTGAGGGCATCAAAAGGTTCTATCCCCCAGACCTATCTATCGAGTTTGAGGCGCGGTTCCTTGCCGAAGATCGTTGTATAACCTCCCTCTGTACGAATAGCCTCAACAATCCTGTCTAGCAGCTTGGGCGTGTACACGAACTGTTGGAACGCAGGCGAATACAGACAGAATGCATCGGAGTTAGGCAGCGCCTTCTTGGCTCCAGATTTCGCGGGGCCTATTCCCCACTCCTTCCGGAGTCTCGTGAAGTCGTTTACTCCAAAACTAAAGGGGATACGCGCCTCCACCTCTTGCGCAATTTTCCCTGGTAGCATTACATCTCCATGTACCACATTGCGGAATTTCTCAGCAATAATTACGCTACCTTCCTTGCCCATCAGTTGGAGTTTTTCATCTTCGTTTAAATCTTGGGTATTGACGAAAGTCAGCGCCATGTCAGCTTGAGTCTTTGGCCCCTTGACTGGCATGAGTGCAAGACGATAGGAAAATTTTTCGTTGCTGGTCACCTCATCGGGTAGCTCCGCAACAAATTCACTTATATAGTTTAGGGTTGCAGTGGGGATTCCGCGTCTCATTTCAGCCATATAGTCATACTCCGCAGGCTGTAAGGAATGGATGAAAATCGGAATTTTAAGTTCGTTCCCTAGGGTAAAGTCGTCTCCGAATCGTCGGATGAGCTCAGTCTCGTAGTTAATGATGCAGGCATGAGCTTCAGGTGCAGTGACCACAAGAAGATTGTCTTCAAAATTGTGTTCAATCCTGTTACGTAGACCGATGAAAAACTCTAAATTTTTCCTGATAGGACTCGTCTCAGGATACTCTTCTTTGAGACATCGGCTTAAATCCCAAGTCTTACGAGAGCCATCGGGTGTTTTCTTATAGCGCCCGTTCTTCTGGTAATAAATCTGGCGATCATTTTTCATCCGCGATGCAAGAAGAAGGTCTTGCCACGCAAGGTGTAGATGCACAATGAAGTCACTGTAACTTCGGCGGTCGCCAGGACGGTTGTAGAAATCAATCGCGACTAAAGCCTGCCGACGAGATTCTTCAAGAAGACGACGCCATCTAGGCAGTCTAGGCATTTCAGTGTACCTCCCAGTTGATGCGGAAGAGCTCTTGACGAGTTGTGTTTGCCTTCAGGGACTCACGGGCGCTGTCAAGGTAGGCGTCAGATTCGTCGCGTAGGCGGTTACGTTCTACGCGGTATTGGTCGTCGGCTTCGTCTGCTTTGCGCCGCCACTGCCTGGCTTCCTGCTTGTATTTTAGCTCCTCGGCAGTGCTGGTGGCTTTGTGGGCTGCCTTTATGGCGGTAGATTCTTTGGACTGATAGTCGCGGATTTTCGTGTCGAACATGGCTTTGAGGTCCAGACGGGCAGCATCGATGAGTGCTTCTTGTTGGAGAAAGAAGCTGGCGTTGCGTTCCTGTACGTCACCGCCTCGCTCATTCATCTGCCGCTGTAGTTCCTCGGCAAACCCCGCACGGTCTACATCCGTTGGTTCTACTGTAACGCAGTGCAGGTCCAGAAGGTCACGGATCTGTTCAGTGTCCATGGGCGAACCGTCATCGAAGAAGCCGGCACTCAGAAGGTAGGTTTCCCGAAGCGTCTGCTTACCTGCGTGCATGGTGAATGCGGCTTCTTCGATCTGCAAGCGTCCCGTTTTGCCCTTCAGACGCTTCGCGATTGCGGTGGCGCGTTCTGAGCTACGAATGTTGAACGTAAGCGTGGCAGGCGGGGTTGTGTGTGTTTTCGCCTGGTTGATTACCCAGGCGCACAAGTCGCTGGTGTAGCGGTATTGGTAAGCCCCCTTACGTGGCTTGGATTTGAAGAAGTAGTCCCCGGGCGTGATGGTTGGTGTCGGCGGGGCCATAAGGGAGAACTGTGTGCCGCTGTCGTTGAAGCTAGCCGAGTTGGATAGCTCGTGGGGGGTGATCTGGATTAGCAGGCGTTCGAAGGCGTTGAGCACCACTCCAGTTTGTGCGTCGTAGGACTTGAGTTTATCGCGAACCTTAGGGTCTAGGTTGTCGAAGACTTTTTGCCGTGTCTTCGCCATTTCGCGGTCGATATGTTTGGCGTAGCGCGCTTCGAGTTCTTTAAAGGCGGCGTCGATTTCGTCTGCGGTTGTGCACCGGTCGAGGATGTCAGCAATATTTTTCTCGAAGCTTAGGCCGTCTTCGATTTGTCCAAGCACTTCATCAGATGCACCGAATACTGAGGTGAACAGCTGAAACTTTTCAGTGAGCAACTCGAGGATGCGTTCTTCGGCCAGGTTGCCTTTGTTGGAGAAATTCACCACTACAACGTTGTGTTTCTGGCCGAATCGGTGGACACGCCCAATTCGTTGTTCGATCCGTTGAGGGTTCCAGGGCAGGTCATAGTTAACCAGCATGGAGCAAAATTGAAGGTTGATGCCTTCCGCTGCAGCTTCGGTGGCAATCATGAGCCGCCCGCGCTCACGGAACTCGTCGACAAGTGCTTTGCGGCGGTCAGCTGCGGGGATCCCGGTAATCAGGTCACTGCCCTGGTTATCTTCCAGCCACTTTGTGTAGATGCGGCTGGCTTCCGGCGAGTTGTTTGTGCCGTTGAACAAGACGATGCCTTCGCCCCATCCGGCTTCGGTCAAAGATTCCGCTAGGTAGCTTTGGGTAACAGCTGATTCCGTAAAGATGATCGCTTTTTCGGGCGCGCCGATTTCTCGAAGCTTCGCGAAACCTTGTTCCAGTGCGTGAACAAGCTTGACGGCTTTTTGGTTGACGGTGATCGAACGGGCAAGTGCTGCGTATTCCCGAAGTTCGGCGACCTCGTCGAGGACTTCCGCTTGCTGACTACCATCGAGTACTTCGGTAGCAGCGACGCTTTCAACGGCTTCACGGATTTCTGTGGTGACATCTGGGTCGCTGATAAATCCACCAGCATCATTGCGTCGTCGCCCCGCGAGTGCTTCAGCTTCCAAGCGGCCCGCTGTCTTTTCCAGAGTGCTTGCGACGGCGTAGGAGGATGACCCCAACCGCTTACGCAGGATCAGTGCCGAAAGGTGCCGTTGGGATTTTGCGAATGCCCACAGAAAGGGGCGTTGAAGGTAAGCGTTGATCCGCTCGTATAGTTCCTGTTCTTCTTCACTGGGAGTAAACGCCACGGTGAGCGGCATGCGGGTAGTGAAGCGAATGTATTTGTCTGTGTCTTTGCGGAGAGTCCGTTTGGCTAACTTGGCGACGCGCGCTGCGAGGTCATCATTGCCGACGCCGTCGGGGTCATCGATGTAGCGTGCGCGGAACGCATCCAGTGAGTGGAAGTAATCCGGTGCGAAAATGCTTACTAAACCGTAGAGCTCTTCAAGTCGGTTTTGTAGTGGGGTGGCGGTGAGCATGACGGTTTTGTCAGCGGCTCGGCACACACGGGCTACGTTAGTTGCGATCTTCGCCTGGCCGGTCCAAAAGGATCGGAGCCTGTGCGCTTCATCGCAAACAACCAGGTCCCAGTGGCGGATCAGTTTGGAGCATTGGGAGTTTGCAAATTCGTAGGAGCAAATCACAATGGCGTTGTGGGCACCGGGTACAACAAACTGGTCGATGTTCGTGCGGTCTAGAAGCATCGCCGGCAGAGCGAATTTTTCGTCGAGTTCTTGCTTCCACTGCTGGCGCAGCGACGAGGGGGCAATGATCAAAATGTTGCGTTGTTTTTGTGCCCAGTATTGGCTGATCACAATGCCCGCTTCAATGGTTTTGCCCAGGCCTACCTCGTCAGCCAAGATTACCCCGTCAAGGAAGGGCGTTTGCAGCGCGAACAGCGCAGCATCGACCTGGTGTGGTTTTGGTTCCACCTGGGCATCGAACAGCAATCCGGCGAGCTTGCCGACATGATCGGAGGCATAGCAACGGTCGAGCTCGTAGGCATAGAGCTTGGCCTGGTAGTCACTGAGTTGCTGCACTGGATACTTCCTCGGGGCGGTTGGGGCGGTGATTTAGAGGTCCCAGTTGTCGGGGGCACTCACGGAATAGCCAACACCGATCGCTTCGAAATGCTTAATTGCCGCGTTAATTTTCGCGTTTTCGGTGGGGCGTCGTTTGGTCGGGTCTTGGCTGGATTTGGTTTCCCTGACGAGGTAGAGATGCTCAATACCGTCTTCGACCTTAATGATCGCCCAGTCGGGGTTGTATTCACCGACGGGTGTTGGGATGCGGAACTTATCGGGCAGCTTCATAAACAACTTGATGTCTTCACGGGTGTCCAGATAGTGCGCGAAATGACGTTCAACAGCCGAGTCGAGTACGACGTAGTCAAAGTCGGTTTTTTCCTTATTGGTCACGGCGTAAAGCTGGTCAATAAAGCGGTCTTTTTCCTCTAGCCCGTCGGCTTGGAGTTCGCGTAGCTCGTAAATGCTGCCGCCCACAGGTTCGTATTGGATTCCTTCAACAACCACCTGTGCTAGCTCGCTCTCGATACACGAGCTAGCCATGTTGATGAAGTCATGGGGGTTGCCCAGAAACTCAGCCAGGCGGCCGGATCCGATGAGGATGTCGATGATAGTTTTTCGTGTCAGACTGGTCGCGTCCTGCAGCTGGCTAATAATATCCGGTAGGGGATAGGACTCCGTGAGTTGCTGATCGCGGGAACCAAGCACGTTACCTCTGGGGCCGCCACGGGTGATCTCCAACCCTGTGCGCGTGACTTGGATGCGGATCGGGTCAATTCGCGGTGCGGATTTAATTCGGTTGACGCACGCGTTAAGCAGATCGGTTCGGTCAAGCTGCACCCTGTAGGTAGTGCGGGCGGTGATGGCTTCCCAGAACTCCTCGAATTCTTTGGTCGCATAGACCTGTTTGTTGAGTGTGCGCACGACGCGTTTGCGCTTCGGCTTAATCACCGAGTCAACCTTGCAGCCTTCAACAATGTCGATCACCTGGTCTTCATAGGCCGCATAGTGTGTGGGCAGGCCAACCGTGAACCCCAACTGTTCAGGCACCCACGTACCTAGCACTTCGCCGCCGGCGTTGATGTAGCCGCGACTGTGCAAGCTATTCCAGATCTCTTCCGACCCGAGTGTGCCAAGGTGGGTTTCTTTGCCATCTTTCAGCACTGGCAACGCCGCAAATTCGGTCTTCCGGACGTATCCGATAGCCACGCCCGCCTTCTTGTATTCGTTCTGCAGCGCAGCGGCGAAGGCATTGAAGGACTCATTAGCTACAACGGTCAACTGGGCGATCCCTGGGTCTTTGATCCGCTCCCCCTTCTGGTTGACGGGAAGGCGGAGCCCACGTCCGATAGTCTGTCGGCGTTGAGTTTCACTGGCCATGTCCCGCAGGGTGCAGATCTGGAACACGTTGGGGTTGTCCCATCCTTCGCGCAACGCGGAGTGGGAGAAGATAAAACGCACCGGCTCGTGCATATCGAGCAAACGGGCCTTATCGCGCATGATTAGCTCGTAAGCGTCATCATCGGCTTTGGTTTTGCCGCTAGAGTCTTTAAAAGTGATTGGCGCGTTTTTGCCTTTGCCGCTCTTCATTTGGGCGAAGTATCCTGAACGCACGTCCACCGGGTCCGCTGGAAGGAACTGTTGTGCGTGCTGGTGTTTGGCCAGCTCCTCACGGTAAAGGTCGTCGAAGCATGTGGCGAAGGGGCCGTTCGCATCCAGGTTGTTCAGGCCATCCCCTAGGTAGGAAGCGACCTTGTCGATGAAGAACAGTGACAGCACTTTGATGCCCTAGGCGTAGACCATTGTTTCTTTGCGCAGGTGTTCACGGATGGTTTCGCGGATCATCTCCCGGAAAATCGCGTCTTGGTTCCCGCCTATTTCCTCGCCGACCGCCAAGATCCCGTAGTTAGTTAGTTCGATCTGCTCGGGCACCACACTAATTTCGCTGATACGCCAGTTGTTCTCATAGGAGGCGTTACCACCGGACAGGCGTTCTAGATCATCGCCTTGTTTCGCGACAACCGGCCTTTTTGCGTAGGAGCCGTCTTTCTTTTTGCAGATCAGCTCCAGCTTCGCTTTGAACGTCGGGTCGCGCCTCACTTCGAGGAGCTTCACGTAGGGCTTTGCGGCACTTCCAAGCTCCACTGCGTCGGACACGACGATCTGCTTCACCAACCCCATGCGGTGGGCGTCGAGTGGATCCAAGCGGTAAACGACATTACGCGTGGTGCGGTGGGTTGCGGAGTACCGCAGCGTGCGTAGGGGATGGAGGTCCCAGACTGCCGATTGCGCCAGCAAGGATTCCATGTTTTGCGGCTCGTCCATAATCACGATGGGCCTTGTCGCACGCAGATAGTCAAGCGGTTTCAAGCCAGAGAGCTTGTCCCGATTTTGGTGGATAATACGAGTCTTTCTATCTCCACGGATCGAATCGATGGTCATGACTAGGAACTGCAGGCTGGTTGCGGTCGCGAAATCCCGCACATCTTCAGCCCGGTCACCCGAGTAGACGGAATAGTCCATGTTGATCTGCGGATACAGATGGCGAAAATGCTCTCGCATTAGCGAGATACTTGTTTTTACGCCCTCTCGAATCGCTACAGAGGGAACAAGAATGATGAATTTGTTAAAGCGGTATCGCGCAGCTAGCTCGAAAGCTGTTCGGAGATAGACATAGGTTTTGCCCGTGCCTGTCTCCATCTCGATGTCGAACTGCAAACCGTCAACCAAAGCATCAGCGACCTCAAGACCGTTGGAATCCTGGACTCGTTGTAGATTTTCGAGAATTGTTGATTCATCAAGCACAAGGTTGTTGCCGTAGGCCCCAACCTCTTCAGCAATGTCTAAAACACCTTGATCTAGGACGTCAGACGCCCCCGAGGGTGCCACGTCGTGGCGTAGGGAAGTACGCAGTTGATCGACATTCTGTGGCTGTCCGTCGAAGAGAGCAGTCACCGCCTCGATGGCACTGGCTTGGTAGGACTGATGCGGGTCAAACTGAAAACGCATGATGCAGCCCTCCTAGACCGTCCATAGGTCTACGTTGCGGGTGCGGCATTCCTGGGCGAGGTTTGTCTTCAGCTCATCGTTGCCCTTGAACACATCTTCGAGCACGACCAAGCGCTCCGGCTCTTCGGCAACGAGCGCCCGCAGTTGGTCCAGTGTTGGGGTGGTGTGCTCGTCTAGATAGGCGAGCAGCAAGCCGTCGGCAACGCTATACGCACTAAGACCAGCGACATCGACTTCTTCGATCTTTTCGCTCAGCGAGAAACCTAGCTTCAGCAAAATTTCGGTGAGCAACGCCTCTGGTTGTGCACTGTCGTCGGCTGAGTCTTCGAGGGCGCTGAGTAGATCGACCAACTCCCCCTCGGATAGCCCGGATTCGGCCCGCCACTTGGCGAAATTGGTGTCAACGAGTTTGTAGGCACGGAAACCGACGTCCAAATCATCCGCACGACCGTCCAGTTTTTCAGATTCTTTCGCGAGAATTTCCGCACCAGCTCGACGAATTCGCTCGCGAGTAATTTCGGAGATCGTCTTGAAGCCTGCCTTGTGGGCTTCTGATTTCTCGTCGGTGGGTTCGGGTAACTGCACTGAAATGCAGCGGCGATTCCCACCATCCTCAGCGTTCAAAGCCATGACAGCGTGTGCAGTGGTGCCGGACCCAGCAAAAAAATCTACAATTAAGTCGGAATCTCGAGAACCCAAGACCTTCGCGATATGCATTATCAAGGAGGTGGGCTTTGGGTAGTCAAACAACGAAACCCCACCAAACAAATCCTTAATTTCAGAGCTGCCTGATTTGGAGAAATCGTCCAACCAAGTGTCAAATTTTTTACCGCTGGCACGCTCGTCGTCGTAAACTTTTTGATATGCAACCCACGAACCAGCAGGATCCTTTTTAAACTCCACATTGTCTGCATCAATCTCGGCCTGCATCCTGCTTGCCGACCATCGCCAGCGGCCTTCACGCCCATCGCCCAACATCGGGTAATGGTCAGCCCCCTCCGGATCGAAAATTGGGTAGTAGAGGTTTGGGCGATCTTCGCGCCTGGAATTATCACCCCATTTTCGAAGCAAAGTTAAAGAATACTTTCTTCCATCACTATCAGTCATTGACGATGGGGCGCGGTCTATGGCTTGCAGGCCAGTCTTCAAAGAGCATTTGTTGCGTGCATAGACGATGACATACTCGTGCACGATTGCGACGTGCTGACTATCCTGCTTTCCGCCGCTACCACGACGGGGAAAAATTGCGACCATATTTGACTCTCCGAAAACCTGGTCTAGTAGGGCCTTAAGGTTTCCGGATTCTGAATCACTTATACTCACCGCGATGGCACCACTGTCCGACAAGAGATTTTTTGCAAGCTTGAGTCGTGGGTACATCATGTTGAGCCAGTTGGAGTGGAAGCGTCCGGCGGACTCAGAATTAGTGGAGAGCTTGCCGGACTCGTCAGCCTGGCCAGTCATCTCAAGATAGGAGCCGATGGGGTCGGCGTAATTATCGGGATAGACAAAGTCTTTGCCGGTATTGTAGGGCGGGTCGATATAGATCATCTTGATCTTGCCGTAGTAGTGCTTCTGCAGCACCTTCAGCACTTCAAGATTATCCCCCTCAATAAAAATGTTCTGGGTATCGTCCCAGTTAACTGAGTTATCCTTATCCGGAGCTAGAGCCGCAGTAGTAGGCGTCTGAGCAGCACGAATAGCCTGCCTCTTACCCGGCCAGGTTAAGCCAAAACGCTCGCCCCCCCCCCGCGACGTCCTCGTAAATTAGGGTTTTCAACACGTCAAGGTCGATTTTTCCATCCGACACAGCCTCAGGGAACATCTCGGCAAGCTTCGCCGCAGCCTCTGTAGTGAAGTTCGGGGTGGTGGGTGGGACCTGATTGATCTGCTCGTCACCGATTGCCGCGTTAAAGGTTTCAGACATACGTACTCCGCCAGTAGTGGGGTAGGGGTTAACTCAAACGATAACTGTACCCTGGCCACACCAGCGGTCCACCCAACCACGGCGGGCTACTAGGATTGTTGGCATGACTGCATTGCCTAGCATCGAAGAGTTCATCGCCTCCAGCCCCAGCTCCTACCACGCGGCCGAAAACATCGCCGCCATCCTAGACACCGCTGGATTCACGCGACAAGACGAAACCGACACATGGCAAGCAACCCCCGGCGGCCACTACATGGTCCGCGGCGGAGCACTCATGGCCTGGTGGGTACCCGAAAACGCAAGCCCCGCGACGTCAGGATTCCGGATCATCGGCTCCCACACCGACTCGCCCGGCCTCAAACTCAAGCCCACCATCAGCTTCGACAAAGAAGGCTTCCACCAAGCACCCGTCGAAATCTACGGCGGCCCCATCCTCGCCAGCTGGCTCGACCGCGAACTGCAACTAGCCGGCCAAATCGTCGACGCCGACGGCAACCGACGACTCGTCGCCACCGGCCCCGTACTCCGCGTACCCCACCTCGCCATCCATCTCTACCGGCAGGACGAGCTCAAGCTGGAACGCCAGCAACACATGCAGCCCATCTACGGACTAGTCGAATCCCCGGAGCTAGCCACGCTGCTGGACGGTGCCCGCACACACGACCTCATCACCGCAGACACCCAGCCTCCCCGCGCATTCGGCATCAAAAACGAATTCCTCGCCGCCGGCCGCCTAGACAACCTCTCCAGCGTCTACGCCAGCCTGGAGGCGCTACTGGACGTGGTCGCAGACAGCAACGCGACGTCATCAATTAAAGATGTATTAGTGCTGGCAGCCTTCGACCACGAAGAAATTGGATCCTCCAGCCGCTACGGCGCCGCAGGCCCCATCCTCGAAGACGTACTCAAACGCACCGCCTACGCACTCGGGGCAGGGGAGGACGACCTCTACGCCATGTTTGCCCGCTCCAGCTGCATCTCGGCAGACGCAGCACACAGCGTGCACCCCAACTTTGCCTCCAAGCACGACCCCAACACGCACCCCGTCCTCGGCGGCGGGCCCGTCCTCAAGGTCAACGCGTGTCAACGCTACGCCAGCGACGCACACAGCAACGACATCTGGCTACGAGCCTCCGAAAAAGCAGGCGTCGCAGTGCAACAATTCGTCGGGAACAACGACGTCCCCTGCGGCTCCACCATCGGCCCCATCACAGCGACACGCCTAGGGATCCTCACCGTCGACGTCGGCATCCCGCTGCTCAGCATGCACTCCGCACGCGAAATGTGCGCATACAGTGACCTCAAGGACTTCACAGAGGTGCTCGCCGCCTACTACACGCTAGACTAACCACCCATGGCTTATTCAGGACCTTTCCAACCCGGCGACCGCGTACAACTCACCGACGCGAAACGGCGACACTTCACCATCACCCTCGAGCCGGGGGAGACGTTCTTCACCCACAAAGGCGGCATCGCCCACGATGACATTATCGGCGCCGACGAGGGCACCGTAGTCGTCTCACAAACCGGTGGACAATACCTATGCTTCCGCCACCTCATGGTCGACCACGTACTGTCCATGCCACGCGGCGCCGCAGTGATCTACCCCAAAGACTCCGCCCAAATCCTCGTCGAAGGTGACATCTTCCCAGGTGCCCGCGTACTCGAAGCCGGCGCTGGCTCCGGAGCCCTGTCGATGAGCCTGCTGCGGATGATCGGTGAACACGGCGAACTGATCTCTTACGAAATCCGCGAAGACCACCTCGAATACGCCGAAAAGAACGTCTCCGAATACCTCGGCGGACACCCCGACAACTGGGACCTGCGCCTCGGCGACCTCACCCAAGTTGGTTTGAAGGACCTAGACGGCAAACCCGTCGACCGCGTCATCCTCGACATGCTCGAACCCTGGGAATGCCTAGACACCGTCGCCGAGATCCTCGTACCCGGCGGCGTCTTCATGACCTACGTCGCCACCGTACCCCAGCTGATGAAAGTCATGGAAGGCATCCGCGAAAAGAAGTGCTTCACCGAACCCCGCGCCTGGGAATCCCTCGTGCGCGAATGGAAGGTCGAAGGCCTAGCCACCCGCCCCGAACATCGCATGAACGCACACACCGCCTTCCTCGTGTGGGCACGCCGCCTCGCCGACGGAGTAGTTGCGCCTCGCCCGCAGCGCCGCGCGCGCAAGTAGGCTGCCGCTGGCGTCGCGGGAAAAACCTGCCGCCACTAGTGCCGCAGGTACTAGTGCTGGTCGGCGAAAAAGGCATCGAACTGCTTCAGTGCGTCGATAATTCCGTGGCGCCACCAGGCATAATCATGGCCACCCCGCACCTCCCGATAGCTCACGTGCGGAGCCCGGCGCGACTGTAGAACCTCGAAATACGCCTGCGACAGCGAACGCATGCCGCCTTCCTCCGAGCCCACCTGGATGATCATCGGAGTATCGACATCACCCAGCCCCTGCCGCAGTTGACGCAGCAGTAGCCCTTCGCGGCTGCCGGGGTGTCCCTGGGTGCTTCCACGGGCGCTCGGGTCTTCTGCAGGATCAAACCAATAGGAGCCCGACTGTGCCAGCCCCGCACGCGTCAAACCGGGGTAGTGCGCACACAGTGTCGCCACCGCAAGCGCGCCATATGACTGCCCGGCGATCACGTACGCCTGTTCGCAGGTCTGTTCGCATGCATACTCGTGCACCTGTCCACTCCGGTTGACCTCGCGAGCAGCAGCCAACGCCTCGCGAGTAACCTGCGCTGCACGATCAGGCACCGTCAGAATGTCGCGCCGCTGATCAAAGGTTCCGCAATCCACAAGCACCACCGTGTGCCCAAGCACCTCCGCGGCCATCGCCCGATCCAGCCTGTGCGAGCGCAAGAATTGGCCATCATAGAGCACCACCACGCGCTCATCACCCGGCAACACATCAAAACGCAGCCCGCCCCTTTCCACCACAACCCAGGGACAGTGGGCTTCTGCAGCCGGATCAACTACCGCTTGCTCCGCCTCAGTTGCTGGCCAGCCATGCCACGGCGCATCAGGGCCGTACCAGACACTCGCATCCCCACCCAGTGGCGTCCGAATGCGATGGGGATTGTGCTCATCAGGCACCCCCAGCTCATGCACCTTCTTCCACCCCGCCCTCGTGCCGCCAATGTCATAGGGCAGCCCCGTCACATCAGCAATCCGATAGGACACAATCGCATCCGCCGGCACCTCCACCGTCAACGCAAACAAAGGAGTCCCCGGCAAAGGCTGCATCAACCACGGACGAAAATCCTCCCTATGCGCATCCGTCGCATTCGACACATGCAACAACACCTGCTGCGCACCGGGACGCCAAGCCAACACGCTCAGCGTGGCGTACGCGATTCCATCACTAAAACTCCGCACACTCGGAGGGGGCGCCCCACCCCAAGGCTCCAACGCATACAAACCCCGCGCAACCTCCATCGACGGCTGCGCAAGCGCCTCAGCCCACCACTGCGGAACCACCACCCTCGCAGTCATGACGTCGCGGTGGTCGACGCCGCAGGAATCACCAACGGCGTACCAGTCTCCGGATCATCAATAATCCGACAATCCAAACCAAAAGCCCGCCCCAACATCTGCTCCGTATACACCTCCCGCGGTGTACCCTGAGCAATCACCTCACCGGCACTCATCACAATCACATGATCAGCACACCGCGCCGCCAAATTAAGATCATGCAAGACCGCCACCACCGTACGACCCTCCTTCTGAATACTGGCGCACAACCTCAACACCTCCAACTGGTGCACCAAATCCAAATACGTCGTTGGCTCATCCAACAACAAAATCTCAGTATCCTGCGCAATCGCAGTCGCCAACCACGCCCGCTGGCGCTGACCTCCAGACAACTCCTCAACCTTGCGCTCCTGCAAATCCAGCACACCAGTCAGCTCCATTGCGCGCTGAACGCACGCGACGTCATCATCACTAATGCGCGAAAAAAATGACTGATGAGGAAATCGGCCGCTCATCACCAAATCACGCACCCGCAGATCCCCTGGTGCCGTCTGCTGCTGCGGTAAAAACCCAACCCGGCGCGCCACAACCTTCGTCGACAACGAATGAATATCGCGACCATCCAACAACACCCGCCCACGCTCAGGCGGCAGTAAGCGCGCCAACGCACGAAGCAACGTCGACTTACCACACGCATTAGGGCCGATAATCACCGTAAACGCACCCTGGGGGATAGCCACGCTGACCCCATCGATTACCACGCGCTCGCCATACGCCAAACGGACATCCTCTGCACGTAGGCCCACAGTCGTATTCGTCATCTCTTGCTCCTGAGGATAAAAAAGATCAAATAAAGCCCACCGACCACGCTGGTTGCCACGCCCACCGGCGCCTGATACCCCGCGGGCGCCAAGTGAACAATGCACTGGGGCACCAACAACAACACCGCACCAGTCAGCGCAGCAGTCGTCACCGGCACAACCTGCTGGCCCGTCAACCTGCGCGCAATCTGGGGAGCAGCCAAAGAAATAAAAGAAATCGGCCCCGTACTAGCAATCGCGGCGCCAGTAAGCACCACCCCAACCACCGTCACAGCAGCAGTCACCCGGGGAATCCGCACGCCAAGCCCCGCGCACAAAGCATCACCAAGCTCCATCACACGCAGATGCCGCACCAACACCCACGCAACCGGAAGACACACCACCGCAGCAGCCACAGCCGGAACCGCATGCGTCCACTGGCGGGCATTCAACGTCCCCACCAACCACACCTGCCCAGCGATAGCAATATCCGGGTTAATCCGCGTGAGCAGCAGGGTAGTGGCAGCCCCATAACAAGCAGACAACCCCAACCCAATCAGCACCAAACGGTTAATAAACCCCGACCCGCGAGGCGCCAACGCGTACGCCAACCCTGCCGCCAGCGCACACCCCGCCACCGCCGCCAACGAAGTGCGCCACCCTGTGGTCTGCAGCAACGTAATGCCAACCACCGCCCCGAACGCCGCGCCGCTAACCAGCCCGATGATCTCCGGCGAACCCAAGGCGTTACGGCTCAACGTCTGAAACAACATCCCCGCAGCACCCAACGCCATGCCCGTTGCCAGTCCCGTGACGATCATCGGCAAGCGAATACCCCACACCACCAAGCGATCACGACTATCCGCACCCGGGTGCGCCAACGCCTGGCCCACCTCCGTAACAGACAACTTCATCGACCCCTGGGTAAGCAAAAGCAGCGCACAACCAACAATCACCGCACCAAGCACCAGGCACGCAAACACCGCGCGAGGATGCCACAACACCGTCACGCCCCGAACATCAACCACGCGCTGCATACCGAACGCGCGAGTCTGCACCCGACTAGCCACCAATCCCACGCACCTTCCGAGCAATCGCAACAAACACCGGACCACCCAGCAGCGCACACATAATCGATGCCTGAACCTCCCTCGGCGGCAACACCACACGCCCCCACACATCCGCAGCAAGCAACACCAGCGCACCCGTTAGGGCGCAGCCAACCATCAACGGCACAATCCTAGGTCCCGTCAGCCACCGAACCATCAGCGGAGCCATTAAGCCCAAAAAACCAACCGGACCAACTAATGACGTCGCGCATGCCGCCAGCACCACAGCACACAACCCGGCCGCAATGTAAACCCTGCGAGGATTAATCCCCAACGAGCCCGCCATCTCTTCCCCCAACGACAGCGCATTAACCTGCTTTCCAATAAGCACCAGTACCACCACAGCGCATGCCGACAACACCCCCGTGACCACCAGCAATGCGCCTGGCCGGGCCTGCACAGCACCAGCATCCCAATAGCGGAACTGCGTAAACACCTGCGGATTAGTAACCAACACATAATTAGTCAGGGCGGCAGTCACCGCTGTAAAAGCGGCACCCGACAGCACAAGCCGCACAACATCATGACGGCCCCGCCACACACCACCCAACAGCAACACCACAGAACCCGCCACCAAAGAACCCAGCATCGCCGCCACCACCAAAGGCACCGGTGGAAGATCAGGAACCAACGACATCGCTGCCACCACCGCCAGGGCAGCACCCGAATTAATACCCAAAATCCCAGGCTCAGCCAAAGGATTACGAGTAAGCGTCTGAGTCAACGCACCAGACATCCCCAAAGCAGCACCCGCCAACAAAGCCACCCAAATCCGCGGAGCACGCAACCCCAACACGATAGTTTCATCCGCCGAGCCCGAGCTACGCCCACGCAACACCTCAAACACTGCGGAGGGGGCGACGTCACCAGATCCAACAAACAGCGACACAACGGCCAACGCGACAAGCGCCGCCACTGCACAACACAGGGCGGCGCTCAGCCGGAAAAGCCTACTTCTTGTAAATGTCAACGACATGATTGAGCATGTCCAGCGCAGCGTAGTAGTCCAACTTGAAGGAAGGATCACCCAGCGCATACACCTGCTTATTCTTGACCGCCGGAATATTCTGGAAACGCTGATCAGCCAACAGTGCGTCAACATCAGACTGATCATTACCCACCAGCAGAATCTGCTCCGCCGTCAACGCCTGATTCGCCTGCTCCTCGGAAGTAAACGCAAAGTCAGTGCGCCCCTTCTCTGCAGTCACACCAGTGTCGGCAACCTTAACGCCGACCTCCTCCAGGATCTTCGCCTGAGGTGCCGTAGGCAAGCCCACATTCAGACCTTTATTGCCGGAGTACACAGCAATATCCACCGGCTCCGCAGGCGGAGTAATGGACTTCTTCGCATCCGCAACCTTCGAATTGAAGTCCTTAATCACCTGTGCTGCCTTATCCTGCAAGTTGAGCATATCGCCCAGCGTGGTGGTTACTTCCTCCCAACCATGGCTGTTGTAATCAACAACCACAGTCGGTGCCACCGCAGCCAACTGGTCATATTGCTCAGCGAAGCTATCGCCACCTGTTGCAGAAACCACGATCAGGTCCGGGTCCTCCGCAATGATCTTCTCGACATCCAAATTGCCGGAATCAAACAACGGCTCCACGCCGCGCTCATCAGCAATGTTGGCCCACTGATCAAACCAACCATGCTCGTCGAAACCCGGGGTGTTCGGCTTCGAACCGCTGGTGCCGATCACCGGGGCATCCAGAGAAAGCAACGTGCCGGTCAGCACCACCGAGGTCGATACGATGCGCTTCGGCTTAGCCGGAATCTCCACAGTCCCGCGAGCGTCAGTCACCGTGCGCATCTCGTCTGCACCAGCGGCTGCACTAGAGCTGCTGGTATTTGTGGCGGATTTGCCGGAACTGGAGGAACCCGATTCCTCGGAGCAAGCAACCAGGCCGAGGCTCAAGATCCCGGCAAGACCCAAAGCTGCCAATCGTCGCGAATGCACGCCGACTGCCCGAGGAGCGGTTGCACTAGCGGAGCCTGATCGAGTCTGCGACCGGCCAAAGCAGGTTGATTTTGGAAGGGAAGATTGATGCTTCATGCGAAGTTGCCTTTCGTCGTGTTCGAGTGGTGGACTGAATGACAATGCTAAATTCAATCACTTTTAATGTCAACCTAAAGTTTGATTTAGCTAGACATAAATTGTGACACCGCAGCATCGTGCCAAGCGGGAACCAGCTTCCTCGCACCACCGGGCAGTATCCGCCATCGACGCCCTGGCACTACCCGCCAACTCGCTCAAGTTCATCACTGCACGAAACACCCCCGCGGCGTCATCATCCCTGATCGCCCCCGCGACCAACGCGCACGGCACACCATGGCCGTCCGCAATCTGCTTCACCGCCGCAGGCACCTTACCCTGCAATGACGTCGCGTCGAACGCACCCTCTCCAGTAATCACCAGGTCAGCACGGGCAATCTGCTCCTCTAGCCGGATGGCCTCCGCAACATGGCCAGCACCCGGAAGCAGCCCCGCCTAGCCGCCTACCACTAAACTAGATACCCATGAGCAGCGAGCCCCAGCAGCAACGCAACCCCTCCACTACTGGCATCCCCACCACCGGCGCCGCCCTCGACGCCAACAACCTCCGCCACCGCCTCACCCAACTCGAAACCCAAAACACCAAACTCGTCGCCATGCTCAAAGCATCCCGCGACAAACTCGCCGTACTCACCGAAGAACTCGAGGCCCTCGCCGCTCCACCCAGCGTCTACGGCACCTTCCTGGAAACCAGCGCCGACGGCATCAATGCGGAAGTCTTCACCTCCAACCGCCAGATGCGCCTCACCGTCAGCCCCACCATCGACAAAGCCGAACTCGACGCCGGAAAACTCGTTCGCCTCGGCGAAGGCAGCCAAATCGTCGAAGTCTGCGGCTACACCACCTCCGGAGCGGTCGCGCAATGCAAAGACGTCATCCCCGGTGGGCGCGCAATCGTCGTCGACAGTGCCGGTAACGAACACGTCGTGCGCCTCGCGACGTCATTAATCAACACCAACACCACAACAAAAACTCCGAGTGATGACGCCGCGGGGGTCGCTGCGGGAGACAATCTTCTGGTCGACACCAAAGCCGGCTACGCCTTCGAAGTTCTACCGCGCGCGGACATCGGCACTCTTGCCCTCGAAGAAGTCCCCAACGTCACCTACGCGGACATCGGGGGACTGGGGCAACAAATCGACACCATCCACGATGCCATCGAGCTGCCCTACACCCACCCCGAATTATATGAGCGTTTCGAACTGACCCCGCCCCGCGGTGTGCTGCTGTACGGGCCTCCCGGGTGTGGCAAAACTCTGATCGCCAAGGCAGTGGCGAATTCCCTGTCCAGCCGTGGGGGCGGCCGCACGCGCTTCATCAACGTTAAAGGCCCGGAGCTGCTGAACAAATACGTCGGCGAAACCGAAAGGATGATCCGGGCGATCTTTGAACGCGCCCGAGAGCTCGCCCGCGATGGGCAGGCAGTGGTCGTCTTTTTCGACGAGATGGAGTCGATCTTCCGCACCCGCGGCTCCGGCGTCAGCTCCGACATGGAGACGACCGTAGTCCCGCAGTTGCTGGCGGAGCTTGACGGTGTGGAGGAGCTCGGCAACGTCATCGTTATCGGCGCTACTAACCGGGAAGAGTTGATCGATCCCGCGATCTTGCGCCCAGGTCGTTTGGACGTCAAAATCCGTGTCCAGCGCCCCGACCGGCAGGCAGCACGCGACATCTTCGCCCGCTACATCACCGGCGCCATCCCCCTTGCCGCACCTCAGGCTGAGCTTATTGACGCCGCGGTTGACACGCTGTTTACTCCTCGTCCGTTCGTGGAACTCACGCTGGTCGACGGCAGCACAGAAGTACTGAATACCAGTGATTTTGTCTCCGGGGCGATGATCGCAAACATCGTCGACCGCGCGAAGAAGTTGGCGATTAAACAGATCATTAGCTCCACGGCAGTAGGCGAGGGGGGCCTGTCCGCTCAGCATCTGATCGATGCCACACTGGCCGAGGTGGAGGAAAATGAGGACCTGCCCAATACCTCTGATCCCGATACGTGGTCCCGAATCAGTGGGCGTCACGGCAAGAAGGTCGTTCATGCGCGGGTTCTGCCTCTCAACACGAAGGAAGCGTAGAAACAATGGTTGGTTTTATCGGCACCGAAACCGAGTACGGCATCGCGACCCCCACCGACCCTTATGCCAGCCCCATCGCCACCAGTACCCACGCGATCGTCGCATATTCACTGAAGCATCAGCATGCCCGCACTCGCTGGGACTTCGCCTCAGAATCACCCCTGCGCGATACTCGCGGCTTTGACCTGCGCCGTTACCACTCAGCGCCCGTCATCGACCCGCATGCCCTGGGCGTTGCAAATCTGGTTCTGACCAATGGGGCCCGCTTCTATGTTGACCACGCACATCCGGAGTACTCCGCACCGGAAACAACCAATGCCTTCGACGCTATGTTGTATGACGCCGCGGGGGATCGGATCATGCACGACGCCGTGCGGGAGGTCGCCGCGCATAGCGAGCGCAACCATTCTGTGTTGGAGGGCCATCCACCGTGCCCGCCGCTAAAGATCTACAAGAACAATGTGGATGGCAAAGGGGCGTCCTATGGCACGCACGAGAATTATTGTTACGACCGTAACGCGGTGGAGTTCGATGATCTCGCGGCGTCATTAATCCCATTTTTCGTCTGCCGGCAGGTGGTGATCGGCGCCGGCCGGGTGGGCTTGGGCGAGCGTTCGCAGGAGGCTGGTTTTCAGATCAGTCAGCGGGCGGATTATATTGAAACGACTGTGTCGCTGGAAACCACCCTCAACCGGGGCATTATCAATACTCGCGACGAACCTCATGGCGATCCCGAAGCAATCGGTCGTCTGCACGTCATCATTGGTGACGCCAACATGTCCCAAGTCTCTAACGTGTTGAAGCTCGGCATGACCAAACTGGTGCTGTCTGCGATCGAGCAGGGCGCACGTTTTGATGACGTCGCATTGGCGGATCCGGTGGCGGCGGTCAAGGTTGTGTCGAGGGATCTCGACTGCCGCGCGTCCTTAGAGTTGGCGGACGGCCGTAGGCTCACGGCTTTGGAGATTCTGGCGGTGTACCGCGACAGGGTGGAGCAGACGCTGGGGGAGACCCTGGATGTTCACGATCGCCGGGTTCTGGATTTGTGGGACGAGGTCTGCGCCAAGCTGGCTGTAGATCCGTTGAGCACGTCCGACATGCTGGATTGGACGGCGAAGTTAGCGCTGATTCGCCGTTATGTTGACCGCGGCCTAGCTATGGATGATCCCAAGGTTGCTTTAATTGATCTGCAGTACAGCGACATCGACGAGTCCAAGGGCTTGTACTATGCGTTGGTGCGCAAAGGATTGATGCGCACGCTGGTCACCGCTGACGATATTGCCCGCGCCATGGCGGAGCCCCCTGCGGATACGCGCGCGTGGATTCGCGGAACCGTGCTGCGGTGTTTCGGCGATGCTGTCGTGGCGGCCAATTGGGACAACGTCGTCGTCGATGTGTCTAGGTTGAAAGGCTCGTCTTCGGGTGATGACGCCGCGGGGGTTGATGCTGTCGCGAAAACCGTCTCTCTCACGTCTCTGTGCTGCGGCACGCGTGCTGAGGTGATGGGGGAGACCCCCACAGACGACAGCACCGCCTTGTCGGAACGCGCAGCTGACTGGATTCGACAGCGCGCGGTCTAACAAGGCGGTGCGAGGTAGCGGGCGACTAGCGCCCGCCGGGGTGGTACCCGCAAGGAATCTCCCGGCGGATTGTGCCTAGCGTTTGGTTGCTGCGGCGATCATCGCGGCAACCTTAGTGTGCAGGTCCGGAGCGAAGGTTTTAAGCACCGTGCTGATCAGACCGAAGATAGTTGCTAGGCCGCCAGCGATAGCAACGACTCCGAGGAGCTTCTCCCAGATGCTTCCGGGAGTAGCAGAGCTAGAACCACCGGTTGGAGGCTCCTTGTCTACCGGAGGCTTGGGATCCGCAGGGGGCTTCGGGTCTGCGGGGGGCTCCGCCGGAGGATTGTCCCATTCAACGGTGTCACCCATGGTCACGACGGGGACGGATGCGTCCTTCTGCTCGCCGGGCTTGGTGACCACCAAGCGCTTGATGCCGGTGAGGTCATCGTAAGAGTTCGGAGGCACAAAGGTGTCCAGCACGTAGACAGATGCATCTTTGCCGACGAGCACAGTATTACTTTCGTGCTTGGCGGTGTCCTTCATACGGTCACCGAGTGCGGCTTTAGCCACCACGGTGCCGGTGGAGGGATCCACCGTGTATAGCGTGCTGTTCTCCTGAGCTGCAATCACGGCGTTACCGTCCTCAAGGAATCCGACGCCGGCGACCTGGGCAATGTCACCAAAGGGGCCGGGACCTGCATCCAGGGTAAATTTACCGTCTGCGTAGTGGCCGAAAACGATCCGACTGTTGTTCTTTTCATAAGCAGTGCCGTACTGGTTGTACATGACGATGCGGTTGTCATCGACCACCACCGAGCGAATAGAATTATTCTCTTCGAATGCGGGCTCAAAAGCTTCGATAGGTGACACTCGTTCCGCCACGGATTCCTTGGCAGGTGAAATGTGCAGCGGGGTGGCGCCGCGCTTGGCTTCGCCATCGCCGTAGGTCAGATTGTGGTCATAGACGAAGATAAACGTCCCGTCGTTCAAGCCCTGCATGCCAATATTGGAACCACCGAAGGTGGTGCCGTACACCTGATCCCAGTAGTTGCCGTTCAACTTGTATTTGGCGTACACGTCGGTGGATTTTGGAAGATCAACAGTGGTGGCCTCACCAGAAGAGGTCACGGTGGTGAACTTCGCATCGCTACCATCAAGGCTGAGAATCCCGTAGGTTCCGGCCGGAGTGCTAGCAAAGGCAGTCGCGGTACCGGGGTAAGAGGCGAGCTCGCGCGCTGCACCAACCCCAGTGCTGCTGACAGGCGCGGCATACACCGTGCCATCCTTGATCCAGATGACGTCGCCGCTTGAGGTATCAACGACGACATTATTGGAGCTATCAAAGGGCACGTCGAAGCCTTCGGAGATAGTGCGAAGGTCCGGAGATGCGACGACCCCCTTAGTGGTGCCCCAGTCGCTGGTCACAACAAAAAGGTTTCCATCTTTGAGCTGCAAGATTTTCTTCGCACCGTTGAAGTCAATGGTGGTGTCAGCAACCGTGGAGACGGTGTAGCCGTCCGGGGTCCCCTCCAGAGCATCCTTGCCCGGGTAGCTGAAGCTCAGGGAGTTAACGAAACCATGCTCGGCATAGAAATTAGAGAATGCCTGGTTACCGGCCGCGGTCAGTGCACCCGCCACACCGCGCCACGAGGTGACCTCCCCGAGATCAGCGTCGGCAGTCTTGCCCTGGTTGAATCGACCGGCGTCAAAATCCACCACCGCGAAGTCAATGCGCTCCGGGCCACTCCACTGCTTAGTGGCGTAGTCGATAGTGTGGACGACCACCGACAGCATGCCCTTGCCGGTCCCCGGAACTGTCTTGATGGTGGGGTTGGACAAGGTCAAGTCCAGTTGGCAGGCACCTCGCTGAGGATCTTCCGGATCCGTGCAATACTTCATGAAGTTCACGGTGCCGCCGTAATTAATACTGACGGAGCCATCCTCATTCTTATCGGTACCCAAGTAGGGCCACAGGTAGCTCTTACCCGATGCCTTGGCACCATCGAAAATATGGGTGGATCCGCCGACGTAGTTATTAAAGCTGGAGCGGATACCCCACTCGAGAGCGAGATGGTCGGCGTCATACTCCTGATTGACCCCATCGGTGGGGGTGATACCAATGGTCTCAGTCTGATCGGCGTAGGCAGCCGGCATGATGACGGTCGGGGCCAGAAGGGGAGCGCCGGTTGTGAGGGCCAGAGAAAGGCCTGTTAACAAAGCAAATTTTTTCACAGGCAGCACTATAACCCAGCCTAAGATAAAAAGCGTAGCCAATACTCATTTAAGCCCCCATTTGGGGCGTGTTGGGCGCCACACACTTCGGGGGCGTCCTAGGATACGACAGTATGAGCACCAAACAGATCCACGGCGGCGGCCTGCCCAACGGTGACGACGCCGAGGCCACTGCAGGTCAGGTCCAGGCTAATTTTTCCACCCAAGGTGTGGACGACATCTTGGACGACATCGACGATCTCCTCGAGACCAACGCTGAGGAGTTTGTCCGTTCCTTCGTGCAAAAAGGCGGCCAGTAGCCATGCACCGGCGCATTATGGGTGTGGAGACCGAATACGGAATTCTCCACACCCCTGCCGACCCCACAAGCGCCCGCATGGGGCCCGACGAGGTAGCACGCACACTCTTCCGACCGGTCGTGGAGCAGCACGCGAGCTCCAATATTTTCGCGCTCAACGGGGCGCGCCTCTACCTCGACGTCGGCAGCCACCCCGAGTACGCCACTCCTGAGTGCGACAGCGTCGCCCAGTTGCTGGTCTACGATCGCGCCGGCGACGAGCTCTTCAACGACCTCTCGCTGGAGGCGGAACAGCGGCTGCACGCCGGCGGCCTAGACGGCCAGGTGCTGCTGTTTCGAAACAACGTTGACTCTGTTGGCAACTCTTATGGCTGCCACGAAAACTACCTCATCAGCCGCATGCACGTACTCAAAACCCTGGGCACAACGCTGCTGCCGTTCCTGGTAACCCGCCAGCTGATTGCCGGCGCCGGCATGATTAGCACCCCTCTGCCGGGCGCGCGCGGCGAGCACACCTATGAATACCTGTTGTCCCAGCGCGCAGACCACGTGTGGGATGGGGTTTCCTCGGCAACCACTCGTTCGCGGCCAATGATCAACACCCGCGACGAACCCCACGCTGACTCGCATCTCTACCGGCGTTTGCACGTGATCGTCGGCGATTCCACGATGGCTGAGTCCACGACCGCCCTGAAGATCTGCTCCACTCTGATGGTGCTGGAGATGCTCGAATCCGGCTGGTCACCCCGCAACTTTGAGCTAGATAACGGCGCAATCAAAGATATCGCACGCAACCCGCGTCTCGGACTCGAGGTTCAGCGTTATTACTATGACGCCGCGCGCGCCTTCTTCAACGACAACGCACAAGGCGTGCAGGTTGCATCAAGCGAGCATCAGTCGCACTCGCCTGAGCCCCTTTACGCCTACTGCTTGGATCTGTGGGGGCGCACCCTCGATGCGATCGACAGTGGCGACTACAGCACCATCGACACCGAGATTGATTGGGCAATCAAACTCAGCGTGATCCGTGCATACCAGAACAAGCTGGGTCTACATCCAGAGGACTTCACCCATCCCCAGCTCAAGCAGATCGACCTGCGCTACCACGACATCCGCCCTGGCAGGGGCCTGGCCAGGGCGCTCGAATCTAAGGGGAGAATCCGTCGACTCACCGACCCGCATGAGGTCGACAGGGCGAAAACCTACGGCCCCACAACCACGCGCGCCCATTTACGTAGCCGTTTCCTGCACGCTGCCGCAGAGTATGACGCCGCGGTGGGCGTTGAATGGATGCGCCTCAAGGTCACACGGCCCGAACCTCGTGGTGTGGAACTGGGCGATCCCTTCGCCAACGACAACGCCGATGTCGACGCTCTGATTGACTACATGCGTGCGCCGGAGTCACATGGCTGAGCAAGATCGTTTCGCCGAACGCCTCACTAATCTGACTTTTGCTCTGCTAGGCGCAAACGGCCAGTATGTCAGCGCCGACTGGGTGCGCCGCAACGTGGCCGGCTACCAGGGCAAAAGCGACGAGGCCTTCCAGAAAATGTTCAAGCGGGACCGAAACGTGCTGCTTAAAATCGGTGTTCCCATCGATAGTCGCAGCAGTGCTCAAGGAACCCTCTACAGCGTGCACAAGGATTCCTACGAACTACCACCGCTGGAGCTCAGCCCCGAAGAAGCCCGCGTTCTAGCCCTGGCCGGCGGGATGGGAGTGGCGGGAGAACTGTCAGCCTTCGCGCGTTCCGGCTGGACCAAACTTGCCTCCGCCGGCGCCGCCCGAGCCGACGCACAACCCGGGGTCGGGGCGATGGGCGATGCCGGAAAACTCAGCCCCACCACACTCGACCGTTTCCTCCAGGCAACACGCAGCGCTAACTCAATTAGCTTCGACCACCGTGGCAGCCGCCGCCGGCTCGATCCTTGGGGCCTGGTGAGCCACAGACAAAGGCTCTACATGGTGGGCTTCGACCTCGACCGCGACGCACCCCGTAGTTTCCGCGCCACCCGGGTCACCGACGTAACAATCGAGGGCCCCATCACCCACACGCTCGACGCCGCCGAAGGTTTCACCCCACCGGGAGTCCCCATCGACCCCTCCGCAAAACTCGCGTGGATCGTCGATTCGACCTTAAGAACCCACATGAGCATCGTCGATGCAACACTCGTGGTGCGCGACGGTACCGCCGCCGATCTCACCCGCTGGGCACAGCGCAGCAACAAAGCCGACGACCACAGCCCCGAAGGTTTTTCCACCTGGACGGTACGCGACGCGGACCGCGTATGGCTGTGCGAACAAGCCCTGGCGTACTGCACCAGCGTCGAAATCATCGACCCACCCGAATTGCGCGAGCACATGCGCACCATGCTCCAAGCCGTCGCCGACGCCCACGCCGAACCCCTCGACGCCCCCTGTACAAACGCGGCGTCATCATTAGAAACGCGCGCGCCGCAACAGTCAAAAGTGGGGGAGAGGCTCTCCGACATCGTCCGCATGCTCAGCCTGCTGCCCTACTTCGACGCGCACCCCCAAGCCACCGCTTTCGAAGCGGCCCGCGACCTTGGCATGACACCACAACAAGTCGTCACAGGCCTCGAACGGCTCTGGTGCTGTGGTCCGGGGCCCGTCGAACTCATCGATATGGAGCAACCAACATTCCGCCGCGTGGCCATCACAGACGACCAAGGAATGAACCGGCCCCTGAGACTCACCCGAACAGAAGCAGCCGCACTGCTACTAGCGCTCGACCAACTATCCGAACTCAGCGGAGACACAGCCGCAATACGCAGCGCAGCCACAAAAATCCGCGCCGTCGCCGACTGGGAACAACCCTTGGCGACCATCCTCGACCGCCGGGGCGCATCCACGAACGACGCCGACGACGCCCGAGACCTCGCCACACTCAATATCGTTCGCGACGCCCTCGACACCGGCTATGACCTCGAATGCGACTACTATTCGGCATCCAAAGACACCACCACTACCCGCCGGCTCGCCCCACTACACCTGTTCGCAGTCGACGGGGCAGCCTACGTTCGCGCCTGGGATTATGACGTCGCGGACACCCGGACGTTCCGCATCTCCCGCATGTCACACGCGCAGGTGGGTGCCAACCCAATCGACCGCGGCGTCATTGGTGCTACAACCGCTTTCGATCCAGCACGGCCCTTCGGATTCGAGCACAGCGAGCAGCTATGGCCCACCATCGCGGACTGCCTCATCGAGGACTCCTACACATGGATCGCAGACTTTGTGCCCATGAACCTCACCGGGCAAACCACCAGCACCCCAGACGGCAGCACGCTGCACTGCGCGCGCATAAACTACACAGAACAACAATGGCTCACCCGCTTTATTCTGCGCAGCGGGGGACAGGCCCGCGTCTACGCACCCGACACCGCACGGCGCCAAGTCCTAGAACATGCCCACACCGCACTAAAGGCGTACACTAGAGGATTCGAAGGCAACGTGAACCCCGCGTAGCAACCCCAGATACACCCCTTGGAGTACACATGAGCATCGGCTGGCCCGAAGTAATTGGCATTCTTTTCCTAGTGATCCTTCTGTTCGGATCCACGAAACTTCCCGAAGCTGCGCGCTCCGTTGGACGTTCCATGCGCATCTTCAAATCCGAAATAAAGGAAATGAGCGAGGACAACAACCCCAACCAACTTCCCGCCTCCAACCCCGCTCAGCTGCAGCAGCCCGTGCAACAGCCCCAGCCAATCCAGCAAGGCCAACCGGTTCAGCAGGCACAACCCGTGGAGCAGCCTGCTCAACCCACCACTAACCCGGTCAACCCCCAGCCCCCGCAGGGTCAGGCATAAACCCAGACGTTTTGCCCCGTGGCTAAGAAAAACCCCGAAGGCAACATGTCACTCCTGGAGCACATCCAGGAGTTTCGTGCGCGCCTCATAGTGTCGCTCGTCGCGCTCGCCGCAGGAACCGTCCTCGGATACATCTGGTACGGCACCAACGTCGGCCCCATCCCGTCCCTCGGTGAACTCCTTCGCACGCCCTACTGCGATATCGACCCCGCAAAACGCCTCAGTTTCGGCCCCGAAGACGAATGCCGCCTGCTGGCAACATCCCCCTTCGAAATGTTCCTCCTGCGCCTCAAAGTGGGCGCACTAGCCGGCACCGTACTGTCCTGCCCCGTGTGGCTCGGCCAATTCTGGGGCTTCGTCACACCAGGGCTTGAGAAAAAAGAACGCCGTTTCACGCTGCTGTTCATCAGCCTCGGCGTGGTGCTGTTCGTCGCAGGCACCATCCTCGCCTACGTCTGCATCCCTCTAGGCCTGAACTTCCTCACTGGAATCGGCGAGGAAACCCAAGTCGCGGCACTCACCGGTCGGGAATACTTCAACTTCCTGCTCCAAATGCTCATCCTGTTTGGGTTCAGCTTCGAGTTGCCTCTAGTAGTTGTCATGCTCAACTTGGTTGGGGTGCTGCGCTACAGCATGCTCAAAGGCAAGCGCCGCGTGATGATCCTCGCGATCTTCGTACTCGCAGCATTCATTACCCCAGGCCAGGACCCGTTCGGCTTGTTCGGCCTCGGCGTCGCACTGTCAATACTGATGGAAGTATCACTGCAATTCTGCCGGTTCAACGACCGCAGACGCGCTGACAACCGCCCAGAATGGATGGACACCGACGACGACGCGGCGTCAACAATCGCAGCACCCTCCGACATCAACTTCGACGCAACCTAAGGCCTATGAGCATCACCGCCCACACAGACCCCAACGATCACGACAACCGATCCGCGGGGTCTAGCCAATCCACGGCTTTTCAACGCTTCCAACAGTCCCTAAGTTTTGAACTCGACCCGTTCCAAATTGAAGGCTGTCAGGCGCTTGAAGAAGGCCGTGGCGTGCTCGTCTGCGCCCCCACAGGCGCCGGCAAAACCATCGTCGGAGAATTCGCCGTCGCACTTGCCAAAGAACAAGGCGTACGCTGCATCTACACCACGCCCATCAAGGCGCTCAGCAACCAAAAATTTCACGACCTCCAAGCCTACGGCGAGGTTGGGTTGCTCACCGGGGACGTATCCATCAACCCCGATGCCGACATTGTCGTCATGACCACCGAAGTCCTGCGCAACATGCTCTATGCGGGCTCACCCACCCTCGAGCGCCTTGGCTTCGTGGTGATGGACGAAATCCACTACCTGGCTGATCCCTCGCGCGGTGCGGTCTGGGAGGAAGTCATCCTCAACCTTCCCGACACCGTGCAGATCATCGGGCTGTCAGCCACAGTCAGCAACTCAGAGGAGTTCGGCGACTGGCTGCGCACTGTCCGCGGCGACACCCGCGTGGTCGTCACTGACAACCGACCCGTGCCGCTGGATCAATGGATGATGGCCGGGCAGAAAATCTACCCCATGTTTTCCAAGGGGGAACCCAACCCACAATTGCGCAGCCTCCACGGTTCCTCCCGGGTTAACCGCCCCGCGATGATCCGTGTGCTGGGGGAGATGGGCATGCTGCCGGCCATCGACTTCATCTTCTCCCGCGCCGGCTGCGATGATGCCCTTTTCGATTGCCTGCGTTCAAAAATCTCCCTGACAAGCAAGGAAGAAGCAGCGCAGATCGCGACGATCATCGACGAAGGTATCGAGGATATTGACGCCGCGGATCTCAAGGTTCTCAACTTTCCACGACTGCGGCAGGCACTCATGCGGGGCTTCGCCGCCCACCACGCAGGCATGCTTCCGGCATTCAAACACATCGTAGAGAAGCTGTTTGTGCGCGGACTAGTCAAAGTTGTTTTCGCAACCGAGACACTCGCGTTGGGTATCAACATGCCGGCGCGCACCGTCGTCATCGAAAAACTCACCAAATTCAACGGTGATTCCCACGTTGAGCTCACACCAGCCCAGTACACGCAGCTGACCGGCCGTGCGGGTCGTCGTGGAATCGACACCATCGGCAATGCTGTGGTGATGTGGCATCCCCGCCAAGATCCCACCTCCGTCGCAGGTCTAGCATCTACACGCACCTATCCGCTGGAATCGACGTTCACCCCCGGCTACAACATGAGCGTCAACCTGATCAACACGATTGGGTATGTTCATGCCCGCGGGCTTATCGAGCAATCCTTCGCCCAGTACCAAATCGACGGCAGCGTGGTCGACAAGGCCCGCAGAATCGAGCAGGCTAAGGCGAAAAAGGCGCGCTCGCAAGCGGAGTTCGAACGTTTGCTTCGCCGTGCATCCAGCCAAGCCGAGGATGATGCGCATTACCAAGGCGATGCGCAGGCCCCCACGGTCGAGCAATTGGATGCCTACGCGCAACTGCGCCAAGAGATCTCCACTATGGAGCGCACCCTGGCCAAAGACTCTGCGCGCTCTCGCAAGGCAGAAGCCGCAAAGATCCTCTCCCACGCGGACATCGGCGACGTCATCGCCCTGCCGGCCAAAAAGGGCAGCATGCTGGGCGTTGTCGTTCGGCGCCCACGTTCCCAGCGCGACCCCGAGATCATGATCATCACCGAAGACGGGTGGGTCGGATCGGTCGTCGCGGAGGATTTTCCCATCGCCCCGCGGATCGTCGGCGCCATGAGCGTCGCACCGGAAGTGCTGGACAACCCGCGGCGCCGCAAAGGCTCCATCATCAAACACTTCGTGCGAACTAAATACCCACGGCCCAAACTCAACAAGCTTAAGGCCCCAAAGTCTGCCAAACTAACGGCCCTCAGAGAGGCCTTGCGCGCGCACCCAGTGCACAACATGCCCGGCCTGGAACCAGCACTGCGCGCAGCACAAAAAGCCGCGAAGGCCGATAGGGAAGTCGCCTGGCTTGAAGAGCAGGTCTCCGAAGCCCACAACGGACTTGGCCGCACGTTCGATGCGATCCTTGAGCTGCTCGAGCACTGGGGCTACGTCAGCTACCCGGAACATGACGAAGATTCGGCAACTGGAGCAGCCGGGGAGGACGCCGGCCCGATCGTCACCGAAGAGGGCCACATGCTCGCCCGGATTCACAACGAATCCGATCTGCTGATCGCCCAATGCATCCGTCGCGGGATTTTCGATCCCCTCGACCCTGCCGAATTGGCCGCGCTGGCCAGCGTCTGCGTATTTGAAAAACGACGCGAGACCCGCGGAAGGGCACAGGCTGCAACTCCGGCGATCAACACCGCCATCTCCCATGTGTTCCGTATCTGGGAGGAGCTCGTCTACGACGAACAGCGCCTCAGCTTGAAACCCACTCGCGAACCCGAACCGTCATTCGCTCTGGCCATGCACCAGTGGACCGCAGGTGCCCCCTTGGATTATTGCCTCCAAGCTGCCGCAGAATGTGGAGCGGAGATGACCGCCGGCGACTTCGTGCGTCAAGCACTGCGCGTTGTTGACCTGCTTGAACAAATGGCGGCCTTCGACAGCCTGCGCGAGCCCGCACGACAAGCAGTAGACGCCATCCGACGCGGCGTCGTCGCACTGTAGGCAAGCCGATCACAGTAGCATTAAGAGCATGCATGTTTATCCGGATCGGCTCCACCGAATCCAGCGCACCCGCAGCACGCAGCCGCTGATCATCGCAGGCGGCCCAGAGCTGGAATACCTCGGCATCGGCCTATCCACCCACGAACGATTCTCCGCACTGGTCATCCCCGACTCGAACCATCCTCATCGCAAGCCACTGCTGATTGTCCCTACGGTGGATTTGGGCAGCGCAACCACGATCGATCCAGCGCTGTCTGAAGCCGCAGATGTGCGCTCATGGAAAGACGGCGAAGACCCCTACGCTATCGCCATCGGTCACCTTGTAGCCGGCGCTCACGCCCAGGCAGCAGAGACCGACACCCCGCTCGACATCGCGGTGAGTTCATCGCTGACGGCCGACCATATCGTCGCCCTGACAACCGGGATCCAGCAACTCACGGGCTACAGCGCACCACAATGGGTGCTTGCGACACACACTCTTGCCGAGATGTTTATGGTCAAAGACGCCTCGGAGCTGGGCGCACTGCGTGCCGCCGGCCAAGCTATCGACGCAGTGCACGCCCACGTGCCCTCACTTTTGGTTGCCGGCCGAACCGAAGCAGAGGTCGCGGCAGAACTAGAAAAGCTCATCTTGGCCGAGCACGACAGCGTGGACTTCATCATCGTTGGAAGCGGACCCAACAGCGGCAACCCCCACCACAGCTTCTCGGACCGCGTGTTGCAAGCAGGCGACCCGGTAGTCATCGACATCGGGGGCACCTTTGCCGGCGGCTACCACTCCGATTGCACCCGCACCTACTATGTCGCTGGCGATAGCGGCGTTGATAGCGCTGTTGATAGCGGAGTGGATCCTGAATTTCTCGCGGCCTACGAGGTGCTTGAACGCGCACAAGCCGCAGCTAGGGCCATAGTGCGCCCCGGCGTCACGGCAGCGCAGGTAGACGCTGCGGCCCGACAGGTACTCACCGAAGCCGGCCTGGGAGAATACTTCACCCACCGCACCGGGCACGGTATCGGGCTGAGCACCCACGAAGAGCCCTTCATCATCGCCGGAAACGATCTGGCGCTGCGCGAGGGCATGACTTTCTCCATCGAACCCGGGTTTTACACCGACCGGTGGGGGGCACGCATCGAAGACATCGTATGTGTGACCGCCGATGGGTGCGACACTTTCAACAACCAACCGCGCAGCCTCGTGCCCGGCACCGACAAGCACAGCAGCGGGGACAGTAACACCAAGGCAGCCATCGTACCCAACGCACACACAGAAGCATCCGCAGCATCCGCCAGCTGGGCAATCGTCGGCGTCCATGACGGTCGGGATCTTGACGCCGCGCACATCCGCACGCTGCTGGGCCAGGCCACTGTTGTCCTCGGTGGGCAGCGCCAACTGGACATGCTCAGCCACGTCGCTGACGAACTGTCCGACGCCCTGGTCACCCAGCCATGGCCCAGTCCGCTGGTTCCGGCATTGCCCGAGCTCATCGATCGATACCGTGGACAACAGGTGGTGGTTCTAGCCAGTGGCGACCCCAACTACCACGGGATCGCCAGCACACTCAGGCGCCACGGCGTCGATGCACATGTACATCCGGCACCGAGCAGCGCCTCTCTTGCTTGCTCAGAACTCGGCTGGGCTCTCGATTCCACACCTGTGGTCAGCCTCATGTCCGCCGACATTAACTCCATCGGCCTAGCCATCGAACAGTCCCCGCGTGTACTGGTGTTAGGCCGTGATAGCTCCACCCCGGCAACAGTTGCAAGCTACCTCCACCACCTCTCATCCGACAGCATCGACCCCGCCAACATCACGATCACTGCGCTGAGCAACCTCGGCACGCCCCAGCGCTCCATCACCCGCGGAGACGCCACCGCTCCGCCAGTCGCAGACAACCTGCACATCCTCGCCATCGACACGACAACAGCGCGCCCCGCGACGTCAACACTCACACCTGGACTCCCCGATGAAGCATTCGAGTCCGATGGGCAGCTAACCAAGCAGGATATCCGCGCCATCACCCTGGGAGCGCTGGCACCCCAACCGGGGGAAACTCTGTGGGACGTCGGTGGAGGTTCAGGCTCGATCGCCATCGAATGGCAACGCGCTCAATCCCGTAACCCCGGTGCACTCCGAGGCCTCAAGCAGCGCGCATGGTGTTTTGAAAGCAACGCCGAGCGACGCGCACGAATCGAACGCAACGCAGCACACCTCGGGGTGCCGCTCAGCATCCTAGGCGCCGCCCCGGACTGCTTCTGCGACGCCCCCGACCCCGACGTCATCTTCATCGGCGGAGGCCTCGAAGCAAGCTTCGAACAAGCCTGGCTCAGGTTGAAACCCGGCGGGCGGATCGTCATCAACGCTGTGACCGTGCAAAGCGAACAACACCTCTTCGCCCTCCAAGCACGCTACGGTGGCAGCATGCACCGCTTCGAAGTCTCGAACGAAAAACAGATCGGTAGCTTTACCGCACTCAAACCGGCACTGCCCATTACGCAATGGCGCGCCACCAAAAACATCTCTTCCTAGCACACTCGTTTACAAAGGACTCGCCCACTCATGACAGTATTTTTTATTGGAGCCGGCCCCGGCGCCGCTGACCTGCTCACCCTACGCGCGGACCGACTGATTCGCTCCTGTCGCGTGTGCCTGTACGCCGGCAGCATCGTCCCCTCGGAAGTGCTAGAGGGCTGCCCCGAAGACGCCGAGGTCATCAACACCGCCCGGATGCCGCTGGACGAGATTACGGAGATTATTGCGCGTGCTGACGCCGCGGGGCACGATGTCGCACGTCTACAATCCGGGGATCCAAGTGTGTATTCGGCTCTCGCGGAACAGGCACGCCGCCTTACTGCATTGGGGATCGATTACGAGATCGTCCCCGGTGTGGCGTCTTTTTCTGCGGCTGCGGCAGTCCTGGGTCACGAATTGACGGTGCCTACGGTGGGGCAGACGGTCATCCTCACCCGGGTCAGTGGGCGGGCGTCCGCCATGCCGGAGGGGGAAGATTTAGCCACCCTCGGTGCTTCCAAAGCCACGCTGTGCATTCATCTGGCGGCACACGACATCGAGCGTGTGGTCTCGGAGTTGGTGGATAACTACGGCGTGGATTGCCCGGCGGCTGTGGTGGCGTTCGCTTCTCGCCCGGAGGAGCAGATCATTCGCGGCACGCTGCAGACTATCGCGCAGCAAACCATCGACGCTGGCATCACCCGCACAGCGATCATCATTGTGGGGCAGGTTTTGGGGGCATCGGGTTTTCCCGATAGTTACCTCTATTCCGATGACCGCCCCCGCGACGAGCACGGCCGAACCATCCCATGTGTGCAGTAGGCGTCGGGAACACGCGGCCGCGCCGGGGGCCGGCTCGGGTCATGCAGCCAACAGCGCTTATTTTGGGTGGCACGGGGGAGTCTCGCGACTTAGCCCGATTGCTGCGTGACGCCGGATGGACGGTGACATCATCGTTGGCAGGCAGGGTGTCGACGCCGCGTTTGCCCGTCGGCCAAGTGCGCATCGGCGGGTTCGGTGGGCCTGCGGGTCTTGCCCGCTGGATCGTCGACAATGGTGTTGACGTGGTGGTTGATGCCACCCATCCTTTCGCAGAGAAAATCAGCCTATCTGCGGCGGAAGCGTGTAGGGCAACGGGTGTTCCGCTGGTTCGGCTGCAGCGTCCGCAGTGGGAGGAGCAGCCGGGGGACAGGTGGACCCACGTGTCCTCGATGCACGAGGCTGCCCAGCGTGCCTGCCGGTACAGTCACGTGTTTCTGGCTATTGGGCGTCAACAGTTGGCTCCTTTCGCCCAGGATCCTCACGCGCTGTATGTCATCAGGTGTGTGGAGGAGCCCAGTGTGGAGCTGCCGCCACGCCATCGCATTCTTCTCAGCCGTGGGCCTTTCGACCTTGACTCCGAGAAGAAGCTTCTGATCGACAACCAGATTGATGTCGTGGTGACAAAAAACTCGGGCGGTCCCACCTACAACAAGTTGGTGGCCGCCCGAGAACTGGGAGTGGATGTCATCGTGGTCGATCGACCCGCTCTCCCTAAGGGGCACAGCGCCATTGTCGCTACGGCGAAAGAAGCTTACGACACCTGTGAGGCGCTGCTTTAAAAGACCGCTTTAGCGGATTCCGAGGATGTGCTTGATAAATGCAGGTGCCGGGCCGATGAGGATGCCGATGCCTTCAAGTACCAATCCGATGGTGATCAGGGTCTGCATCATTTCGCTGTGCTCGCCCTTGTTACCGGAGTCGAACAAACCCTCGCTGGAGGTGCTGATGTCGCTGCTGCCGGTGTCTGCTGCCTGCGCAACATAAGAGGGGGCCGTGGCGAGCGAGGTAGCCAGACCGGTTGCGACGATAGCCGCAGTGATGCGTCGGTTTACGCGCATGTGTTTCATCACCTTTCAAAGGGTGCGGGGTCACGATGCCCCGCAAAACGATGTTGCTGTCTTAGTATGCCGGATTGGTTGCCACTATGCGAAGCCTTGCGTAGTGCTGTCCCCGGCATGAGGGGTGCCGATTATGCGGTGTTAGCTCAACCCGTACGTGCGTGATGTGTACACGCGAGGCCCCTGGGGGCCGTCGTAGGCGCGGGTAGTCGATGCACCGATGATGACCATCGTCCGCATGTCGACAACTGTAGGGTCAAACGCTTTGAGTGTCGTGATCGTTACTTTTTCCTGTTCAGAGCCCACTGCGCGCGCCACGATGACCGGGGTGTTGGGCCCCTGGTATTCGGAGACGATCTCTTTGAGGCGTCCGATGTGTTCCCGTCGTTCCTTCGACGCCGGGTTGTACACAGCAAAAGCCATGTCGGCGCCGGCCAGGGCACGGATGCGTTTTTCAATCTGCTCCCAGGGTTTGAGCCTGTTAGAGAGAGAAATCATGCCGAAGTCGTGCCCGAGGGGCGCACCCGCGCGGCTGGCTACGGCTTGTGCGGCTGTCATACCGGGAATGATGCGCACGGGTACTTCGCGCCACAGATCATCGTCAGCGGTCTCGAGCACGGCTGCGGCCATAGCGAACACACCCGGGTCGCCGGAGGACACGACGGCTACCCTGCGGCCACGTTTAGCCATGTCTAGTGCGAAGGCCGCGCGTTCTGCCTCGACCTTATTATCGGACAAATGACGCCGCTGGCCGGGGCGTTGCGGAACGCGATTGATGTAGGTCGAGTAACCGACAAGGTCGGTGGCTTGTTCCAGCTCGTGTTGGACTTCGGGTGTAGTCCATCGTTGCGCGCCTGGTCCCAGGCCCACCACCACAACCTCTCCAGTCGTTTCAGCTGCACTATCAATGACGTCGCGTTTGGGCACGCTCGCACGAATCTTGTCCTGTTGCGCAAGTACGGAAGGAACAATGACGACACTGAAATAGGGCACGGTTGATGCGTCGACGTCTCGCACCGGCTGAGTGCTTTGGCCGTCCATGCCCACCCGAGTCACCAGCACAGCCCGATCGAGCATACCTGCGTGTTCCAGTGCCGAACGTACTTTCTTAAACGTGCGGCCGAGCTTCATCACCACGGCGCAATCGGCGTCGGTGAGCCTGCGGCGTAGTTCTGCTTCTTCCAAGGTGCCGGATACGACGACCAGCGTTTCGTCATCTTCAGTCAACGCTTTGCCAACGACTGCGGTAGCTCCCGCAATCGAGCTGATACCGGGGATGATCTCGCAGCAGCATCGAGCTTCAAACATGCGGTGAATGTGCTGATAGGAGCTGTAGAGTAGCGCGTCACCGAGGGCCAACACAGCGACGGTTTTCCCTTCGGCTAAGAACTGCTCGATGGTGCGTTCGGCGTCAACATAGAACTCTGCGAGCGCCCCTGCGTAGCCGCCGGGGTGGTCGGTTGATCCCGTGGTGACGGGGTACTCCAAATGCACATGGTGTTGGCCGCGCTGACGCCCCGCCTCGAGTAAGTCTGCGGCCGGGATGGCTGCGGCAGAAGGACGCCCCTTCTTGGAGTGGTACACCACCACATCCGCTTGCTCGATGACGCGCACAGCCTTGAGCGTCAAGAGTTCCGGATCCCCCGGGCCGACGGAAACCCCAATGAGCGTGCCCGGCAGATCCCACGCGGCGTCATCACTACCGAAGGGTGCTGTGCGGGAAGCAGCCGAACCTGCCGGGGTGTGAGCGGAGTGCGTCATTTACATAATCTCCTTTTCCGCCGCGAGTGCGTTAAGAGCAGCACAGGTGATCGCCGAACCACCCCTGCGGCCATGAACCGTCACAAACTCCAACCCAAGGTCGGCGGCAACATCGCTCAAGGCCTGCTTTGATTCCTCAGCGCCGACAAACCCCACCGGAATACCCAGCACTGCGGCAGGACGCGGCCGCGCAATACCCCGGGCATCCGCATCCGCAAACCAATTAAGCAGGTGGAACAGGGCAGTGGGGGCGTTACCAATGGCCACCACAGCACCATCGAGCATGTCCCCGGCCAACTGCATTGCGGCAGCCGTGCGCGTCGTGCCCAGCTGCGCCGCCAGCTCAGGGGTACGCGGGTCTTTAAGCAAACACACCACGGGGTTGTCGGCTGGCAAACGCTTGCGCGTAATGCCACTGGCAACCATATTGACGTCACTAATAATCGGGGCACCCTGTTCCAGGGCCCGGCGCGCGGCCGGCACTAGGTTGGGGGAGAATTCGATGTCTTCGGCGAGGTCGGTCTGGCCCGCTGCGTGGATCATGCGGACGGCGACGGTTTGCTGCGCTGGGTCGAATCCGCTTAAGTTGCTTTCCTCGCGGATCATTGCGAACGAGCGGCGGTAGATTTCTGCCCCGTCAGTGATGTAGTTGTGGGGGCCGAACTGCTCGGTGCTGTTGTGGTTCATGGGTTTCTACGCTACACGGGGGTTGGGCTGGTCACTTCGGTTACCTCGTATTCGCCGTCGCCGGTGGCGAGGTAGTCCACGTAGGCGCCTTGTGGGTGGCCGCAGCGGCGCACACAGCCAGAAAAGTGCACCCGCAGGTTGTTGTGTCCACGTGGTGCGTCGGGTGTGTGCTCGTCTGTCGCGTCGACCATGGATCGGATGAAGCTGACGGCATCCGCTCTGGTGTCCGAATGGGATTTTTCGCAGGTTGCGATACCCGGGCATGCGCTGACCTGCACCCAGGGGGACTGTTGGTCGAAGAGCACACCGCGGGGTGCGAGCATTTCCACCAGGCGTTCGGCGACAGCCTCCGGGAGGTCATGAATAACCAGGCTATGCCAGGGGGTGACTACGATGGGTCGGTCGACTGCGGCGAGTATCCGCGCGGCATCAGCCGACATGTGTCCGAACGCCAGTGAGCAACCCAGGGATACTTCGCCGGTTTCGGGGTGGGGCAGCCACCCGATCGGACGAGGATCATCCAGGAAGGCGCCCCGTTGGGGTGGGACAATGGTGTTCGCAGTGTTCGCGTAGGCGTTCGCGTGATCGCGGGCGCCATCATGGGTGACATGGTCAATATCGAGGCACTCCACAGCGGAGGCAATTGTGTCGATCAGGTCGGGCAACACCTCCGGTTTTTCTTGCACGCGCCAGGCGGTGCCGCGGATCTCCTGCCAGCGTGAGGCGGCTGCGACCAGAGCCCTCGCGGCGTCATCATGTGAGACGAATAGGCCGATAAGGCAACCACCCACGATGATCTGGGCGACCTTGGGGTTGGTTGTGGACAATACGACACCGAAGTCGGGCTGCTGGGCCATAATGTCCCCCTCACCCGAATCGATACCGAACAAGGTGCGGCCGGATAGACCAATGACGTCGCGGGACGCAATCAGCGCGTCATCGAGTTCCGCGACTATCCACGCGACGTCGCATTCGGCGTAACGGCTGTGCGCCATGGGGGAGGAGATGATGTTGCGTACTTTGTCGTGCTCGCGGCTGGGCAGAAACCCGCCGGCTTCGCACGCTTTGGCGAATGCGTCCATGTCACGGTCGGAGATACCGCGGATCTGGATGTTGCCGCGGGTCGTGAGGTGGATGTGACCGTCGCCGAAAGTTTCCGCCATGTGTGCGAGGGCTTCCCACTGCCGCGAGGTAACCCGACCGCCCGGCGCGCGCACGCGGCCGATGCGTCCATCCTTGGCTTTGTGCATGCTCAGAGCGCCCGGGCACCCGTCGGAGCGAGTGCGGTCGCCAAGGTGATAAGAATCAGCTACAGACATAGTGTTTAACCCTATCGATACGGCGGGCTCACCATCAGCTGGGGTAGGCTGTCAGAATCCCCTTTGGGGGATATTGTCCACCGCGCAGGGTGGGTGAATCCGGTGCAAATCCGGCACGGTCGCGCCACTGTCATAGTCAGACCACCCCCGCGTGCGCACATCGGCCCCTGTGGGTCGTGATGAATGTCTCCAACGTTACCCTGGGCGCGTTTTCCCAGAAAGGCAGTTTCTCGTGATTCTTCTACTCACCACCTCTGACACCGACCTATTGACGGCCAAGGCAGCGTCCCGCCACGAGGGGGTGGAGTTTTCCTATGCCAACGCCAACCGCTTTAGTGGACGTTTAGACAAGCTGGATGAGCATCTTGACGCCGCGGACATCGTGATCGTGCGTCTGTTGGGCGGTCGCAGGGCATGGGAATCCGGCGTGGATCACGTGTTGGCCAGTGGCAAGCCGGTTATTTTGGTCTCGGGCGAGCTCGCTGTGGATGCGGAGCTGACGGAATTATCTACTGTTCCCGCTGGCGTGGTGACGACGGCGCATACTTACCTGGCTGAGGGTGGGGAAGCGAACCTGGTCAATCTGCATAACTTCCTGTCTGACACGATTTTGTTGACTGGTTTTGGTTTCGAGCAGCCTTCTCGCATGCCTTTCTGGGGGCACCTGGATTATCAGCCCGAGTCGGTTCGCACCGTGGTTGGGGGAGCGTCACCACGGATTGCTGTTCTGTATTACCGCGCGCATCATTTGGCCGGTAACACCGATTACATTCGGGCCCTGTGCGACGCTATTGCTGCATGTGGCGCCACCCCGGTGCCGATTTTCTCCGCGTCGCTGCGTCAGGCTCCGGATGATCTGCTTGATGAGCTTCGCACCATGGATGCGTTGATCACCACCGTGCTCGCTGCCGGTGGAACTAAACCAACCGGGGTGGGTGCCGGTGGCGACGATGAGGCCTGGGATGTCAAGCAGCTCGCGGAACTTGATGTGCCGATCATTCAGGGTCTCGCGCTAACCAATCCCCGAGCCGACTGGGAGGATAATGACGACGGCCTGAGCCCCTTGGACGTCGCCACCCAAGTTGCGGTGCCGGAGTTCGACGGGCGCATCATCACCATTCCGTTTAGCTTCAAAGAGTACGACTCCGACGGGTTGATCTCTTATGTTCCGGACCTCGAGCGCTGCTCACGGCTAGCGTCGATCGCGTACAGGCACGCCCGCCTGCGGCACCTGCGCAATGAAGACAAGAAGATCGTCGTTATGCTGTCGGCATACCCCACCAAGCACGCCCGCATCGGCAACGCTGTGGGCTTGGATACCCCGGCATCGACGTTGCGCGTGCTCAAAGCGCTGCATGACGCCGGATACGACCTGGGCGACACCTCCGAGATTCCTGGTTATAACGATGACCCGGCGCTCATGGATGGCGACACCTTTATGCACGCCATCATCGACGCAGGCGGCCACGACCCGAACTGGTTGACCGAGGAGGTATTGGCTTCCAACCCGCTGAAGGTCAGCGCCGAGGATTACAAGGCTTTCTTTAACACTCTTCCTGCAGTCATGCAGGAAGAAATGACGGAGCACTGGGGTGCGGCCCCCGGAACGCACTACGTCAATCCCGAGACCCAAGAGATCTACGTCGCCGGCCTAGTGTTCGGCAACGTCGTGGTCATGGTGCAGCCGCCACGTGGTTTCGGTGATAACCCAGTGGGCATCTATCACGACCCTGATCTTCCCGCCAACCACCACTACCTGGGAACCTACTTCTGGTTACGTGAAATTTTTGGGGCGGACGCGATCGTCCACATGGGTAAGCACGGCAACATGGAATGGCTTCCCGGTAAGGCAGTGGGCTTGTCGAGCGAGTGCTACACCGACCAAGCTATAGCCGACCTGCCCCTGATCTACCCCTTCCTCGTCAACGACCCCGGTGAAGGCACCCAGGCAAAACGCCGCGCGCACGCGGTGCTCGTCGACCACATGATTCCCCCCATGGCGCGCGCCGAAACCTACGGGGATATCACCCGCCTCGAGCAGCTACTAGACGAGCACGCCAATATCGCGGCGATGGACCCCGCCAAACTCCCCGCCATCCGCCAAGAGATTTGGACGCTGCTCACCGCCGCCCAAATGGACAAAGACCTCGGCTGGGAAGAACGCCCGGCAGAAGACGTCTTCGACGACATGCTCATGCACATTGACGGCTGGTTGTGCGAGATTAAGGACGTCGCGATCCGCGGCGGACTGCACATCCTCGGCGAGGAAATCTCAGAAGACGTCCGCATCGACCTCATCCTGGCGATGCTGCGCGCCCGCCAACTCTGGGGCGGCGAAATGGCCGTCGTCGGTCTGCGCGAAGCCTTAGGGTTGAGCGAACAAGGCGACGAAAGCCGAACCCGAGTCGACGAAGTTGAAAACTATGCTCGCGATCTACTCGTCGCACTGGATGCGGCAGAGTGGAACGCTGACGCCATCGACGGCGTCATCAATAATGCAACTCTGCCGGACAGCGCCAATGTGGACACCGTCCGCGCAATCCTTCAATTCGCCTGCACCGAAATTGTGCCCCGCCTGGCCCAAACTCCGCGAGAAATCACCCAGATCCTGCACGCGCTCAATGGTGGCTTCATCGAGGCGGGTCCGTCTGGTTCCCCCATGCGCGGTTTGATGAACGTCCTGCCCACCGGCCGCAACTTCTACTCCGTCGACCCCAAGGCTCTGCCCAGCCGACTGGCGTGGGAAACCGGCCAGCTGCTTGCAGATTCCCTCATCGAGCGGTACCAATCCGAACACGACGACGCATACCCCACCTCTGTCGGTCTATCCGTGTGGGGCACCTCCGCCATGCGCACATCCGGCGACGACATCGCTGAAGTCTTTGCCCTGCTGGGTGTCCGCCCCCTATGGGACGAAGCGTCCCGGCGCGTGACCTCCCTAGAGCTCATCCCGTTAGAGGAACTGGGCAGGCCCCGCATCGACACCACCGTTCGCGTATCGGGTTTCTTCCGCGATGCCTTCCCACACGTATTGTCTTTGCTTGATGACGCCGTGCAAATGGCCGCGCACGCGGACGAACCAGCCGAGCAGAATTTCGTCAAGGCCCACGCCGCGGAGGAATCTGCTGAACAGGGTGGGGGAGAGCTACCCGAGGGGCACGTATCCCGAATTTTCGGCTCCAAGCCCGGTACCTATGGCGCTGGCCTACTCGAGCTGATCGAGTCCGGCAACTGGCGTGATGACGCCGACTTGGCTGAGGTCTACACAACCTGGGGCGGCTACATTTATGGCCGCGGCATCCAAGGTGTCGAAGGCGCCGAAAAAATGCGACAGGCCTACAAGCGCATCCAGGTCGCTGCGAAGAACATGGATTCCAAGGAACATGACATCGCGGACTCTGATGATTACTTCCAGTACCACGGAGGCATGGTCGCCACCGTGCGTGCATTGACGGGTAAGGACCCCGAGGCCTACATCGGTGACTCCACCCGCCAGGAAACCGTCAAGACCCGTAGCCTGCACGAGGAGTCCCGCCGTGTGTTCCGCGCTCGCGTGGTCAACCCCCGGTGGATTGAGGCTATGCGCCGCCACGGCTACAAGGGCGCATTCGAAATGTCCGCCACCGTTGACTACCTGTTCGGTTACGACGCGACCACCGGTCTGATGGACGATTGGATGTACGAGACCCTGACCGACACCTATGTGGCGGACCCGGTCAACCGCGAGTTTTTCGAGCAGTCCAATCCGTGGGCGCTTAAGGACATCTCCGAACGTTTGCTGGAGGCTGCCGACCGCGGCTTGTGGGAGGAGCCCACCCAGGAAGCCTTGGACACTCTGCGCCAGACCTTCCTTGATATGGAGGGTGAACTGGAGGAACGCTCCTAGCGATCAACCCTTGGTGCTGTCACCGCTGTGCATGGTTAGGCAAGTAGACTGGCGGGCATGCCTTTAGTAGTTGTTATTCCTTATCTGCTGATTGAGGCGCTCGCCTTCTACGGTGTTTCCAAACTCATCGGCACCGGTTGGGCCCTGGTCGCTCTCATCGCGTTTTTCTTCGGCGGCCTGATGCTCGCCGCAGTAGAGATGCGTTCGATCGCGCGCAAGCTGCAGGCTGGAAGGGAAAAACCGGGCGCTGCTGCCGGTGATCTCGGTCTTGTTGCTACCGGCGCTTTCGGGGTTGCTCTGCCGGGCTTCGTTACAACCATCGCTGGTCTGCTGCTGATCATCGCACCGACGCGTGTGCTGGTCAGGTGCCTTCTTGCCCGCCAATTGCGGCGCCGCCTTGAGGAATTCGGTGGCAGAGCGTTCGAGACTGTATCGATGCGCGCATCCGGTGGTGCCGCGCCCGCCAGTTATGGAACCTTCGTTATCAACGAAGACGGCAGCCCCGCAGATGCCTCCGCACCCTCGGATGAGGACATATCACAGTGGTCGCGCACCATCACCCCGGAAGACTTCGGCACAGACACAGGTAGCAACGATAAACAATGACGTCGCGTAGCACCGGTGTCGCCATCTCCGCTGCGCGTGGCCTGCTGGCGGCATTATCCGGCTGGATGGTGTATATGTCCTACGCGCCACATAGCCACTGGCGCCTGGAAGTCATCGGAATCACCCTATTGCTTATAGCCGCAGCACCCTGGGGATGTGATGACCGCCCCCGTCTACGCGTGGGGGCTGTTGTCGGACTCATTCACGGGCTGACGCTGTATTTATTCCTCCTGCCATGGATCGGCGTGTTCGTAGGCAAGATGCCCTATATTGCGCTCGCTATCACCGAATCGCTCTACAGCATCCCCGTCGGATTGTTCGCAGCCGCCGCCACGTCACTAGCGCACAGGCGACGCTATTGGGCCCTGGCCGCGTTCGCATTGATGTTTTGTGCAACGGAGTGGCTGCGCTCTACATGGCCTTTTGGTGGTTTCGCATGGGGGCGCATCAGTTGGGGACAAGTCGATGGCCCCCTCGTCGGGTTCGCTGCACTAGGCGGGCCATCCCTGGTCACCACCGCCACGGTTGCGTGCAGCGCCGCACTGTTTGTCCTCGTTAGCGCCGGGTTGCGGCTGTGTGGACAGCCCAGCGCACGGCCCGCGACGTCATCAATAATTACGCCCACAGCCGTGAGCTTGGCCAGTCTGCTAGCAGTATTTGGCAGCGGCGCATGGCTAACCATCGACCAAGACAGCTCAGCGCTAGCGGCCGAAACAACAGACGATGTGATGAAGGTAGCGGCGGTGCAAGGCAACGTGCCGCGCATGGGGCTGGACTTCAACGCCCAGCGACGCGCCGTATTAAACAACCATGTGAAACAAACCGAAGGCATAGACCAGCCCGTCGACCTGGTGGTTTGGCCTGAAAATGCCTCGGACGTCAACCCCTTCAGCGACCCCACCGCAATGGCTTCCATTACGCGCGCAGTCAACCACGCGAACGCCCCTACACTGGTCGGCACACTCACGCGTGACCCCGAAGACCACAACACCGTCGTTGTGTTCGACCCAACCACCGGGCCAGGGGAGAGGCACTACAAGAAATACCTCCAGCCTTTTGGCGAGTACATGCCCTACCGCAGTTTTTTCCGCCTCTTTTCCTCATACGTCGACCAGGCCGGAAACTTCGTGCCCGGCGACGGCAACGGTGTAGTACACATCAATCACAACGGCCACCAACTTGGAGTGGGAGTATCGACCTGCTACGAGGTCGCATTCGATGCTGCAGGAAGAGACGCCGTCAAAGCCGGTGCAGAAATCCTCACCACCCCCACCAACAACGCGACCTTCGGTTTCACCGACATGACCTACCAGCAACTGGCCATGTCACGGCTGCGAGCGCGTGAATTAGACCGCTCTGTCATTGTTGCTGCGACCTCCGGTTCCAGCGCAATTATCCTTCCAAATGGCCAGGTCACGCAGCAATCCGGGATTTTTGAAGCCGCGACGCTCATCGATTCCGTGCCGTTGCGCACGACTGTGACGTTTGCGGCACGCTATGGCAATGTGGTCGAATACCTAACGATGGTTTTCGGCTGGCTAAGCGCTATCGCAGCGCTCCTCGCAGCTCGAAGAGCTGACGCAGACTGACAGGAAACGACAAGGTCAGGCAGCCCCCTGGCCCTATATGTGCCTTCAGCCCACAACCGAAAACACCAACGGATAATAAGGAGCCAAGGACTACAGTGAAGACTCTCGTCATCATCCCGACCTACAACGAGCTGGAAAACCTCCCGCTCATTACCGGGCGCGTGCGCAAAGCAGCCCCCAAGGTTGATGTCCTCATCGTCGATGACAACAGCCCGGACGGCACCGGGGAACGCGCCGACCGCATGGCAGAAAGCGATGAGCACATCCACGTGCTCCACCGCGAGGGCAAAGGGGGACTGTGCGGCGCCTACGTCGCCGGCTTCCAATGGGGTCTCGACAAAGGCTACGACGTCCTGTGCGAAATGGACGCAGACGGCTCCCACGCACCCGAACAATTGCACCTGTTGCTGGAGGAAATCGATAACGGCGCTGATCTGGTCATCGGTTCCCGCTACATTCCCGGCGGCAAGGTCGTCAACTGGCCGAAGAAGCGCTGGGTGCTGTCCAAGGGCGGCAACATCTACATCTCCCTCGCTCTAGGGGCCGGTCTGTCCGACATGACTGCCGGCTACCGTGCCTACCGGCGTGAGCTTCTTGAGGCTCTGGACCTCGACGAGCTATCCAACGCCGGCTACATCTTCCAGGTGGATTTGGCCTGGCGGGCAGTCCACGGTGGCTACGACGTACGCGAGGTGCCGATCACCTTCACGGAACGCGAAATCGGCGAATCCAAGCTAGACGGAAGCTTCGTCAAGGATTCTTTGTTGGAGGTCACCAAGTGGGGTGCTGCCCACCGTGGCGAGCAAATCTCCGAAGCGTTCAAAGAAACCAAGAAGATCGCCACCTACGAACTGCAACGTTTCCGCAAGAAGCACAACATCTAGCGTTTACACCACTGAGCAGCATAAAAAAGTTCCCTCACAGACACCAGGCCGTGAGGGAACTTTTCTGTTTCTAGCTACTTCTTCTAGCTACTTCGAAGCTTCCGCCTGCGCTGCGGTGGCTTCCTCTTGCTGCTGCTTCAGCAGGCGGGCTGCATTACGGCGGCGCTTGCGTAGATTTTCGATGCGCTCCTCCAGGAGCTCATCGAGCTCTTCAATGCTGCGGCGTTCGCGCAGCATATCCCAGTGGGTACGCGGAGGCTTCACCGGCTTGGCTTCTAGGCCTTCGCCCTCCATGAGGGTGCCTGTCATGCCGTTCTTGCACGACCATTCGCTGGGAATTTCAGCGTCATCAGCGAAAGGCACCTCGAAAATTTCGCCGTTATCGGTGCGGTAGCGAACCATCTGGCGGGGGGCCAAATCATGATCGCGGTCTGTTTCATAACTCACGGCGCCCATGCGGCTACCGCGAAGAACTCGATCTGCCAAAGTGTCTCCTCCTTAAACAACAAGTGACCACTGTACCACCGTGCGCTATAGTGCGGTGTGTGAGCACGCCCGAACCTACCGCCGCAGACACGTCCGCTGCGACCGCAACCCAGCCGACGTCATCGCCCAAGAAGCGCAGTAGCCAGGCAAGCAGCGCACCGGCCTTTTGCCAATGGTGCGGCAAAGAGCTCGATCCAGCTGCGAGCCGCAGAAAGAAATACTGCAGTAACTCCTGTAAACAACGCGCCTACGAGCGCCGAAACCTCCTCGTCGTGCGCAAGGATGCCACGGGCACTGATTCCGCCACCGGACAGCCGCAGGCCGCCGCAGACGCCCAACAGGCTACGGCGGTCACAGCCCACGCCACTGTTGGTGCATCGCGGGCATTAGGCGACGCCTTGTTTGAGCTTCGCTGCGGCGCAGAGGACATTCTTACAGCCATCGAAGACGGCGCCGACACCGATGAGCTCACCGTGCTAGCCAAAGAGCTTATCCGGCTGGCGCATTCCGCTGAACACCACGCCCAACGCTAGGTCAAGGCCTCTGTTGTCCGCACGGGGGTTTAAACTAGTTGCTTATGAAGCCTGTGTCCCGTTCACCCTTCGTTGTCCTGACCATCGTCGCCATCGTATTGTTGGCGTTCGCGAGCGTCGGCCCAGTCGTCTACAAGGCGCTGACAAGCACAGGCATCAAGACGGGGGAGATCCACACCGACGGCGCGCTGCCCGCGAGCACCGACATGGAGGGCACGTGGGAAGTCATCCACGGCAGCGGCGCGAATATGACCTCGGTGGGTTACACCTTCCATGAAATTTTGCCCGGTGAAGATAAAGACACCTCGGGCTCCACACACGACGTAACAGGCACAGTGACGGTAACGGGCACACAGCTGACCCAAGCCAAAATCGTGGTCGCAATGGACACACTCGAAACGGATGTCGAAAAGCGAGATATCAATGTGCGCCGGGGGATTTTACACACCGAGGATTATCCCGAAGCAGTTTTTGCCGTCGATAAGCCCGTGTCGCTTGACGGCATCACAGAAGATGGAACTGTGGGACACGTTACAGTGCCGGGCGTGCTGACGCTCCACGGGGTGAGCAAGAACGTCGATGCACCGTTGGACATTTTGCGCACCGGTAATCGAGTGATCATCGGCGGGACCGTGCCGATCAACCGTTTGGACTTTGACGTCCAGACACCAGAGTTTGTGGCCGCAGTGATCGACGAACAGGGCGAGCTCAACATCAGGCTGACCTTAGAGAAGGTGTAGCGGCGAGGCGCCACATGAGAAGGCCTAGGGGCACGGCGGTTGGGAGCAACCGCCGTGCATAACACCCTTTCATCTATTTAGCCGATAATTTACATTATGTCATTTCAAGAATTATCAACCCCCTCCCCACCAGACGTCCAGCATCCAGCGACACCCACCCTCAGCCGTCACAAGACACTTAAACAACAGCTAATTCCCACGACACAGGACAAGGTTTTCACATTGTGGACTTTTCTTGCTACCATCGTCCACCATGTCAACGAATCACACCACAGCCACACTGGCTGAGGCGGCAACCCAACAGCAGCCACACGCAAACAAGCGAACCCCACTAGACGCGACAACCAAGCGGCGCATCATTATTGCCTCGACGATCGGCACCACGATCGAGTTCTACGATTTCTACGCCTACGCCACCGCAGCCGTCGCGGTCTTCCCATTCTTGTTCTTCCCCAAAAATGAAGACCCGACCGTCGGCCTCTTGGCGAGCTTCGCAACATTCGGGCTAGCATTCCTCGGCCGCCCGCTGGGCTCCGTCATGTTCGGACATTTTGGTGACCGCATCGGCCGCAAAGCAACCCTCGTCGGCTCACTGCTCACCATGGGTATCGCCACCTTCCTCATCGGCTGCCTGCCGACCTACGGCGCCATCGGCCTCGCCGCCCCCGCCTTACTGGCTTTAATGCGTTTCTGCCAAGGCTTGGGCCTTGGCGGTGAATGGTCTGGCGCAGCACTGCTAGCCACAGAAACAGCCGACCACGGAAAGCGCGCATGGGCTGCTATGTGGCCACAACTAGGCGCACCCTTCGGATTCCTAGCCGCCAATGGCCTGTTCCTCGTTCTGGTGAGCTCGCTTGGCCACACCAACGGTGAAACCACCGGTGCTTTTATGGAGTGGGGTTGGCGCATCCCCTTCCTGCTGTCCGCCGTAATGGTCATCGTCGGGTTGTATGTCCGCTTCAAGCTTGAAGAAACCCCCGTGTTCACTGCTGCGGTCAACAGTGGCAAGAAGGTCAGCATGCCCCTGGCCACCGTCTTCAAAACCTCCGCAAAGCCTCTGGTCATCGGCACCTTCGTGATGGTTTCGTGCTACACGATGTTCTACCTGATCACGACCTGGATCCTGTCCTTCGGCATCGGTAACAAAGAGGCCGGCGTTGGTCTCGGAATCCCCTACATCGACTTCCTTAAAATCCAGCTTGCCACCATCTTCGCTTTCCTCGTTGGCATCCCCCTTGCCGGCCGCCTCGCAGATACCCGTGGCCGTAAAACCACCCTCACCGTGGTGTCAGTGATCATGATCGCTTTCGGTCTGTCCTTCCCACTGTTCCTGGGCACCGACCGCGCCACAGAGTTCAGCGTCTTAATGTTCTTGCTCATCGGCATGTTCATCATGGGTTTGATCTTCGGCCCGATGTCTGCGGTTCTCCCCGAGCTCTACCCCACCAACGTTCGCTACACCGGTTCGGGCATTGCATATAACGTCAGTTCGATCCTCGGTGCCGCTATCGCCCCGTTTGTGGCCACCTACCTGAACAAGACCTACGGCGTCGCCTCCGTCGGTTACTACCTGGTGATCGTCTGCATCATTTCTCTGATCGCTATTCGTTTAATGCCTGAGACTCGCGGTGCTGACATGACCGAAATTTAGGGCTCCCGGAAGCGGTGCTCAGGTGATACTAGCCTGTGCGCCGCACCACCATCATTTAAACTGCACAGTGTGAAAAAGCTAGGCACGCCATCTCCACGTCACATCGGCCGACCGGCGGGTTCCACTCCCCAATTAGATGCTGTCCCGGAGGATCGCTTCAAGGGTACTGACGCCGCGACGGTTAAGGCTCTCTCGGACCTTGTGGGCGCCGACAATGTGCTGCACCGCATTTCCGACTTGGTGCGCTACGCCTCAGATGCGAGCGCCTACCGGCTCATCCCTCAGGTGGTTGTCCGTCCTCGCGATGCCCGAGACATCGCCGCCGTCATGCAGTGGGCTAATGACAATGGCCGACACATCGTGTTCCGTTCCGCAGGCACCTCTCTTAACGGTCAGTCCATCACTGATGACATCCTGATGGATCTCAAAACCCATTTCGGCGGCATGCGGGTCCTCGACGGCGGCGAGCGCCTGTGGTCGCGCCCGGGGGTCATCCTCGGTGATGCACAGGCAGTGTTGAGCCGCCATGGCTACATGATTGGTGCAGACCCCGGTTCCACCTCTGTATGCACAATCGGTGGTGTCTTGGCCGACAACTCCGGCGGCATGCGCTGTTCCGTCGACCGCGATTCTTACCACACACTCGAAGATGCCACCTTCGTGTTGCCTTCAGGCACCATTGTGGACACCACCTCCCCCACTGCGGACGCCGACCTTAAGGCCGCCGAACCGCAGCTCTACCAGGGCCTGGTGGATATCGCCGAACGCATTCGGAGCGACGCTGAGCTCAGCGCGTTTCTCCGTAAGAAATTCACCATCCGCAACACCAACGGTTTGCGCCTTGATGCCTTCCTCGACGAAGACTCCCCCGCCCGTATGCTCATGCGTCTGTTGGTGTCTTCGGAGGGCATTTTCGGCGCGATCACCGAATCTGTCATCCGCACCGTCAAGCTGCCCCGCCACAAGGCTGTTGCCTGGGTGATGCTGCCGAGCTTGCGCGACGCGGCGTCATACGTCCACGCCCTCGTCCAGGCTGGAGCTGAAGCCTGCGAGCTACTCGTAGCTCCGGTGTTGCGCGATGCGGTCGGCAACTTCCCGGCCGCCAAGCAGCACTGGTCCGATCTTGGCGATGACGCAGCCGCCCTCTTGCTCGAAGTTGGTGGCGCCACCGAAGAAGAGCTCGACGAGGCCATCGCACGCACCCAGTCAGTACTCGCCGACGCAGAGCTCTTGGAACCCACCGTGTTCGACAAGACCGAAAAAGGTATGCGCGGGGCCTGGCAGATCCGCAGTGGCCTGTTCGGCCTGTTTGGTGCCGGCCGCCCGGATGGAAGCACCTACATCACGGAAGACGTGTGTTTTGCTCCCGAAGACATCGGTGATGCTAGCGCCGACCTTCTCAATTTACTCACCGAATACGACTATCCCCCGCTGGTCATGGGCCACGCGGCGTTCGGCAACCTCCACTTTTCAATGTTCCCCCAGCTGACGGAACCCGAAGAGGTCGAGCACTACGCCAACTTTATCGACGATCTGGCCGAGCTGGTGATCGACAAGTACCACGGTTCGCTCAAGGCAGAGCACGGTACCGGTGTCAACATGGCCCCGTATGTTCGGCGCGAATGGGGCGATGTCGCCTGGAATATCATGTGGGAGCTCAAAAACCTCATCGATCCCCACGGCATCCTCGCACCCGAGGTCAAACTGACCCGCACCGAGGACATCCACCTGAAGAACTTCAAGTCTTTCCCGAAGGTTGAAAAAGAAATTAACGCCTGCGTGGAATGCGGTTTCTGCGAACCGGTGTGCCCTTCACGCCATGTCACGGTGACGCCACGTCAGCGCATTGTTTTGCGTCGCGAAATGGCGCGTCAGCCGGAAGGCTCCAAGGTTCTGCACCAGCTGCAGGAAGAGTTTCAATATGACGCCGTGGATATGTGCGCGGCCGACGGCACGTGTGCAATCCCCTGCCCTGTGAGCATTAACACCGGCAAGGTGATGAAGGACATGCGTGCTCACGAGCACAGTGACAGCGCTCAGAAGGCTGGCATTAACGCGGCGAAAAACTACGCCACGTTGGAAAAGGCCGCACGCGGAGCCGTGAAGGCCGCTTATGCTGTTCAAAAGCTGACCGGGTCCAAAACTCTCGCGACCGCCGCTAATGCTGCGCGCAGCCTGATCAACAACGATCTTCTCCCGACGGTCCCTGGCGATCTGCCTGCGGCGGCTTCCCGTCTGCCCGACACGGACCGTTCCGGCGCGACTGCGGTCTATTTCCCCGCGTGTATCAACCGAATTTTTGGTATATCTGCTCACGCACCAGCTGACCGCGTGGAAGTACCCGAGGCTATCGTCGCTCTGGGGCGCCGATCGGGTCGCCCAGTGTGGATTCCAGGCGATGTTGCGGGCTCGTGCTGTGGCACACCTTGGTCATCGAAGGGCTACACCGAGGGCTTCAAAGAGAAAGCCCAAGAAATCGCCCGGGATCTCATCTCTTGGACCGACAATGGGGCTTTGCCCGTCGTCGTCGACGCTGCGTCCTGCACGCACGGTTTATTAGCGGAAGTGCCAAAAGCACTCGACGGCGACCTCAGGCAGCAGTTCGCGGCCGTACGCATCCTCGACACCATCGAGTGGCTTGATCAAGAGGTCATGGACTATCTGCCCCTGACGCAACCGGTGCAACGTGTGGCGGTTCACCCCAACTGTTCAGTCGAGCACATGGGTTTGACGGAAACCATGGTGTCCATCCTCGACAAAGTAGCCAATCAGGTGGTCGTTCCCGAAGGTGCAACATGCTGCGGAACCGCTGGTGATCGTGGACTACTCCACCCTGAGCTAGTGGAATCTGCGACCCGAGAACAAGCCCGCTCCCTCGAAGGCGTAGAATTCGATGCCTATGTATCGGACAACCGCACCTGCGAGATGGGACTTGAGATGACTCTCGACCTTCCCTACGAATCCATCGCTACTGTGCTTGAGCGGGCCTCTCGCCCGGTGGTAAGCCCCTAAAGGTTGACACGGAAGTGTTTGAGGTTTCCACCCTGCTGTCGACCTTCGGGCTCGCGGGAATATACGCCATAGTTTTCATGGAGACGGGCCTGCTCATAGGCTTCATCTTCCCTGGGGACACTCTGCTGTTTACTGCCGGCATCATGGCGTCAGCACCCGAACCTTTTGCTCCACTATGGGCGTTGATGCTTGGAATTCCCATCAGCGCCATTATCGGTGACCAAGTCGGCTACACCATCGGCAAACGTGTCGGCCCAGCGATTATGCGCACCCGCGTCGCCCAATGGATCGGCCCGGAATACATCGACAAAACCAACCACTTTTTTGATCGCTTCGGGCCCGCCACAGTACTGCTCGCGCGGTTCATCGCTGTCGTGCGCACCGTCACCCCTGTCATGGCTGGATTCTCCCGAATGAATCGCAAAGCCTTCACCCTCTATTCCATCATCGGCAGCATCGCATGGGGTACCACGCTTCCTGCCCTTGGATACTTCCTCGGCGAAATACCCCTGGTAGAACGCTACATGCACTGGTTTATCGCCGCAGGATTACTCACCGTTGCTGTCCCTATGTCCATTCAGCTTTGGCGACTGCGGCGCGCCAACGTCACAACCGCGGCGTCCAACTCCCCTACGCTCAAGCAAGCCTCAAGCACACACAAATAGAAAAACCACAAGCGCCGAAACACCGCGTCATAGCCAGCCGCGGCAGCCTCCCGTAGGCACCCCTCAAAAAATTCGCGCTGCAGTCTGACGCTGAGCTCCACATGCGCACCATAGTGCGCCTCAGCAGCCACACTAAGCGACGAATGCTCCGACACTACCTCGTGTATCTGCTCAATAGTCGGTGGCTGAAAACCCGGCCACAAGTACTGAGCAATCACCGACAACGCCGGATGCACTGCACCGCGCGACGCACCATGCGCCGCCTCCGCACGGCTCACTAACGTCGACAACACCGCCCGACCGCCACGAGCCACCATCGCATCAATAGAAGCCACATACTTCGCCCGATCCGCACCCAACTTGTCGAACACATCCACGCTCACCGCAGCGTCAAAACCCCCACGCCACCCAGGCTGCCACACACTAGGACCAGGATATGGCCCGGAAATATCCTCAACCGATACCCGACGCCGGGACGCTGGCGGCAACGACAAACGGTAATTCGCCACATCGTCAGCGCTCTCATCACTTGCACACAGCGCATCCACGCTAAAACCACGATCCACCGCATACGCCACCACACCGGCATGCGTCGCAGGCATATGCACAACCCGCGACCCCCGACCAACACGCCCCGCATCCAGCAAAAACTCCAACGTGCGAGCCTGCGCATCCACCAAATCCTCACGGCACACCCCCACCGGCGCACCCATAACCGTGCGATCGACCGCAACCCCCGCGACGTCAACACGCGAAGTAGTCGACACACCCGAAGCGAACATTCCCCCATGCAGCTGCGGAACCTCCACCCCACGAGGACTACTCAACACAGCAAGCTCACGCGGAATATCAACCACCGCCGGCCCCACAGCGAACCGACGCCCCTCGCGACGCCCCAGCGGCCTATACCCACCCGCAATCAAACGCTTCAAAACAAACACCAAATCCGGCGCAACGAACTCCCCCGCCATAAAGCCCTCAGCCAAACCCAACCACCCACGCGCAGCAATACGTGCAAACAAAGCATCATGCTCAACCACAAGATCCGCAGGGCGCGAACCATCATCGTCAAGCAACAAGCCCGCGTCAGAGCACGCGGCAGCAAAAGCAGCCTCAGCTTTCAAGGCGCGACGCCTCATCCCCCACCCAGAAGGAACCCCCACAATCTCAGGCCAATCCTCAGCATCAACGAACTGCACATGCGAAAACCGTGCACTGCGCGCAGACCCTCGAAGACTCATAACCCACCAGGCTAATGCCAATCCCAGCCACAACCCGGTCGACACCCGGAGCAGCCCACAGCCTCCAGTGTGATTTTTGCACGCGAGGTCGTTACGATACATACACGCACCCCTGAGGCCCATCTGGAAACCAAACCACCGGGGACTCACACACTTTGTTTAAAAGGAGCACACTCAACCTATGAGCGAGAATCAGGCACCCATCGAAGCGACCCGCCCCGACGGCGGACGCCACCACGTCGTCGTCATCGGCTCCGGTTTCGGAGGCCTGTTCGCGACTCATCGCCTGGCCGACGCCGACGTTGATGTCACCCTCATCGACCGCACCAACCACCACCTATTCCAACCTCTGCTCTACCAGGTAGCAACCGGCATCCTCTCCGCCGGTGAAATTGCCCCCTCCACCCGCCAAATCCTCAAAAAGCAGGACAACGCACACGTGGTGAAGGGCGAAGTCGTCGACATCGACGTCGACAAGCAGGTCGTCACCACCCAGCTCGGTGACTTCACCCGCAGCTACTCCTACGACTCCCTCATTCTCGCCGCCGGTGCAAACCAGTCCTACTTCGGCAATGACCACTTCGCACAGTTCGCGCCGGGCATGAAGTCCATTGATGACGCCCTGGAAATCCGTGCCCGAATCATCGGCGCTTTCGAACGCGCAGAACTGTGCAACGATCCTGCACAGCGCGAGAAGCTCCTGACCTTCGTCGTCGTTGGTGCCGGACCCACCGGTGTTGAGCTCGCTGGTCAGCTAGCCGAAATGGCTCACCGTACTCTCAAAGGCGAGTACTCCAACTTTGATCCTTCCTCTGCGAAGATCATCCTCCTCGATGGTGCACCCCAGGTGCTCCCGCCGTTCGGTAAGCGTCTCGGCCGTAACGCTCAGCGACAGCTTGAGAAGCTCGGCGTCACCGTCAAGCTCAACAGCATTGTTACTGATGTGACCGACAGCTCCGTGACGTTCAAGTCCACCAAGGATGATTCTGTCGAAACCATCGACAGCTTCTGCAAGATTTGGTCTGCCGGTGTCCAGGCTTCTCCGTTGGGCAAGCTCGTGGCCGATCAGTGCGGTGTTGAGGTTGACCGTGCCGGCCGTGTTCCGGTCAATCCCGACTGCTCTGTCGGAGACAAGTCCAACGTCTTCATCATTGGCGACATGATGAGCCTCGACCGTCTGCCCGGTGTGGCTCAGGTCGCTATTCAAACGGGCGAGTACGTGGCCGAAAATATCGCAGAAGAGGCCGAGGGCCGCTCCGTCGAAGAGCGCGAGAAGTTCGAATACTTCGACAAGGGCTCCATGGCGACCGTGTCTCGATTCTCTGCTGTGGTGAAGTTGGGCAAGGTCGAGGTCACCGGTTTTATCGGTTGGGTCCTGTGGCTAGCGGTTCACTTGATGTTCCTCGTGGGCTTCCGCAACCGTCTAGTCTCTGTTGTGTCGTGGGGCCTCAACGTGCTGTCCCGCAACCGTTGGCAGCTGACCACCACCCGCCAGCAGTTGCATGCACGCAACGCTATTGCGTTGCTTGATGAGCTGAGCGGCCCGGGTGCTGACGCTCCGATTGAGGTGAAGGACAACCGTCGCTTCGCGCTCAACAAGATTCTGAACAAGGACTAACCCCACCCTTACCCCTCAATGGGGGTGTACTGAGCGGTCCATCCCATGCGGGTGGGCCGCTTTTTCATTACCACTACTGCACCACTACGATGCCGCTACTAAGCTCGCTGTCGTGAATCCAGTGCAACCACAAACCCCACAAACCGGCGCTCCCATCGCTCGCGTCCTGTCCATCGCCGGTACCGACCCGAGCGGCGGCGCCGGCATCCACGCCGATATCAAATCTATTTCCGCTGCCGGCGGCTACGCTATGGCCGCGACGACCGCGCTGGTTGCGCAAAATACCTGCGGTGTTCGCCAGGTGTATGCGCCCCCGGTGTCCTTTTTGATTGAGCAGCTCGACGCTGTTTTTGATGACGTCGCGGTGGACGGCGTCAAAATCGGAATGCTGGGCGACTGCGAAACCATCGACGCGGTTCGCGGGTATCTGCAGGCTCACCCTGTGCCTGTAGTTGTGCTGGATCCGGTGATGGTGGCTACCTCCGGCGACCGCCTGCTGAGCCCCGATGCTGAACAAGCACTATCCGAGTTCGCAGCTACTGTGGACGTAATCACCCCCAACATTCCCGAACTAGCTGTGCTGACGGGTAATTCGCCCGCAGCCACCTTGGACGAAGCCATCGAACAGGCCCAGGCTTTTGCCAACGCACACGGTACTACAGTGATCGTCAAGGGCGGCCACCTTGATTCTGCGGATGCGGGCAACGTCGTTGTGTCGCGTGCCAAGGATCCTGTGATCGTGCACAGCCCACGGGTGGATACCACCTGCACCCACGGAACTGGCTGTTCCCTTTCTTCTGCCTTGGCCACGCGCCTTGCTTCCGGGGAAGACGCTGAAGCTGCCTTGCGCTGGTCCACAGCATGGCTAAGGGAAGCCATCGTTGGAGGTAGCACACTGAAGGTAGGGCAAGGCCATGGCCCTGTCGACCACAGCGCTCGAGCACGGCGACTTGCCGAGGCTGCAGAGTGCACACCGTGGCCGCATCTTGACTACTCTCTGGATCTCAGCACTATCGATGTCGACGATGAGCGCCTCGGTTCCAGCGCTGGACAGTCCGTTCCCAACAGCATTGCAGCCGCAGGCCCCCACACGCAGCGTCTGTGGGATCTGTCCAAGGCGGTGTGGGAAGCAATCATCTCCGATCCCTTCGTCACGGCCCTTGGGGAGGGCACACTGTCGGAGGAGTCATTCAGCTTCTATCTCGCACAGGACGCGCTGTATCTCAACCAGTACTCCCGCGCGCTAGCCATGGTTGCATCTTCAGCACGACGCCCCGATGACCAAGCAGCATGGGCCCAGGACGCGCACAACTGTCTGGTCGCGGAGGCAGAACTGCACCGCCAGTGGCTGGCCACCCGCCCAACGACGCAAGGCCCCTCCCATGTAACGCTCGGCTACACGAACTTCCTCGTGGCGACCGCCGCTACCTGTGACTACGCGGTGGCCGCAGCGGCTACCCTCCCCTGCTACTGGTTGTACGCCGAAGTCGGCACGCATTTGAGCAGCCGCAACCATCCTCAACATCCCTACGCCGCATGGTTGGATATGTACTCTGGTGACGACTTCACCCAAGATGTGCGTATGGCGATTGAACGAGTCGAATATGCACTGGAGCAAGCCAGCCCAGAGCAACGCCACGAGGCGACATCTGCGTATCTCACGGCGTGCATCTACGAACGTGAGTTCTTCGATCAATCCCTCCGAGTTTTTCACCGAGGTGTTTAAACGTGCCTAGCACCGCCCCCGCCTACAAGGTAATTGGCGCGGGAATCATTGGCCTGTCCACGGCGTGGATGCTGCACCGCGCCCAGCCAACCGCTCGCATCAGCATTATTGATCCGGCTCCCATCTCTGGGGCGTCCCACTGGGCTGCCGGTATGCTCGCCCCTACCGCAGAAATGCAGTTCGAGCAGGATGAGCTGGTGGAACTGATGGTTCGTTCCATGGAGCTCTATCCAAAACTCGTGGATTCGGTACAAAAAAACACCAACGTCGACACCGGTTACAACACCGAAGGCACGTTCGTCGCTGCAGCCGATGCCGCAGACCGCCAGCACCTTCACGACCTGTTGAACTATCAGCACTCTTTTACCCGCCGTGCCGACATGCTGACGCTCAGCGAAGCGCGGCGTCTTGAACCAGCGCTCAGCCCTAACATCAGCGGCGTGGTGAGTATCCCCGATGATTTCCAAATCAACCCTCGACAGTGGTGCTCTGCGCTCATTGATGCTCTGAAATCAAGCGGCGTTGTGGACTTCGAGTCGCGACCGGCTACCGATGAAGACCTCGGCCCGAGTTCCATCGTCTGCGCGGGTTTGGGCGCTAGCTCCATCCTCTCGTCCCTGGGTCTCGAACTGCCTCTGCGCCCGGTGTTCGGCGAGATCATGCGCCTTGATGTTCCAGCTATTCACCGCCCCATCCTCCAGCGCGTGGTCCGTGGCTTCGTCAACGACCGACCCGTCTACGTGGTTCCCAGGACGAGTGGCGAACTCGTCATCGGCGCGACAAGCCGAGAAGACGGACGGGATCTCCCCCAGGCCGGTGGCGTCCTAGATCTGCTGCGCGATGCTGCCCGCATTGTGCCATCCGTGAGGGACTGCGACATCACCGAGGTCGGATGCGGTGCTCGCCCAGGCACTCCCCACGATATGCCCTACATTTTCCGACACGCCCCCAGCGGCACCGTCGTCTCGACCGGATATTTCCGACACGGCATTTTGCTTTCCGCGCTCGGCGCTCAACTGGGCTCTGCTCTGCTGCTAGGGACGGATTCTGAGCTGGACGCTGCGGACGTGCGGGCACTGGAACTATGCGGGCAGTTAAAGTAAGCATTATGAGTGAAGCAAGCACCACAACAATAGCCATCACTGTCAATGGTGAAGCCGTTGAACTTCCCGCATCTACTACCGTCGGTGCCCTCGTGCGGGCCTACGTCAACAGTGAGCACCCGGAAGGCGTGGCAGTAGCCGTGGGTGATGACGTTGTCAGCCGCACAGATTGGGATCGCGCGCTAAGCAACGGCGACGAGGTCGAAATCCTCAGCGCTGTTCAAGGAGGCTAGTGTTCATGAATTCCCCCTCAACCGGCCCAGCAGCAGACACGTGGATGTTAGCCGGCCGAGAGTATCATTCTCGCCTCCTCTTGGGCACCGGCGGCATGACAAGCATGGACATTATGGAAGACGCTTTGGTTGCTTCCGGTGCGCAAATCGCGACCGTCGCCTTGCGTCGCTACCAGCCAAGCCAAGCAGAGAGCCTGTTTTCCATGCTGTCTCGTCTTGGAGTCGATGTTCTACCCAATACAGCTGGCTGTCATACCTCACGCGATGCTGTGCTCACGGCAAAACTCGCGCGCGAAGCACTCGGCACCGATTGGGTGAAGCTAGAGGTCATCGCGGACGACGACACTCTCTTACCCGATGTGCTCGAGCTCGTCGATGCCTGCGAACGCCTCTCAATGGATGGATTCAAAGTGTTGGCTTACACCAATGATGATCCCATCGTTGCCCGTCGCCTAGCCAGCGCCGGCGCGGCAGCTATCATGCCTGCTGGCGCCCCGATTGGAACTGGCCTGGGCGTTCTCAACCCGCACAACATCGAACTCATTGCTTCCGAGCACCCAGAGCTACCGGTGATCCTTGACGCCGGAGTGGGCACGGCCTCCGATGCGGCCCTAGCGATGGAGCTCGGTTGCGACGCCGTTCTTCTTGCCAGCGCAGTGACACGATGTGCTCACCCTGTGGACATGGCTCGGGCAATGCGGAAAGCTGTGGAAGCCGGCCTGCTCGCTCGCAGTGCGGGACGCATCCCCAAACGTGTGCACGCTGTAGCGTCCTCTCCGATGGAAGGGCGCGCGTGGGCTGATGAGGTCCTTTCATGACGGACGCTTCCTCCCCCACCAGTGGTCTTAGTGAGGCAGAGTACGCCCGAACCGAGCGCAACCGCGTACTGATTGGTGACGAGGCACAACGCCGTCTGCACGCGTCAAAAGTGTTAATGATTGGCGCTGGGGGCCTCGGATCCCCTTGTTTGCTTGCATTGACTGCGGCTGGCATCGGAGCCATTGATATTTGCGAAACCGACACGGTCGACGTTTCCAATCTGCAGCGTCAGACCTTGTACCGCGTCCACGATATTGGGCAGCCCAAGGCCGAGCTAGCTGTTGAACGTTTATCCGGCTTGGCGCCAGAGTGCACGCTGCGCTCGGTGGGTCGTTTTTCCGCCGATCGTGCAGCGGACCTGTGTGCCGGCGTCGATCTCGTGATCGACGGATCAGATAATTTTGATACGCGTTTCCTAGCCGGCGATATCACCGCTGAGCTTGGTATTCCTCTGGTATTGGGTGCTGTTTTGGGACACGAAGGCCAAGTGGCGGTGTTCAATTGGATAGATCCAGACGGTCGAGTTGGCCCGTGCCTTCGTGACCTTTATCCTGAACCCCCGAGCACACCTGCGGATCCCGCTCAACGCGGCGTTTTATCCTCGACCACCGGTGTGATCGGCAGCCTCATGGCAGCAGAGGCCATCAAAGTCGTGTCCGGGGCCTCACCTGCTCCGGGTTTATTGCGCTACGACGGCAGCCGGGGTTCCTTCAAGCGTTTTTCTATCTCGTCCAGCTAGGGTCTATACCGTGACTTCTTTTTCGACGCCCCGTTTCGATCCCTCCGCTTTGTCTGTGTACCTGGTGACTTCCGGCGATGACGCCCACACTGTGGACACTGCAGCGGCGTGCGCCCGTGGTGGTGCGGGGATGATTCAGGTGCGTCTGAAAAACTGTGATGCCCGGGCGTACACCGACCTGGTGGTGCGGGTGGCTGATGCAGTGCACGAGGCTAATCCTTCAGCTCGGGTCCTGGTCGATGACCGTGTGGACGTCGCCTATGCTGCGCGTTTCCGGGGAGCTGAAGTCCACGGTGTCCATATTGGCCAATCCGATATTGATCCCCTCGCGGCTCGTGCGTTGTTGGGTCCCGATGCGATCATTGGTTTGACCACGGGCACATTAGAGTTGGTGCAACAGGCGCAGGCTTTCCACTCGCAGCACCCGGGGGTGTTGGATTATGTGGGTGCGGGTCCTTTCCGCCCGACCCCGACAAAAGATTCCGGCCGCAGCCCCCTGGGTTTGGAGGGTTATGGCCCTTTGGTGGCCGCCACTGATCTGCCGATCGTTGCTATCGGCGATGTCACCCCGAACGATGTTGAAGCCCTGGCGGGCATGGGCGTCGCAGGGTGCGCGATGGTGCGTTCTCTGATGCAGGCTGAGGATCCCGAAGCTATCACTCGCCAGGCCGTTCATGACTTCCGCGTTGGGCACCTGCGTCATCAGCTGGCTGCTATAAGGAAAAAAATTAATGACGCCGCGGGGCCTCGGGCGTCGCAGGTGCGTGTGCTGCCGGTGTCTAAGACCTACCCCAGCGATGTGCTCGTCGCTGCCATGGATGCAGGCATGGAGTGCTTTGGGGAAAATCGCCCGCAGGAGCTACGCGATAAAGCCCAAGACTGCGCCGAGCAAGATAGACACCCCCACTGGGTTGCCATTGGCCAGCTCCAGCGCAACAAAGCTAAGTATGTCGCTCAGTGGGCTGATGAATTCCAAGCTCTCGACAGCCTCGAGCTTGCCGCGGAGCTCAATAAGCAGTTGGAGCGCTTCGGGCGCACGTTGAAAGTTATGATTCAGGTTAATAGCAGCGGCGAGACCCAAAAATCTGGTGTCTTTCCTGCTGACGTCGCACCCCTGCTGGATGCACTGCGTGAATTCGACCGCTTGGAGGTCATCGGAATGATGACGGTGGCTGCCAACCGAGCTCTTGCCGGTGATGCTGCAACAGCGGCCTGTTTCCAGCGCATGCAGTCGCTGCAACAATCACTACTCGATCAGGGGTACTCCGAGGTCCAAGAGCTGTCCATGGGGATGAGTGATGACTTTGATCTCGCGCTTGCCCACGGCGCAACCTGTGTGAGGATCGGCAGCGCGATTTTCGGCTCTCGCCCCACACCGCGGCCTTCTTAGCGGCCGTGCGCCTGCTGCGTGGGCTTTTGAATAGTCCGCACCCGCGACACCGCAACAAGCTTGTCACGCTGGAACATCGCGACGTCAAGAAGTGAAGAAACATAACCCTGGCGCACCGGTGTGGCGACAACATCAAGCACACCAGAACGAACGGGTGCGAGAAATTCGGTGGAATTAGTCACCCCCACGGCATGAGTCTTAGAAGCGGCAATCGCCCCCATCGTCGCAAGGATAGAGGCCACAGACTCAGCGCACATCGCGTACACACCACCATGCACGTCACCCCACGGCTGCATGTGACACTGCTGCACCACCATCGATGCTTCCACCCGCTCACTACTAATCGATGTGTAGCGCAACCCCAACCACTGTTCCGGCCCAGCAAATCCGGCGTTAAGAACATCCAACTCAGCTACAGTGGCAGGCTTGGCCCCCGGGGCTGCACACCGAGCTAGCACCCCAAGCATCTCGGAGAGGTTTTCGCTGCCTTTATCCGCCTTATTCTCTTTCACACGACCACCCTACTAGGATTGGACGCATGACTGACCAACTTGCGCAGATCGGTGTTGTCGGACTTGCAGTTATGGGCTCTAATATTGCCCGTAACTTCGCACGTCACGGACACACCGTCGCAGTGTACAACCGCAGCTTCGACAAAACTGAACGCTTCATGGCGGAACACAGCTCCGAAGGCGCATTCGTTGCCTCCGACAGCATTGAGGCTTTCGTGGCGTCCTTGGAACGCCCGCGCCGGGCCTTGATCATGGTGCAGGCCGGTAAAGCCACTGACGCCGTGATCGAGCAGCTCGCAGACGCGATGGAGCCCGGAGACATCATCATCGATGGCGGCAATTCCCTCTACACTGACACGATCCGTCGCGAAGCGGCGATGTCAGAGCGCGGCATTCACTTCGTCGGCGCTGGTATCTCCGGCGGTGAAGAAGGCGCCCTCAACGGCCCGTCGATCATGCCTGGTGGCCCCGCTGAATCCTATGAATCCTTGGGGCCGCTGCTGGAGTCTATTGCGGCGCAAGTCGACGGCACCCCCTGCTGCACCCATATCGGCCCCGACGGTGCCGGTCACTTCGTGAAGATGGTCCACAACGGTATCGAGTACGCGGACATGCAGGTCATTGGCGAGGCCTACCACCTGCTTCGCTACGCCGCCGGCCTAGAGCCTAAGGAAATCGCCGCCGTGTTCCGCGAGTGGAATGCCGGCGATCTTGACTCTTATCTAGTGGAAATCACCGCCGAGGTTCTGGATCAAGTAGACCAACGTACGGGTAAGCCTCTGGTTGATGTGATTGTTGACGCCGCGGGGCAAAAAGGCACCGGCCGGTGGACCGTGAAGGCGGCTCTGGACCTGGGCATTCCGGTCACTGGTATTGGTGAAGCCGTGTTTGCACGTGCACTCTCTGGTGCCCGGACTATGCGGGAAGCGACCATCGGTAACCTCCCCTCGGGCACACTCGATACCCGCGCAGTGGCTGATCGCGACGCCTTCATCGAAGATGTTCGCCGAGCACTCTATGCCTCTAAGTTGGTGGCCTACGCGCAGGGCTTTGACGAAATCAAGGCTGGTTCTGCAGAGCACGGTTGGGATGTTGACCCGCGTGACCTCGCTACCATTTGGCGCGGTGGTTGCATCATCCGCGCGAAGTTCCTCAACCGCATCGTCGATGCCTACAATGCCAACGCTGATCTAGAGTCTCTGCTGCTCGATCCGTACTTTAATGGTGAGATGACTAACCTGGTGGACTCTTGGCGCCGCATCGTGGTCGCAGCCACCGAGCGTGGCCTGCCGATCCCGGTATTTGCGTCCTCCTTGTCCTACTACGACGGTCTTCGCGCGGAGCGACTGCCGGCCGCTCTGATTCAGGGCCAGCGCGATTTCTTTGGCGCGCACACCTATGAGCGTGTGGATACGCAAGGACATTTCCACACTTTGTGGAGCGGCGACCGCAGTGAGGTCGAGACGTCCTAGTGACTACTTTTTCTGAACTCGGTCTACCAGTCGCGGTATGTCATAGCCTGAGCGCCCTTGGCATCAAGGACGCTTTCGATATTCAAGCTGCTGCTATACCTGATGCCCTCGAAGGGCGCGACGTGCTGGGCCGAGGCCCCACGGGGTCGGGCAAGACCTTTACTTTCGGCCTCCCCATGATTGCCCGCTTGGCCGGATCCGGGGTGTCCCGCCCCGGGGCTCCGCGGGGGCTCATCGTCGTGCCCACCCGTGAATTAGCAGCGCAGGTAAAGCAGCGGTTGGATGATCCTGCGGCTGCGATGGGCCTGCGGGTGCTGGAGGTTGTCGGCGGCGTCAACATCAAACGTCATATCACCGCATTGGCCTCCCCCGTGGACATTCTGGTGGCCACGCCCGGTAGGGCTCAGGACCTCATCGACCAAAAAATCCTCAGGCTGGATCAAGTCAGCATCGTCGCGCTTGACGAAGCCGACCAGATGGCCGACATGGGGTTCCTCCCCCAAGTGCGCAAACTATTGCGCTTAACCCCCTCCCAGGGGCAGCGGCTGTTGTTTTCCGCCACCCTCGACGGGGATGTCGGGAAACTGGTTAAGGAGTTCATGCACAATCCGGTGGAGCATTCCACCGCTGCGGTTGAGGCCTCCGTTGACACCATGGAACATGTCACCATCCGCGTGGGGGATCGCCCCTCACGTAATGCTGCCGTCGAACAGCTAGCTATCGATGCCTCCGCTCGTGGCGCAAAAGTCATCATGTTCATGCGCACCAAGCATGCGGTTGATCGACAGCTGAAAAAAATCACCCGCAATGGGGTCAACGCTGTCGCCCTCCACGGTGACAAAGGACAAAACACCCGCACCAGGGCCATTGAAGATTTCAGCTCCGGTCGCGCCGCTGTCCTCGTCGCCACGGATGTTGCGGCTCGAGGGATTGATATTTCTGACGTGTCCCTGGTGGTACACATTGATCCCCCCGCAGAAAAGAAGTCCTACCTCCACCGCGCGGGGCGCACGGCCCGAGCCGGCACTGCCGGTATCGTCGCCACCCTTGTTATGGACGATCAAGTCGAAGCGGTCACTGCGTTGCTGCGTAGCGCGGGCGTGAACGCTGCCGACATCGACGCGGCGTCATTAAATAAGCTGATCGACAAGCTCGGCCCGCAACCTACCAGCAGCACAGGACGTCCGCAGCGCAGCATTGCGGCGGATCAGCCCAAGGAACAGCAACAGAGACGACGCGGTGGTACCCGCGACCGAAACAGTCAGCGCAACAACCAGCGCAGCACTAGCCGCAGAAGGAGCAAGAAACCACGATGACAGGCTCCCCGACCTGTTCACTTTTCAAAGTGGTTGTTGTTTCACCATGGACATTTTTCTAAGCATTCTCGCGCTTGTAGGCTTTGTAGCGTTGACCGCTGCTACTGGCTTTTTTGTCGCGATCGAATTTGCCCTGACTGGCCTTGAGCGCTCGCAGATTGATAATCACGTCCGCGACACCGGCGACAGCACCGCCCTGGCAATCCAGAAGGCCCACAACAACCTGTCCTTCGAGCTGTCCGGCGCACAGTTGGGTATCACTATCACTACCCTAGCGACCGGTTACCTTGCCGAGCCGGTTCTTAGCCGATTCTTCACCCCCGTGTTGGAGCTCAGTGGGCTGAGTGATCAGGCTGCACGTCCGGTTGCCCTTGTCCTAGCGTTGATCATTGCCACGTTGTTGTCCATGGTCTACGGCGAGCTTGTTCCCAAGAACATGGCTATCACGGATCCACTTGCGGCCGCCCGCCTGACTGTCCGGCCCGTGCACTTGTTCAACGTGGTGTTCGCTGGTTTTGTGCGTCTGCTTAATGCCGCTGCTAATGCGTTGGTTCGCAAGCTAGGTATAGAGCCTGCAGAGGAGCTAGCCAGCGCCCGAAGTGCTCAAGAGTTGGGTGCCTTGGTGCGCAATTCTGCCAAGCATGGTGGGTTGGATAAGGCCAAGGCAGCCATGCTGGATCGGAGCCTGAAGTTCGGTGAGGAATCTGCCGAAGATTTCATGACGCCGCGTGCGAAAATCGAAACACTTGATGCCGACGCCAGCGTTCAGGATCTTCTGGAGCTCGCCTTGGACACCGGCCACTCTCGTTTCCCGGTGATCGATGGGGACCTCGACGCAACAATCGGCGTTGTTCACGTCAAGGATGCTTTCGGCGTGGCGAAGGCCAGCCGTAGCCGCACCCCTGCTGTGCAGTTTGCGCGTCCTGTCCCACAGGTGCCAGCGAGTTTGGATGGGGACGCGGTGCTCGCCGTTGTGCGTAAGGCCGGTAGCCAGATGGCCCTAGTTGCCGACGAGTACGGTGGCACAGCCGGCATTGTCACCATCGAAGACGTGGTGGAGGAAATCCTCGGAGAGGTCTACGACGAACATGATGATGCCGAGGCGGAACGCGATTTTCTCCGCGTCGGTGCCAGCTGGGAAATTGCCGGCCTTGTCCGTGTTGATGAGCTCAGTGAGAAGGTCGGCTATTACGCCCCCGAGGGGCCGTATGAAACCCTTGGAGGTTTGATTATGGCGAGCCTCGGTCGCATCCCTAAGGCAGGGGACGTTGTGCTGTTGCCAGAAACGGACCGCGACAGCATGGACGAGTTTGAGTCCGGCATTCAGGGGCGCTGGATTGCCCGAGTAACGCTGATGGATGGGCGTCGCATCGATAAGTGCGTTTTGACGCCCATGAGTGAAGACGAAGCCCGTGACTATGTGAAGGAGTACCAATGATCCTGCTCATGGTCCCACTGTTGCTGTTGGTTAATGCGTTCTTCGTCGCGGCTGAGTTCTCGCTTATTTCGTCTCGCCGTGACCGCCTGGAAGCGCTTGTAGCCCAAGGAAAAGGTCGGGCCCGCACCGTCATTAAGGCTTCGGAGCAGCTATCGATGATGCTCGCTGCCTCTCAGTTGGGTATCACAATCGCTTCGTTGATTCTCGGTAAAGTTGGCGAGCCTGCCATCGCTCACCTTATCGAAGCCCCGGCGCATGCTCTGGGCTTGCCGGATGGCATGCTGCATCCCTTAAGCTTCGGCATCGCTTTGCTGTTAGTAACGTTCTTACACATCATCCTCGGCGAAATGGTGCCCAAAAATATTGCCCTGGCTGGCCCCGAGACCGTGGCAATGCTGTTGGTCCCAACCCATTTGTTGTTCGTGAAGATCACCAGGCCGTTTATCATCGCGATGAACTGGATCGCGGGTCATACGTTAAAGGCGTTCGGTATCCAGCAGCGCGATGAACTGGATTCGATCGTGGATCCTGAGCAACTTGCAACCATGATTACAGAATCGCGTTCTGAGGGATTGCTTGATGCCGAAGAGCACGCTCGCTTAAACATGGCTCTGCATTCAGATGCTCGCAATGTGCGTGAGGTTCTCATTCCGCTGTCGGAGGTCAATACCTTCTCTATGGCACCCACCTTGGGTGAGCTCAATGAGGCAGTGAACGCTACAGGATTCTCACGCTTCCCCGTTATCAATGAGGCCGGAACGACGTTTATCGGGTATATCCACGTTAAGGACGTCCTCGACCGCATGGTTGCCCGCGAGGCTACTCCGGACGAGCGCGTGCCCCAGTCAGCCATTCGACCGCTGACCACCATCGCCGCAGAGCAGTCACTCGATGATGCTATGCGCACGATGCGTCGACGCAACGCTCATATGGCGCAGGTTCGCGATTCCGGGCTGTTGCTGGGAATCGTCACTCTTGAAGACCTCATTGAAGAGTTCGTCGGCACCGTGCGCGACTGGACTCACGAGAGCTAAGATCCGCCCGCTAGGGAGTCAACAGCAATGCCGCCTTGTCCAGTGTCTGATCCGCTAGAGGTACTTGATTACCAGCAGTGGGAGCAGCGTATGCATGCGCATCAACAGCGTGTAGCAGAGCTGACGCATGACCACCTTGAGCGTCGCACCCGTGGCATCAAGCACCCCATTTTTGATTTTCTCTTCGATTATTATCCGACGACCCCAGGACAGTTGTCGCGTTGGCATCCGGGCCTCGGTGTGGCCCTGGACGCCAACGATCGCACTCCGCCGCATTCGGCGTGGCGTTTCTACAAGCAGGTTGAGCATGAAACGGCCGGGCGCATCGTCATGTTTGATGCCCAAGAGATGCTCCAGCAACGCCGTGTACTGGTCGCGTTCATTCACGATTTACTCACCCGAGACACTCCAGCACGTTTTGATTGTTTTGGTCTGCACGAGTGGGCGATGGTCTATCGGGGCACACCGCGGCATGATATGCCGTTGCGTCTCAGCGAGCAGGCAACTAATGAGGTGGTAGATACCCATTCGATTCGGTGTAGCCACTATGACGCGTTTCGTTTTTTCACGGAGGCCGCGCGACCTCTTAATGCTTTTCAACCGACTCGTGAAACACAACCTGACCTTGAGCATCCGGGATGTTTGCACGCCACGATGGATCTGTACAAGTGGGCTACCAAGCTTGGGCCGGCTTTGGATGGCGAGACTTGGCTGGAGACTTTCCGTCTGGCTCGGGATGTGCGCATTCTGGATATGGAGGCGAGTCCTTACGATTGTCGACCTCTTGGTTTTGGGGTCGTTGCGATTGAAACTCCGGAGGGCAAAGCTGAGTATGTTGCTAGGCAAAGGGACTTTACACGGCGCGCAGAGGTATTGCGCAAGCGTTTGAGTGACTGCGCCGCGGGGGTATTTGGCACTTTCCTTAAAGACAGCTGATAGCGTAATTAACTATGGGTCGTCATTCCACCGGCTTAAGCCCGAAAAAGAAGGTTGCACCGCAACTCATCCTCGCGTTGATCGCAACGGTCGTTGTTGTTGCGGTGTTCTCCACGTCGTTTTATCTGTGGAATGGTGCGCGTAGTCGTGCCGCTGACGAGCGCGCTGTCTCTGATTGCATTCAGGGGCAGCTGAAAGTACCCGTGGAGGTTAGCCCGGATGCTCCTCATTCGGTCGATGACATCCTTGATGGTTTTGTTAAAGCTAACCCGGTGATTAAGGATTACTGCATTGAGTTGACCAGGTCTACCCCGGGTGCTTTGCTGATCACCACTGGCAACACTTCCACGATTAACTACGACTTGGATCAGCGCGGTATGTCCCCTGCGCAGACTGAGTGGGCTGTGGTTGCTGCAAGCCGGGTGGGCGTCGGTGTTCGACGCGGATCCGAGGTTCCCGCATCTTGGACCGATGTTCCCGTAGATTCTACGGCCTACAATGGCTCTTTTTCTTTGGGTGCGCGCTTGGCCGCAGTGTTGGTGCGGGAATCGACCAATACTATTGACGCCGCGTTGGGTGCTGTCGCAGATGGCTCTATGCCGATGATGTTCCCGGAGGAACCGAGCAGCGACACCTCATACATTCTTGCCGATGAGGACGATAAGCTGCCCGATGGTTTTGACTTCCACCAGGTTGCAGACACTGTGGTGCCTTTCTATTCCGTGGCGCTCAATGCCGGCGGTGGGATTAGTGAGGAGCAAGCCCGCGTGGCGTCTGCTATTCAAGGCTATGTCTTGTCGCAGGTTCCGGTGCAGTTAAGCGCTGCGGAGAAGCAGAGCATCGTGGGCTTGGATAGTGGCACGGCTTTGTCGAGAGCTCTGGCTCTGGGCGGAGGACAGCAGCAGGATGGTTCCTCAGCTGACGCTAGTGAGAGTTCCGACACTAGCGCCTCGGCCCCTGCTCATCAGGACACGTTGCTCCTCCTAGACACCTCCACTGCTATGGCGGAGTTTCTACCGGCTCAGGTCGAGGCTTTAAAGAAGCGAGCCGCGGAGGTGGTGTCCAATGGTCACAAGGTGGCTTTGTGGAACTATTCCAGCCCGCTGAATCCGGGAGTTACCCAAGGGTGGCGAAACAATGTTTCCTTCACCGATGATCTGTCCTTGATTAATGCCACCTTGGATGGTTTTCAGACGGGGGGTCTTCCCCAAACGCGGCCAGCGCTAATCAACGCAATGCAAGCAACGGCGGATCACGGTGGCGGTCAGGTGTATCTGGTGACCACCGGTAGCGTCGGCTTCTATGACGACGACAGTTTTAGCCAGATGCTGGATGCGTTTAACGACGCTGCCGTAACGGTTGCCGCCCAGCATGTGGGCCCAGGCGCTCACGATAAGGTGCTTGACTCTTTTATCCGCAGTCAAGATAGCCGATAGCGGTCACGCTGCACTCGGCTGGGTGGACTAAGCATGAAAAAGCAGCCACGGCGTGTGTCGTGGCTGCTTTCGCTGTCGTGAGGCTGGTTGCTAAGAAACCTGACGTCGCGCGCGTCGAGCAGCAAGTTCGTCGCGGAAGTCTGCAACTGCGGTGTCGTCGTGGGTGATGCTCTCAGAGGGGAAGGCAGCGATGGTGCCGGTGAGTTCCTTCATAATGCCCGGAACCGCAATGCCGAAAACGCCTTGGCCGCCGGCCAGGAGGTCAATCACTTCTTCATTGCTGCGGCATTCGTAGACGGTGGTGCCGTCGCTGACCAGGGTGATGGTGGCGAGGTCGTCAACGCCAAGGTCGCGGAGGTTGCTGACCGCGAGACGAATATTTTGAAGCGAAATGCCGGTGTCTAGTAAGCCCTTGACGATCTTCAGCACCAGGATGTCGCGGAAAGAGTACAGGCGTTGGGATCCTGAGCCGCGGGCGCTACGGATGGAGGGAACAACGAGCTGGGTGCGTGCCCAGTAGTCGAGCTGTCGGTAGGTAATTCCAGCGACCTGGCATGCAATGGGTACGCGGTAGCCCACTGTCTGATCCGGACCGATGTCGAATAGGGACTCCTGCACGGGGCGATTGTTGTCAGTCACGCTCGTGGCCTCTCTTGTAGTTTCTTGTTGCACACGCAAACCTTGAACCTCAACTTTAACTTAAGAGTTAATGCCATCGGTGTAAGACACAAACAATTAAGTTCAAAAAGTGGTCGAGGAGTTACCCCCATGTAGGGCGCTAGCTACCGAACTCTTTCAGGAGTTCCCTGTGGAAAACATCCTCGTTGAGCGAGACAATAAGCGACATCATTTGGCGAGCGATCTCTTCTGCCCTACCGCGAGCTGCGTCATCTTTAGCACGCGCAACTGGCCCTGCCACCTGCGTAACCAAATCAACCTGGCGCTGAGCATGGTTTTTAAGCGACTTCAGGTGGCGCACATCGAGCCCATACTCTACGAGCTGGGAAATGACGGCAATCACCGATACATCACTGGAGGAAAACAGGCCCGCAGCATCGGGGGTGATCAGACCCGCGTTGATCAAACCCATCAGATCGTCCTCGCTCATTGCTGTCTGCGCAGCCAGCTCGGACAGCTTCATGCGGTCGGATCCCCGATGGGCAGCCTCATCGGCCTGGCTAGCGGGAAGCGCCGAAACTTCACCGCGGTCGATCGCTTCCAACTGGGAACGGATGACCTTCAACGGCAGGTAACGGTCACGCTGCATGTCCAGAATGAAACGCAGCCGCTCCACATCGTCCATCGTGTAGGAGCGATATCCCGTAGCGGTTCTCTGCGGCTCCAGCAAACCCTCAGATTCGAGGTAGCGAATCTTAGAATGCGTGATCTGCGGGTAATCAGGCTTGATCAGCTTGAGTACCGCGCCAATCGACATGGATTTACTACGACCCGAAGTGGACTGGCCCGGAACGTTGTTACGGGCGGCCCATCCACCACCCGTCGATTGCACAGCACCCATGATGCTAAACCAGGAACACCAGGCGGAATTTACCGATCTGAACCTCATCGCCGCTCGAGAGCACTGCGGAGTTCTTCGGCTCACGGTTAACGTAAGTTCCGTTAAGGCTTCCCACGTCAACTACTTCGAAAGCCCCATCATTAATGCGGAATTCGGCGTGCCTGCGGGACACCGTGACGTCGTCGAGGAAGATGTCGCTCTCGGGGTGGCGACCAACTGTGGTGGTTGGCCGATCGAGCAGGAAGCGGGAACCCGCATTGGGGCCACGCTTCACGACCAATAGTGCAGACCCCTCAGGAAGGTTCTCTGCGCCGATCTGGGCCGGCACGCTGGCGCCGGATTCCATCTCCTTGAGGAGGTCAGCGCGGAAAACAGACGTTGTTTCCACCTGGGGTTCGGGGATCCCGGTTGTGTCACTCATTGGCTAAAATTCCTCCCGGATTTCGCGCTGGTACTTATCTCTAACTCGTTCCATCATAGCGGTAATGCCGTGAGCAGTAGAGCCCGCATCTACCCCCATGGGGTAAACGCAGGCCACGACTCATCGGAACGCCGAAGTGAGCGCATTGATGACACTATTCCCGCTGCTTTGCAGAGGGTTATCTCCCACCATGTACGTCCAGGTAGCACTGGGCCTATGGAGTCCCAGATCGTCTAGATGGGCCCCCTCAGCATCAATATCGATAGTGGCGAATGTCTCACGGGCATCACGGACCGCCTTCTCCCGCAAAGCCTTGAACTCCCGTACGGCGATGCGGTGGAACTCATCGATGGGGGTTTCCTTAGCAATAGCCCTCAGGTGAATAGATTCCCGCACGTCATCTAACAGGGCTAGGTGCTCCGACCAGCCGTAATCCAGATGATAGAGCACGATCTCCCGCGCTGCTTGCTCCAACGTTTCAACGCTCACACCGCTAGCTTCCAGCTCTCCCGCCCTCTGGGGGTTGTGCGCACGCAACTCCTCCCAAGCCACGGCCGTGTGGAGGAGGTCGAACCTGCGCTCGTCGATGATTGCGCGCTGATCCGAGATGAGCTTGTTGTACTTCCACGTTTGCGAGTGGATCTCCAGCAGCTGCCCCTCTGTCACACGTTGACAATGGGCCACAAAGTCACCCACGCGCTTACTGTCTATGCGACCGTCGCTGGCAACATCCGCTTTGACGGACTCCCCCGCGCCACCAGCCAGCACCACGTCATCGTCAAGGGAGACGAAAAATAGCGATAGCCCGGGATCTCCCTGACGCCCCGCACGGCCACGCAACTGATTATCTAGCCGTTGAGTGCGGTAGCGGCCAGTACCAATCACAGCAAGACCGCCAAGCTCAACGACCTCATCACGACGGGATTCGTCCGCCCCACCAAGGCGAATATCCGTTCCACGGCCGGCCATTTGAGTGGACACGGTTACTTTTCCAACATCGCCCGCTTCCGCGATGATCCGCGCTTCCTCGGCATCATTCTTCGCATTGAGGACGACAACATCAATACCTTGATCCCCCAAGCGTTCTGCCAACGTCTCGGATTCCGCGACGTCATGAGTTCCAACCAGCACTGGCTGACCGGTTGCGTGAATCCGCGCGATCTCCTGAACAATCGCGGCGGTCTTGTCTTCGAGGGTTGCGTAAATACGGTCGGCTTCATCGAAGCGGCGCAACGGGGCGCTGCGCTCAATCACAGATACGCGGAGATCATAAAACTGCCGAAACTGGTCAATTGCCTCCACAGCCGTGCCAGTCATCCCACACACCATGGGATAGCGCCCCATCAACGCCTGCAACGTGATGGTGTCGAGGATCCGGCCACCTTCAGTAACATCGAGGCCTTCCTTCGCCTCCACCGCGGCATGCACCCCATCGGGCCAGCGCTGTAGATCCGCAACCCGCCCGCGGGAAGCGTCGATGATCTGTACCTTGCCATCGCGAACGATGTAATGCACATCCCGGTGCAGCAGATGTTCGGCGTGCAAAGCCAAGTTGACCTGAACCAAGGTGGTGCCCACGTGCTCTTGGTCATACAAGCTGGAGATGCCCAACTCGCGCTCCACAACGGCAGCGCCTGTGTCGTTCAGAAACACCGTGCGTCCGTCCTCGGAGACTTCGAAATGCTCCGATTCCGTTAGCCGCGACACGATCTCTGTAATCTGTCCCGCCGGCGCAACACCCGGTGCACTTCCTGCCAGCACCAAAGGAACCAACGCCTCGTCAACCAGCACACTGTCAGCCTCGTCGACGATAGCGACGTCAGCACCATGCTGCACCGCATCCTCCGGTCGGACTATGAGCTGATCCCGCAGAACATCGAACCCGATTTCGCTCACCGGAGCGTACACAACGTCGCAACGGTAGGCATCGCGGCGAGAATCACTGTCCATTTTTTCGCCGATGCTCGCCACAGACACACCGAAGAATTCAACCAACGGACGCATCCACTGGGCGTCACGATGAGCCAAGTAATCATTGACTGTGATGCAGTGGACGCGCTTGCCCTGCAAAGCGAAGCCGGTAGCCGCCATCGCCCCCACCAGAGTCTTGCCCTCACCAGTGGCCATGTGGACCACATCGCCCTCGAGAAGTCGCAGCGTAGCCTGCAATTGTACGTCGAAAGGCACCATGCCAAGCCATCGCTGTGAGGCTACCGACAACACTGCTAACAAGGCGGCATAATCCTCCGACTGTGCGGCGGCACGGCCACGTTCCGACAGTTGCTCATCAGGTAACGCAGCCACATCGTCTAGCAGAGATTCGGCCTTTTTCACGAGCGCGATACTGCGCTTTTGGTTGCGCCCGGAAGTATCACCGAGCATGTTCCACAACCAACCAAAACCACCCATGGGGCACCACTTTCTGTCTTTACTGTCGCCTAGCTTAACAGCCGCGTGCGACCAACCAGTGCATGCTTTAATCTGGAGGAATGCGATCGACGAGTGTAAAACTCCCCAGCAGCACCGGACTGACCATGGCTGCCACTATCGACTATCCAGACGGCACAAGCATCGAACCCAAAGACAGCGAGCAGCATCCCAAGCTGTGGGCCATTTTCTCCCACTGCTTCACAGGTAGCCGCTTCACGCCAGCCGCCGCCCGCGTATGCAAATACTTAGCGGCACAGGGCGTCGCCTGCCTCCGCTTCGACTACCCGGGCCTAGGCCAATCGGATGGCGACTTCGAAAAGACAAGTTTCAGTGAAAATGTCGCCGACCTCAAAGCTGTCAGCGATTGGATTGCCGAAAACTACCACGTTCGCCCCCAACTGCTCATCGGCCACTCCCTGGGCGGCGCTGCGGCCCTCAAAGCCGCACCCACTCTGCCCGGCCTGAAAGCAGTGGCAACCATTGGTGCGCCTTTCGACCCCGCGCATGCGGTGTTGCACTTCGCCGACAAAATCAGCGAAGTCGACGAAAACGGCGCAGTCACGGTCACCCTCGGTGGACGAGACATCGTTATTTCCCGGCACTATCTCGAAGATCTCGCAGAGATCAACCCGGAAGCCTACCTGCATAAGGTCAAAGTTCCGCTAATGATTCTGCACTCACCGATTGACCAAACCGTCGGCATTGATAACGCCCAGAACATCTTCTTAAGCACTAGGTACCCCAAATCCTTGGTCGCACTCGATCGGACTGATCACCTGTGTACGCGGACCGGCACTGCGCAGTACGCAGCCAGCGTCATTCACACCTGGGCACTGCGTTACATCGAGTCTTAAAAAGATCAACTGACCTGGCGATTAGCTTTTTAGACCACAGTCATGTAATCTATCCCAGTCGCACAAAGCGATGGCGGACTGTGGCGCAGCTTGGTAGCGCACTTGACTGGGGGTCAAGGGGTCGCAGGTTCAAATCCTGTCAGTCCGACAAAAATTCCCCGTGCACCTTCGAAAAGGTTTGCACGGGGTTTTCTCTATCTTCACGCAGCTAGCGCGTGGGCATCGCATTGTTCATGATCCAGATTGATATAAGGATCGTAGAATTCATCGACGCGTCGACGAAGATCGGTGGCTGCGTCAACCCAACCATCACAGTAGGCGGACGCGCTGCCACGAAGCATCGCCTGGCGGCTGCGGGCAAAGGTTTCGGTGACATAGCAAGTAGTGTGCATATTCATGCCATTGACGCTAAGCCCGGCAACTGTGAAAGCCCTGTGAAAATACACAGGGCTTCCTAGATCATTTCTGCGCACATTCTGCTGAGGGACTCAGGGGGCGTGCGCGGCGCACTATTTCCGCTTGCGCTTTTCCCTCACACGCACCGCAATGCGCACCGGGGAGCCTTCGAAGCCAAAGGTCTCGCGGAACTTACGCTCCAAGTACCTGCGGTAGCCAGCCTCGAGGAAGCCCGTGGTGAACAGCACGATCACAGGAGGGCGCGTAGACGCCTGGGTAACGAACAGGACACGTGGCAGTCGGCCACCACGCATCGGCGGAGGGTTCTGCGCGATCACCTGACGCAGCCAGTTGTTGAGCTGCCCCGTCGTGACACGCTGATCCCAGCTCTCCAAAGCTTCGATCATGGCAGGTTCAAGCCGCTGCAGTGCTCGGCCAGTCTTAGCGGAAATGTTGATCCGCCGGGCCCAGCTAATGTGGGCGAGCTGCAAATCGATTTCTCGATCGAGCAGTTCGCGGCGATCCTCGTCCATGAGGTCCCATTTGTTAAAAGCAATGACCAGCGCTTTGCCCGCTTCAATAACCATGTTGAGCACGCGCTGATCTTGCTCACTGACCGGCTCTGACGCGTCGAGAAGGAACACGCACACTTCCGCAGCGTCAATAGCAGCACGGGTGCGCAGTGAGGCATAGAACTCGTGGCCTTGTGCATTTTTGACCTTGCGGCGCAAACCGGCGGTGTCGACGAACTTCCACAATTTTTGATCAAGCTGCACCAAGGAGTCGACTGGGTCGACGGTAGTGCCGGCAACATTGTCAACGACGGAGCGTTCCTCGCCGGTGATCTTGTTCAGCAGCGAGGACTTGCCCACGTTCGGCTTGCCCACCAGTGCGACCCTGCGCGGCCCCTCGGTAATGGACTTGTTGCGGGGTTCCTCAGGGAAACTAGCGAGCACCTGATCAAGGACGTCAGCGCCGCCACGGCCGTGCTGCGCGGATACTGGCCAGGGCTCCCCCAAGCCGAGTGACCAAAACTCAGCCACATCACCGTACTGCGAATCGGAGTCGAATTTGTTGGCGACGACGATAACCGGCACCTCGGCACGCTGCAATTTACGCGCCATCACTTCATCGGTTTCGGTCACGCCCACCTTGGTGTCAACAACGAAGACGATGACGTCGGCGGTATCCATGGCGACTTCAGCTTGACGTGCGATAGCCGCGTGAATGCCCTTGGCGTCAGGATCCCAGCCGCCAGTGTCCTGTACCCAGTAGCGGTGCCCACCCCAATCGGCTAGGTAAGAAATCCTGTCGCGGGTCACCCCGGGGAAGTCCTCGACGACGGCTTCACGCCGCCCAAGGAAGCGGTTCACCAGGGTGGATTTGCCAACGTTGGGCCGTCCGACGATCGCGACAGTCGGCAACGCTTCCTCTATAGGATCGTCAGCTTCGATGCCGAAGTTGGCTTCCAGAGCGCGCCACTGATCCTCACTCAAGTCTTCGCTTGCAAGGAGGGAGCTTGAATCTTCACCATCGAAGGCAAGCGCGACGTCGTCGTCGAAATCAGCGTCGTCCATGCTTGGGTCAGAATCGACCGCGGCGTCAATAATCAAGTCGATGACTTCATCCAGCGTCATCTCGGAGGTATCGACAATGTGAGCATCCTCCGCCGGAATCAATGGGGAGGTTGCGCGGGTGGAATCCAGATGGTCGCGTCGTTCAACATCGGCGAGAACATCCTCAAAAATGACGTCGCGTCCAGCTGCGGTGTCCTGGTCGAAACGGCGGCGTGCGCGGACTTCTGCGCTTGCTGTCAAGAACAGCTTCAGCGGCGCGTCGGCGAGCACCACCGTTCCGATGTCGCGTCCCTCAACGACGCAGCGGTGGGCGCCGTCTGCGAGGTCGCGTTGAAGTTGAACGAGGTTGTTGCGTACTTCGGGAATTGCCGCAACGGCGGACACATGAGCGGTGACTTCCGGCCCACGGATCTCGTCCTGGACGTCTTCCCCACCGAGCAATACTTCGGTAGAACGCGGGTCTTCGTTGACGCTGAGCGGCAGGTTTTTAGTCGCTTCGATTACTGCCTCGACGTCGGAGGGATCGATCCCCGATCGCAGCACGTGGAGGGTGGCGACGCGGTACATGGCGCCGGTATCGAGGTAGTGGGCATCGAGTGCTTCAGCTACGGCGCGGCAGGCGCTTGATTTTCCTGTCCCTGAGGGACCGTCTACTGCAATGATCAGCCCATCGCCTGGCATGTTGGAGATACTCACATTCCCACCGCCTTGTACAGAGAGGTTAGTTCGGCATTGTTCAGGGCACGCAGTGCACCCGGGGTTTGTTCGCCCAATTGAACGGTATGGATCTTGGTTCGAACCAGACGTTCAACGGGGTAGCCGGCTTCTTTGAGCATGCGGCGCACGATGTGCTTGCGCCCCTCGTGCAATTCGACGCGCACAATGGACTTGCCTTGGTGTACGTCGACGATCTGGACGTAGTCGGCCTTAGCCGGTCCGTCGTCTAGCTCGACGCCGTTTTTGAGCGCCCTGACCAGTTTGCGGTCGGCCTCGCCCACGACGGTCGCCAGATAGGTTTTCGCTACCTCGTACTTCGGGTGCATCAGTCGGTTGGCGAGTTCACCGTCGTTGGTGAGCAGCAGGAGGCCTTCGGTTGCGGCGTCAAGGCGTCCGACGTGGAAGAGCCTTTGGCCTGCGTCTACTTTTTCCCCGACGATGTCGCCGACGCAGGGTCGCCCCATGTCGTCGCTCATGGTGCATTGGACGCCGCGGGGCTTGTTGAGAACAAAGTACTGCAGGTCGTTGTCGATGCGTACGCGTACACCATCGACGCGCACGATGGACTTGTCGGGGTCAATGCGCATGCCTTGTTCGGTGACGATCTTGCCGTCAACTTCTACGCGGCCGGCATCGATGAGTTTTTCCGACATGCGGCGGGAGGCCACGCCTGCTTTTGCCAGTACTTTTTGCAGGCGGATGCCCTCGGCATTATTGCCGCCCAGGGTGTAATCGAAGGGTGTGTGTTCGCCACGTGGGTGTTGGTGGCGTGCGGGTTTCGCTTTGGAAACGTAGATCTTGTCGATCTTGTCCGGTGTGCCGTCTCGGCGAGCGGGTGGGGTCACTTATGTGTCCTTACTGTATTGGGTGTGCGCCGGCCGAAGGTGGCGCGACGCTATGTACCGCTAGCTTATCCCAGCTGGAGCAGTGGTGCCACATTGACGTCGCAGTTGCCTTGGGCGCTCTTTGGGTAGCAGCCCAGCAGCGGCACGCCGGCAACGACGGGGAATTCTTCCAGGTTTAATGACGTCGCGAGATCCGGGTCGGCAGGCACGCTTCCGCCGAGTAGGCCAAGCACGGTGATTCCTCTGCGTTGTGCGGCTTCAACAGTAAGCTCGGCGAGGTTGAGCGATCCGAGGCCGGTAGAGGTGACGATGAGCATGGGTGCACCAAGGTCACGCGCGAGGTCGGCGATGGTCCAGTTGTCGGCAATGCGAACCAACAGCCCGCCTGCGCCTTCGACCAGAACGATGTCGTACTCAGTGTCCAGGGCGCGAAGTTTGTCGGCGGTAGCGGCAAGGTCCAACTGCTCCATGCCTGCGCGGCGAGCAGCAAGGTTGGGTGCTAGGGGCTCTGGGTAGCGGGCGTATTCGAAGAATTCCACTTGCTGTTGAGCAAGTGTTTGAGCTAACGCGGGATCGTTCGCCAAGACCTCGCGAACGGTAGCCAGGTCCCCCCTGCCCACCGGTTCACCGGTTTGGGCAGGCTTGACCACAGCCACACGCTTGCCCTCACCTAGTAGTTGGCGGGTTAGTTGCGCTGTGGCGAAAGTTTTTCCCACATCAGTGTTTGTGCCGGTAATAACGACAATGGCCATGACTAATCCTTAGATTGTTGGGAGGTGGCGTCAACCGCCGCGCCGATTGCGGTGGTGATGCGCTGGACTTCTTCCTCGGTGCACACAAACGGCGGCATGGTGTAGATCAGCTTCCCGAAAGGCCGCAACCACACTCCCAGCGCAGTTGCTGCGTCTGTAGCCTCACGCATCGCGACGTCATTGCGCAATTCGACAACACCGATCGCACCGCGAACGCGCACATCTGCAACCGCTGGATGCGCGGCCAAAGGTTCCAGGCCGCTGCGCAGCCATGCCTCGATGTTGTGCACCGGCTCAACCCAATACTCGCTGGCAGCCAACTCCACAGCGGCACTAGCCACAGCACAGGCCAAGGGGTTACCCATGAACGTTGGCCCATGCATGAGGGCACCGCCGCCCTCTGGGGCCTGAATAGACTGCGCAACATTGTCCGTAGTCAACGTGGCTGCCAGCGACATGAACCCACCTGTGAGAGCTTTGCCCACACACAAAATATCCGGGTTGATGCCGTTATCCAGGGTGCAGAACATCTGCCCGGTGCGGCCGAACGCGGTGGCAATCTCATCGGCGATCAGCAGCAGACCGTGCCTGCGGCAGATGCGCTCGACCCCTCGCACCACCGCTGGATCGTGGAAGCGCATACCCCCGGCACCCTGCACTACCGGTTCGATGATGACAGCCGCGACTGAAGAATCAACCAGAGACTCAAACGTCTCAAGGTAGTCCGCTATATCTTCCGGGCTGCTACCCAGCACAGGTGGAGGTGGCGCGAACTTCTGCTGGCTCAACGTGCCCACCCACAGTGAGTGCATGCCACCGTCAGGATCACACACACTCATCGGGCCGAACGTATCCCCGTGATAGCCAGAGCGCCAGGTCAACAGCTTTTTTCTTTCAGGGTGGCCTTGCCCGCGCTGATATTGCAGCGCCATCTTAATAGCCACTTCCACGGACACGGAGCCCGAGTCAGAAAAGAACACCTTAGACAAGCCATCCGCAGCGCCATTGCTGTGCGAAGAAGTGAGTTCCAGGAGCTGGTTGGCTAGGCGAGTCGCCGGTTTGTGTGTGAGCCCGCCGAACATCACGTGGCTCATGCTGTCAATCTGTTCGTGAGCCGCTTGCTTAAGAGCGGGGTGCCCATGCCCATGGCAGGCCGCCCACCAGGAGCTCATCCCATCGATCAGGGTGCGCCCATCGGCCGTATGCAGGTACACCCCGGATGTGGAATCAACAACTATGGGGTCCATGGGGGCCGGGGTTGGAGCATATGGGTGCCACACGTGTGCCTGGTCATCAGCAACAACCTGGCTGGGGGTACGCAAGTCCATTTCTAGTATTCCTCCTCAATGGACTCCACGTCGGGCAACAGCGGCGCCAAATCAGGCAGCTGATCCAGCGACTCTATCCCTAGCTGCTCCAGCAACATCTCTGTGGTGGCATACAGGTGCGCGCCGGTGGAAGCATCCACATCGACCTCTTTAATCAAACCGCGTAGCTGCAGGGTACGCATCACACCGTCAACGTTGACGCCGCGCACAGCAGAGACCTGCGAACGGGTCACTGGCTGGCGATAGGCGACCACCGCCAGTGTTTCCAGTGCTGCTCGGGACAAGCGAGTATGGTTGCCATCCAAAATGAAGGCCTCAACCACATCGGCATATTCTGGCCGGGTGTACAGCCGCCACCCTTCAGCAGTTTCCCGCAGATCGAAGCCACTACCCTGCTGCGTGAACTCAGCTGACATCTCCGTCAACACCGTGGCGATAGTCGCGGCGTCATCATCAAGCACCCTAGCCAACTGTTCGACTGTCACAGGAGCATCCGTTACCAGTAGGACCGACTCAATGTAGGGGCGCAGAGCCTGCACCCCGCTGCGCGGCGCCTGTTGTTCAGAGGGCTCAGAGTCTTTCACACCCTCCGAGTCTACTTAGGCGATCGGCTTGCCATACGCGGGGTCACCCCATTGGCTCCAGGACCCATCAAACACCGAGGCATTGGAGCATCCGGCGACGGTTGCACCCAGAGCATCGACGCAGGCTGTCACACCCGAGCCGCAACTAAAAATGATGGGCTGTTGGGCCCAATCGGCAGCGTCGGGGCCGGTGGTGTTCTCGGCTTCGATGGCCGAGCGGAAGATCTCCGCTACCTCTTCTTGAGGCTTCATCCTTCCACCCCGGAACAGCTCTGTGAAGGGCACGTTCACGCTACCCGGAATGTGCCCAGATACAAGGTGAGGCCGGGGTTCGCTGTCCACACCGGCAAAGCGCCCTTGGGAACGGGCATCAACCACAGCCCCATTGCGGGCCAAAGCCTGCTCTACTGCTCGGTCCCCCACGATCAGATGCGGCCGCGCCGTAACAGACGACAGATCCCCCGCGACGTCATCATCCCCAGGGGCGGGCAGATCACGCAGAGCAACCCACGACACCACGCCATGCTCGGGCAGGTGACGCGTGCCGCCATCTAGCACTGCAATGTTGTCCAAACCAGCGGCACGACCCAACCACCACACGCGAGCACTCGTGACAACGCCTTGAGTGTCATAACAGATCACGGCCGTGTCGGGCCCCACCCCGCAACGCTCAAACACACGCTGCACATCTGCCGGCTGAGTGTGAGGAAGCGGATCCTCAGGATCGGAAAAATCCCCCTCCAGATTGGCATGAATAGACCCGGCAATAGCCTCAGCATCAAGATTGTTACCCGCCATGCTCGCGCACAACAAGGCCACAGCGCGGGAGCCATCGGGCAATCGAGCATCGAGAATCGATTCATCCGACAACAACTCAAGCAGCCATTCGGGAGATACCAAAGGCGAAGGAACTGTGATCTGCTGCATATCAACCATGTGTGCCACTCTACCGCACACAGGCCAAGGCTGCCGGCGCCCCAACTACTCCCAATTAGAAGCCGCAACCACCGCAGGATCAACGTCAATGCCGGTCCAAGCCACGTTCAACTGCCCCAACTGTTCCGGCTGATCGACGCTGACCGCCTGGGCTTTATACAACTCGAGCAGCGCCAAAAAACGTCCAACGACCTCCATCGACACGGAACAATCCGAGGTCAACCGCTCGAACGAAGCCCACGTATCCGCCCCCAGCATCTTCAAGATGGTTAACACTTTGCCAGCCTGCTCAGGCACCGACACCGCGACCTGATGAATATGATCCGTGCCCACAAGCTCCGGTGGCTTCGGCCGGAAGACGGTCGCCGCTAACTCAGCAAAACCCGATGCATCAAGGCCCAGGTGAACCGGAGGCAATGCGGAGGCGAAACGCTCCTCCAAACTGACCGCGCGCGGATAACGCCGCGGGGCGTCACGCTGCCAGTCTGCGAACAAGTCCGCAACCTGTTTGTAGGCTTTGTACTGCAGCAACTTAGCAAACAATAGATCCCGCGCTTCGAGAAGCTCTAGATCCTCTTCGCTATCAACCTCACCTCGAGGAAGCAATCGAGCCGTTTTTAAATCCAGCAGTGTCGCGGCGATGAGCACAAACTCAGTAATTTCATCCAGGGAGGCGACCGCACCCAATGCGCGGGTGTAGTTGATGAACTCATCGGTAACCTTCGACAGCGCCACCTCGGTGATGTCGAGCTTTTTTGCACCGATCAACTGCAGTAGCAGGTCAAAAGGGCCCGAAAAGTTGGTCAGCGACAGGGTGAAGCCCGGGATTTCCTGCTGGGGTTCATCCGGGCTAATCGGCGGTAGAACCACCGGCACGTCGGGGCGCTGCTGACTCACACCGTACGCTCAATCACCTCGCGGGCGAGGTTACGGTACTGCTGAGCCCCCTGGGAGGATGGCGCCCATGTGATGATGGGCTCCCCGGCAACGGAGGTTTCGGGGAATCTGACGGTGCGGGTGATGACAGTGTCGAAGACTTGCTCGCCGAAGACCTCAACAACCCTGGACATAACTTCGCGAGCGTGGCTTGTGCGGCGGTCAAACATCGTCACCAAAATGCCGACGATTTCGAGATTAAAGTTCAGCCGATCGCGTACTTTTTCCACGGTGTCGGTCAGCAGAGCCAACCCTCGCAGCGAGAAGTATTCACATTCCATCGGAATGATGACACCCTGGGAACAGGTCAACGCGTTAACAGTCAGCAGACCTAGAGACGGCTGGCAGTCCAAAATGATGAAGTCATAATCGCGCATGACTGGCCGCAGGGCGCGGGCAAGCGCTTGCTCACGACCGACCTCATTGACCAGCTGGATTTCCGCGGCGGACAGGTCGATGTTAGCGGGCACTAGATCCAGACCAGACACGGAAGTGTGGTGGATGGCGTTGTGGATCGAGGTTTCATTGTCCACCAGGAGGTTATATACAGTCAGGTCGAGTTCCTCATGAGAAACCCCCAACCCGGCCGACAAGGCACCCTGAGGATCAAGGTCAACGAGGAGGACTTTGCGTCCGACCTCCGCCAGGCATGCACCAAGGTTGATTGTGGACGTTGTCTTTCCGACGCCGCCTTTTTGGTTACACATCGACAAAATAACGGCTGGGCCGTGGCTGTCGATAGCAGGGGGTTCCGGAATGTCCCGGAGCGGCCGTCCGGTGAGCCCGTAGACAGCCTTTGGCTTGTCGAAGAGTCCCTCAGACACACTAGCCACAGTCAACCCTCATTCCTTGATTTACCGTGCGGATTGCACCCTGTAAACACTAACCCTTCCAAGAGTATCACCGCGCACGCGGATGAGAGGTCTTCCACACGGCACGCAAGCTATCAGCCGTCACGTGGGTGTAAATCTGCGTTGTCGCGACTGAGGCGTGCCCCAATAATTCCTGAACAACACGCACGTCAGCGCCCCCCTCCAACAGATGCGTCGCAAAAGAATGTCGCAAACTGTGGGGCGAAACCTCTTTATCAATCTCCGCAGCCTCCACCCAGCGCTGGATGACGGCCCACGCACTTTGACGCGACAACCTCCCACCCCGCGCATTCAAAAACAAGGCTGGAGACTTGCCCCTAGCCAGCTGGTCACGCCCCGCGACACTATAACGCTGCACAGCCTCCACCGCCTTAGTGCCAATCGGCACCACACGCTGTTTATCCCCCTTACCGTGAAGCAACACGATATCCGCACTGCCGTCAATAACCCCCGCGACGTCATCAACATTCAAAGAAACAATTTCGCTGATGCGCGCACCAGTACCGTAGAGCATCTCTAACAATGCAGCGTCGCGAAGATCCGCAGGCGTCGCCGCTGGCCCCACCGGGATCGCATCGATCAAGCGCGCTACCTCGGCGATCGACAACGTGTCTGGCAAATGCTGCGGCAGCTTCGCCGGCGATACAGCGCGCGCCACGTCCACGTCAACGTCGCCCTCCTTGAGCGCGAACCCATGAATGCTGCGCACAACAACCAACGCCCGATTGGCCGTCGCCACGGACTTGCCCTGCTGCCGCAAGAACTTCACATACTCTTCAACATCAGTTTCGGATACCTCGGCAAGACACGTGCGCCCAACGGTGCGCAAAAAATCAACATAGCGGGCAGAATCACGCCTGTAACTGTCCATGGTGTTGCGAGACAGTCCGCGCTCAATAGCCTGGTGCGTCAACCACCGCCCGATTTGCTCCGCGAGGCCGTCACTAGCCCTCGCCATGTGGATCCTCAGCCGGAATCTTCTTCATGTCGGCGTCGAAGCCTTCCGCGTGCCGACGCGCCGCCAACGCGGTAGGCCGCAAAACAAACGGGGTGCTGACGTCGCGCAGCTGAACGTCAGCGCGAGCGTTCACCGCATGCCAGGCCGCCAGCAAACCTAAGCTGGCGAAGGCATTATCTACCCGCCCATCAAAGACCGCCTGCACTGCTTCGCGCAGCGGCATGGTCACGATCTCCAGGTCCGCCTCTTCGTCGTGAGCTTCCGGCCGACCGACAAAGTGCACACCCCGGGCCAAGAAAATCCGCACGGCTTCGTCGGAAAAACCAGGCGACGCTGCGGCATCGAGCAGTAGGTCCCAAGTGTCAGCCTTAAGCCCAGCTTCTTCATAAAGTTCCCGCTGCGCACACACCCAAGGATCTTCACCATAGATATCCAGAAGCCCCGCCGGCAGCTCCAGCAAACGACGCCCCACGGCTGTGCGGAATTGGCGAATAAGCACCACAGAGGGGTCATGCAGATCACCGTCTAAAGCCACCACAGCCACAGCACCAAAATGCTCAACAACCTCGCGAGATACTATCCGCCCCTGCGGCATCGACACTCGATCCCGACGCACCGCGATAATCGGCGCGTCGATAAGTAGCTCGCTGTCCAGGCACTCAAAGTCGTGGCTCATGGTTTCCAAGACTAGTCGTGCTGTTTAACGGCAGCCACAATGAGTCCCGTGAACAACGGATGCGCTTTGGTGGGCCGGGATACGCACCCAAGCGCATCGTCCCGCCCAAGTCTGCCCATCCGTCAATGGCGGCCTGCTGCGCAGCCATTGTTGCGATCACTGGGTGCTGGGTATCAGGATCAAGCAGATCATCCCACGTTGCCCATTCGACATCGCAGTAGGGCAAGTTCAGACGACGAATAGTGAAAGTGTCGAGCTGTTCGCGGTACAGCACCGTCGGAATGTCATAGATTGACGCCGCGTCAGCGCACGACACCACGCCTTCTTCCTCGACGTCGCACATCAACGCGATCTTGTGCTTGAGGCCTTCAGGGACCTCGCGATCACATCGCAACACCAACGCGTCCGGGACGATACCGATCGACCGCAACGCAGCCACCGAATGCTGGGTGGGTTTAGTTTTAAGCTCCCCAGACGGGGCAAGGTAGGACACCAGGGACACGTGGATGAAGAAAATGTTGTCGCGGCCCACATCATGGTGTACTTGTCGTGCTGCCTCAAGGAAAGGCTGCGATTCAATATCCCCGACAGTTCCGCCAATTTCGGAAATGACGATGTCTGGACGGTTGCCGTCTGCATCCGGCTGCGCCATCGCCAACACGCGGGACTTAATCTCATCAGTGATGTGCGGAATGACCTGCACCGTGTGTTCGAGTTATTCGCCGCGTCGTTCCTTCGCGATCACAGTCGAATAGACCTTACCGGTGGTGACATTCGCTTGAGCATTGAGATTGCGGTCGGGGAAACGCTCGTAGTGGCCGACATCCAAGTCGGTTTCTGCACCGTCTTCAGTGACGAACACTTCGCCGTGCTCGAAGGGGTTCATCGTACCCGGATCGACGTTGAGATAGGGGTCGAGTTTTTGCATGGTGACGGTCAAACCCCTGGCCGTCAGAAGCTGCCCCAGGCTTGCCGCAGCGTGGGACGAGCCTTCAAACACAACAGCGGGAAGTTTTAGGGGCCAGCGGCCTCTGCAGATTCAGCAGCACCGTAGGCGCCGAACTTTCCAAGAAGCTGGTCGCGGGCGGACAAAATAACACCAATTTGCCCGTAGACCATATTGACGCTGTCAATAGTGGACACACCTCGGATTGCACCCTGCGCCGATCCACTCTCACGCTCCTGAGCAGTGCGGACGACATCAATAGCACCACCATCAGCAGCCGTATTGATCCGCCCCGCCAACACCACTCCAGACCCGCGCTCGTTCATCCCCAAGGCCAAGCGACCCAAATTGGTTTCAGCGTAAGGAGAAATCACATCAGAATTGTCCTCATGCTGCTGCTCACCGGTGATAATGATCGCAACACGAGCAGCGTCCTTGGCACCCTCAATGTTCATAAAGCCCGCCTGCTGCAATGCATTAAGAAGCAGCGCACGCTCCTGCTCATCCGCCATGGGCTTGCCCTCAGCATCGGTCAGCAACGCTGCACCAAGTGCCTCACCAGCGTGCGTACCAGGGTCGAGATTATCAACGCTCAACTGCGCCCCAGCCGGCAACGTATTGGCCACAATGGACTTCAAAGCTTCAGCAGAATCCTGCTGGAAGAACTTCTCCGTCAAACCAATACGCCCCACCACAGACGCACCAGATGCCTGCAGCAAGGTATCAACCGACGCGACGTCGTCAGCATCCGCATCATCGGTCGTCATCACGACGACCGGAATATCCTTCAGTGCGTCAGCCACAAACTTCGTACTGGAAGCCTCGATATAACTATCCGCAGTCGAGGCCTGAGCCTTGGCAATGCGGGCCTCCTGCTCGGACTGCTCCAACGCAACCGCAGCGTCGTGACTTTCCTGCAGAGCCCCGCCCGGCAAATTCGGTGAGAGCACGAAAGTACCGAAAGCGGTACCCACCGCCACACCACATGCCGCGGCAGCAACAAGCCCCGAGCGCGACGTCCTTGACTTTTTAGCCATCTGCAACAGCTCTTCCTACTTGCCAAACATACTGCGGAACCAACCCTGTACAGACAGGGCCACGTTATTCCACGTATCAATCAAATTATCAACGAAACTACCGTCACCCGCTGTACCAGCAATAAGGATTATCACCGCCAGAGCAACAATGATCCCCAATGCCGCCCACAACCAGCTGACAGTCGCCGGCGTACGCACCGAATACAAATGGGCCACGGTGCGAGCATCGACCAACTTGCCGCCCACCTTCATCCGGGACAACAACGCCGAAGGGGTCGCCTCCGGGTCGCCCCGCAACATGGCATCCAAATCCACCGGGGCACCGCAGCTAACAATCATGTCGGCCCCATGGTACTGCGCCAGAAGCAGAGCCAGGTCAGTTGCGGAATCACTAGCGGCCGGGAACGTTACCGCACCAATGCCAAGGTCCTGGATGCGTTCCAAGCCCTCAGCGTGTCCATCAGGGGCTGCGGGCAACACCACCCGCGCACCGCTACGCAACGCCTCGGAGCCGATACCCGAAGGATTACCCACGATCAGATCAGGGGTCACACCGTGCTCCACCACCGTGTCTGCCGCCGAATCTACCGCGATGATCACCGGCTCATACTCGCGGATGAAGTACTTGAGCCCCTTGAGCTCCTCCTCATGGCCGGCCCCCGGGCTCACAATGATGACTTTCTTGCCATCAATATCCACCGTCGTGTCCGGAATACCCAGGCCATCGATCAACAGCGGCGATTCAGAATGAATGAACTGAATGGTATTACCAAAGAAGGCTTCCATGTGGTCGATCAGCGACTGCTGGGCATCGTCGAAACTCGCCACAGCATCAGCAACAGTCAACACGGTGCCGCCGGCGATGAGCTTCTCGCCGTAGAACAATTGGCCGTCGTCGGTTAAGCGAGCCTTTTTGCCATCCTTGAAATGCGACCACAGCTCGCTTCCCGCGGCGTCAACAAGAGTAATTCCAGCATCCAGCAACAGTTGCGGCCCCACATTAGGCACGCGTCCACTGCTAAATGACGCCGTGTTCACCACCGCCGCAGGACGTGCAGCGACCAGGGTCTCGGCGAAAGCTCGACTGATATCCGGGGCGTTGACTACCGCGATCTCACCCTCGCTTAGCTTTTTCAAACCCTTAGCGTGGGGGCTGCATTCACGGGCAGTGGCATGGAGGCCCGGCAAATCGGAGTTGCGGGAAAACAGACTCATGTACGCAATTGTGGTTCGTCCCATCCAACAAACGGCGGAGGCGCGCCCTAACCCGCCCGCATTTCCGCGCACTCCTGCTGCGCGCGGTCCAACAATTCCTCTGCGTGCGCGCGCCCAGTCTCGGTATCCGCCAGGCCGGCAAGCATACGAGATAGCTCCTCGATCCGCCGTTCGCGGGAGAGCTCCTCCACACCCGAGGTGACAGTGTCATCCCCCACATGCTTCGACACATGCAAATGCATATCCGCATAGGCCGCCACCTGCGGCAAGTGCGTCACCACAATCACCTGGTTGTTCTTCGCCAGCTGCGCCAACCTACGGCCAATTTCCACCGCAGCGACACCTCCTACACCTGCATCGACCTCATCGAAAACCAAAGTTGCGCCTCGAGTGTCCGCACCTTGGAAAAGCTCCAGGGCCAGCATCACTCGTGACAATTCACCACCCGACGCCGAAGACGCAAGCGGTCGCGCCTCAGCCCCCGGCATAGGCGCCAAACGAAACTCGACCTCATCAATTCCATGGGGTCCAAGCTCCACCGTCGACACAGCCACCTCGAAACGAGACTTGCCCATGGCCAAACCCGCAAGCTCGGCAGTCACCTGCTTCGACAAACGCGCAGCCACCCCCTGACGGGCTTTGCTCAGCTGCTTAGCCAAGGCCAGCGCTTCTTTATGCGCGCTTTGGACCTCTTTTTCCAGCTTGTCCAAGGCATCACTAGACACATCAATCTTTTCCAACCGTTGAGCAGCCTTTGCGCGCCACGCCACCACGCCTTCGCAATCCGGGGCGTACTTACGCGTCAAAGACTTAATCTCGCCCTGACGCTGCAGTAATCGATCCAGTTCGGATGGGTCACTCGGCAAGCCCGACAAAAAACTCCCCAAGGCCACGCTGATATCACCCAACTGCGAAGTAATATCCGACAGTTGCTCCGACAATTGCGCGAGCTCAGGGTCATCACCAGCCAACGCCGCAGCTGCCTGGCCCAATAAATCAGACGCCGGAGAAGAATCATCAAACCCACCACCGTCTGCGCCATCAATGGCATGCAGAGCAGTCACGGCCTGCTCACGCACCGTATCGACGTCCTGAAGCCTGCGAATAAGCTCCACCAGTTCCGCGTCTTCCCCAGGCGCCGGCGCCACAGCGTCAATTTCATCAATCGCGAAACGCAAACGATCGATCTCCTGCGCTAATTCCCGCCGCTTCAACGTCCGTTCCTGAAGATCTTTCGCCAAACGACGGTATTCCGACCACGCCGCCTCATAGCGGTTGAAAACATCCCCCACCTGTGCATCTACCGCAGCGCGCTGCTGGTCCGCAGCAAGCAGCCGCAACTGGTCATTCTGGCCATGGACGGTGATCAGCTGCTCCGAAAATTCCTTCAACGCAGCCGCAGGAACACTCCGTCCGCCCAAATGAGCCTTTGAACGCCCTGCGGAGGTCACCGACCGAAGAGCAATAAACTCCCCATTGTCATCCGCCACACCACCGACCTCCTCAACCACAGCCTCTGCCCGGCCGCGCGCAGCGTCGCCCAACCCCGAGGTCGAAAACCTCCCCTCAACAACCGCACGATCCGCCCCACTACGCACCCGCGAAGCATCCGCTCGACTGCCGCACAACAAACGCAAACTGGAGACCACCATTGTCTTACCAGCACCGGTCTCACCAGTGACAACACTTAAGCCCGATGAAAACTCGGCAGTCGCATGCGAGATCACGCCAAGATTATCAATGGTGATTTCAGTGAGCATGGGCACGATTGTACCCATGCGTCTTATTCTGGACCGCGCCAACCTGTCACAGGCAACCGGAACTTAGTCACCAGACGGTCAGTAAACGGTGTATGGTCCAAACGAACCCACCGCACGGGGCGCTTCCCACGGCACACCTCGATGCGAGAACCAGGTGGCATATCCGCCGTGCGGAAACCATCCATAATCGCAATCGCCGCACTCGCATCAGACAAAGACTCAACAGCCACCTGACTGTGGGGGCTCACGATCAGCGGCTTAGCAAACAAAGCATGCGCGTTATTCGGGACAACCACCATGGCATCAAGCTCAGGCCACACCACAGGACCACCAGCAGAAAAAGCGTAAGCGGTAGAGCCTGTAGGTGTCGACACCAACACACCATCGCAACCAAACGAGCTCACAGGGCGGGCATCCACCTCCAAAATCGCATCCAACACACCACGACGATTCGTGTTTTCCACCGACACCTCGTTCAACGCCCACCCCGTCGACAACACCCGACGATTCTCGTCCCTGACCACAACATCAAGGGTCATACGATCCTCAATATCGTAATCGCCAGCAATCACCCGCAAAATTGCCTCATCAAGGCTGTCGCTTTCCCACTCCGCCAAAAAACCAACATGGCCCAAGTTGATTCCAAGAACAGGCAAATCCGCCTGATGCGCAAGATCAGCGCCCCTCAAAAAAGTACCGTCACCCCCCAACACCAACACCAACTCGACCCCATCAGTAGCACTAGGTTCATGCTCGACCCGCTGAAAACGCGACAACACTGGATCCTGCTCCAGCACCCCCGGATGCCCAGAATCCAACACTCGAACCGCAATCCCCGCGGCGTCAAGAAGAACAGCAGCCTTCCCCGCAGACTCCAAATTCGCGCGGCGCCCAGTGTGCGCAACCAGCAACACAGCACGCTCAGCTTGTCCAACACTCATCCTATTGCGGGCCTTCCTCAATCGCAGTCGCGACCTGGCGCTCAATCTGCGCCACATCGACCTGCACACTACCAGAGACCTTGCGCAACCACAGGAAAAACTCAACATTCCCGCTAGGCCCAGGAACAGCCGACGCGACAACACCACGACACTCAAAACCCAAAGACACAGCGCAACGCACCACATCCATCACTGCCTCATGCCGCAACGCAGGATCACGAACAACTCCACCCGCCCCAACGCGATCCTTGCCCACCTCGAACTGAGGCTTCACCATCGGCAACGCATCAGCCCCCACCTCCAAACACTCAGCAATCGCAGGCAGCACCAAACGCAAACTGATAAACGACACATCCCCCACCATCGCATCACACACCCCACCGCACAGCTCCGGGGTAATACCCCGCAAATTAGTGCCCTCCAAATTAAGCACCCGAGGATCCCCCACCAACCGAGGAATCAACTGGTCATGCCCAACATCAACAGCAACCACCTCACGCGCGCCCCTAGACAACACGACATCTGTAAAACCCCCCGTCGACGCACCAGCATCCAACACCCTACGGCCACGCACACTCAAACCCTGAGGCTCAAAAACCTCCAAAGCCGACAACAACTTCAACGCCCCCCGAGACGCCCACACATCCTCCTGCCCCTCAACACAAACGTCAGCGCCCGACAACACCTTCACAGAAGGCTTACGCACCACCAAACCATCAACACGCACACGCCCCTCAAGAACCGCACTACGCGCAGCCTCACGCGAACGACACAACCCACGCTCTACCAACACAACATCAACCCTGCGCATCATAACGCTCCCCCTGCAAAGCCGCACTCAACACAGCATGCGCCTGATCTAGGTCGCCAGCCTCAACGCAAGCACAAAACTGCTCACGCACCACCACCGGGTCAACCAACGCAGCCCGCGGATCCCGCGGAAGCGGAACTACCACCACGCCTCCAACGCACGCGCACTGGCATCATCAGCCGGGCGAACTTCCACATTCGTAGCAGCAGAACTCTCCCACAACACCGCCAACACCGTACGCAGCGCACACAACTGCGGCGAAACATTCACAGCAGAACCAACCTGAGCCTCAGGAACCGACGCAGCCCACACTCCCGCGGCGTCAGCATCAAAAGACAACTCAACAACCCGATGCCCCGGAGCATCCTGCGCAACCACAGCAGCAGAAAAACCACCCTGCTGCCCCACCGACAACACACCCGCAGAACACCCAAGCGCACTCATATCCGCACCAACATACACCGGCCGCTGCTCCGCAGAAGCAGCACACAAATCATAAAAACCACTCACCCCCGTCAACACATGCAACGACGGAATACCAGCAGCCACCGCACCCGCAATATCCGTATCCAAACGATCCCCCACCGCCAATGGTGCCGAAGCCCCCACCCGCCGCACACCACTATGAAACATCGCCGCAGCAGGCTTACCCGCACTATCCGGAACAACCCCCGTCGCATGCGTCACCGCCGCAACCATCGAACCATTCCCCACCATCAAACCGCGCTCCATCGGCAACGTCGAATCCACATTAGACGCCACATACACAGCACCAGCCCGAATAGCCAAAGCAGCCTCAGACAACTCAGCCCAACCCGTCGCCGGATTATGCCCGTGCAACACAGCAGCAGGCTCAGCATCCGCCGAATCCACCACATCAAAACCCGCAGAACGAGCAATATCCTTAAAAGAATCAGAACCCAGAACAAGCACCCGCGAACCAGCAGGAATCCGAGACGCCACCAACTCCACAGCAGCCTCAGCAGACGTAATGACGTCGCGGGAATCAGCCCCCAATCCAATCCCACGCAACATCTCCGCCACCACCCCCGGAGCACGGGAAGCATTATTCGTCACATACAGTGCCGCAACCCCCGAACCCACAATCGCCTCAACTGCACCCAGAATAGCACGACCCCCCTCCCACACCGTGCCATCCAAATCCAACAACAACGCATCATGAGCATCCGAAAGAGCAGCAGCACTCATACAAACACAAACCCTTCAACTCAGCCGAAAAACTAAGACTCTAAATCCGCAGCACGCTCACGCGCATCCAACACACCCTCAGTATCTAACTCCGCAGAACGCAAAAACCACTCGCGAGCCTCATCCCCACGACCAGCCTGCACCAAACAATCAGCAAACGCATAAAACAAACGCATAGACGTAATATCGCTACGAGTATCCTCCAAACCAACACTCTTCAGCTCAACGACCGCCGAATCAAAATCCCCCATATCAGCACGCGCACCAGCCAAAACAATAGCCAACTCCACCCGAGAATCATCATCCAAACCACTAAGATCCTCAGTACGCCCAAGCTCCAAAGCCTTCTCGGGATGCCCCAACCCCCGCTCACAATCAGCCATCACAGCCAACATCCCAGGACCACCACTAATACGACGCGCGGCACGAAGCTCAGTCAAAGCCTCCTTCCACTCACCCGCATGATACGCAGCGATACCCGCAGTCTCACGAACCACAGACACACGCCCCGCACGATCCTTAGCCGCCCGCGCATGCCGCAACGCCAACTGAGGATCATCCTCCATCCAAATAGCAGCCATCACCATATGACGAGCAACAGCATCCGCATTATCCTTCGACAAACTACGAAGATCCTGCAACACACTCGGATCCAAATCCTTAGCCGAAATATCACCCGGGATATCAGGATCATTCTGCCGCTTCATAATCCGCTCCTCACGGAACCCACTCCGCTGCGGACCAGTACGACGCTCTGGACGGTCCGCACCCCCACGCTGCGCATGCTGACGCCGCCCACCCCCACGACGATCAAACCGCCCACCACGACCAGCGCCACGAGCATCATCACGACGCTCACCACGCCTATCATCACGCCCACCACGCCTATCATCACGACGCCCCGCAGCCCCATCACCACGACGATCCTCACGCTCACCCCACGCACGATCACGACGATCACCACGCCCCTCCCAAGGACGCCCACCACGACCAGAATCCCCACGACCCCGACCACGATCAGAACCAAAGCTCTCGCCCATACCCACACCTTCCAACTAATCCACAACGGCAACAACCCGTCAACTAACCCCCCAATGTTACCCGCCAACCCCACACACGGCTAATCCAACCAGCCAACACCAAACCACGTACTTATCCACCCCGTAAGCGTATGTACCGTGGGTCTGGTGGGTGTGTTGCTTCACTACACTCGCCTCCCGGCCCATAATCGTTCCGCCCCAGGGGTGTGTGGGGTTGTGTTGCTTCACTACACACAACCCCACCAATCAGACTCATAAACACCCAGCCACACACCCCCACACCCCACACACAGGCAACACCCACACACCCCACCACCCAAACAACACCCCTGTAATAAACACACAAAAAGAAGGGAAGACGCCACCGAACAAACAAGTGACGCCTTCCCAACAA